>Ga0209410_1000778_pt1 | contig 15071 bp, 12 predicted proteins | sample Mar14436cmmetaG_FD_184135 | JGI IMG/M metagenome (GOLD analysis project Ga0209410, IMG submission 184135) | Marine hydrothermal vent microbial communities from Guaymas Basin, Gulf of California to study Microbial Dark Matter (Phase II) - Marker... ... | reverse complement strand
AAGGCGTTGAAAGCTTTAATACTTCACGTACTAGGAGAATATCCTAGAGGTCATGACCTTGTTAGACTTTACTGGATGATTGAGAAACATGTAAAGCTTTCAATTTCAAAAGTGGATTTAATGAGGCTATCAGCCTACTACACTCAAGCACGCTATCCAAACGCTGGAGTTGAGAGACCTTCCATTGAAATACTTGAGGAGCATGCAAAAGAAGCTGTAGAAATTGCCGAACGTGTCATAAATGAGGTCGAGAAAGCTATTAAAGATCCGTAAAGAAGTTATACAAATTTTGAAGAAGTTATGTATGGAGCTTGATGCTAAAATCTATCTCTTCGGAAGCTACGCCCGCGGAGATTACACTATTGAAAGCGATATAGACGTGATAGTGGTGTCTCCACTGTTCAAGGGGAAAGCTGTTAGTGAAAGAGTGGCCATTGTCAGGTCAAGGCTCCCTGAACATTTAGGCTTTGACATTATAGCTTTAACACCTGACGAGTTTAGAAGAAAACTTTCAAGGTCGTTCTTTAGGGATATCTCCAAGCAATGGATTGAAATCACATAAAAAGTAGAGGATTAAGAGAGCTTCCAGAGGCCGTGAATGTTGCAATATGCTCTTGCAAGCTTGAAGGATTTTACTGGAAAGAATGCTTCTGGAGAGACTCCTGGCTTTAGATATTTCCTGTAGGTTTCATTTTCCGTGACTATTTCAATCCATTCAATGTAATGGTTATCTTCCATTGGATGCTGTATTGACCCGACTCTGACAATGATTCCCTCCTCGGCTTCCTCTATTACTGGGACATGTTTTTCCTTGCCGATATCCTCTGTTTTCTCCTTTAGCAAGGTCATTGGTTGGCCGCAGCAGACAAGTTCTCCTTGTCCTGAATGAAGTACTTCGACAATGTTTCCACAGATTTCGCATTTGTAGATTTGCCTTTGCTCAGCCAACCTTTATCTACTCCAGTTTCTTGTAGCAGAACCACCAGTCAAAACACTCTATTTCCTTGGCCTTAGCCTTTTCAAGCCTCTCCTTTGCAGTTTTCTCATCAGTTGCTGGAGGTATTATCACCTTGTCCCCTATGAGCTCGTTTTCAGGCCATCCCTCTGGAAGGGCAACTCCATACTTGTCAGCTATCTGTAAACCCTTAACCATTCTCAGGATTTCATCCACTTTCCTGCCAAGCTCCTGTGGATAATATAGTATGGCTCTTACAACTCCCTCCGGATCGATTATGAACACTGCTCTCACAGTGTTAGTGCCCTTTCCAGGATGTATCAAGCCATAAAGCTTTGAAATCTCACCTAGGTCATCAGCTATTATCGGAAACTCAATTTCAACTCCAAGATTCTCCTTGATCCACTCGATCCACTTAATGTGGCTGAAAACCTGGTCGATGCTAAGCCCTATAAGCTCACAATTCAGCTCCCTGAACTGCTTATACCTCTTCTGAAAAGCAACGAACTCCGTCGTGCACACTGGCGTGAAATCCGCTGGATGACTAAAGAACACCACCCACTTGCCCTTATAGTCATCTGGAAACTTTATCCTTCCCCTAGTAGTCTGCGCTTCAAAACTTGGAGCCTTCTCACCGAGCTTAGGCATCTCACACATCCGACATTCCCTCCATTCAGTTCTAAAATTAATATAAAAAGTTCCAGTATATTAAATTGATGGTTCGAATATCGAACTTTGAGTTGGTTAAGTTGTTGATGGAGAATGCTAGGATGCCGTATACGGAGATTGCTAGGAGGCTTGGTGTTAGTGAGACTGCTGTTAGGAAGAGGGTTCGTAGGCTTGAGAGGGAGGGTGTTATTAGGAGGTATACTGTTGAGGTTGATCTTAGGAGGCTTGGTTTCGGTGTTCAAGCGATTATAGGCGTGGATACGTTGCCTGAGCATTATGTTGAGGTTGTTGAGAAGCTTAAGAGAATGGATGAGGTTGTCTCGCTTTATACGGCAAGTGGTGATCATGGAATATTGGCTGAGTGTTGGTTGAAGGATACTGGTGAGCTGGTGGAAGTTGTGGAGAAGATGAAGAGGGTGAAAGGGGTTACTAGAATTTGCCCAGCAATTATACTTGAGAAGGTTAAGTAGTCTTATGCTATTGTATTAAGTTTCTCCATAGGCTTCTGGAGGCTCTATGTGCTCAATTATGTGGAGGTGTATTATTGGCTTTATTGAGGCTATATACACCTTGTAAAGTTAAAGTTAAAGCTTAAAGTTAATTATTTTGAAAGTTAAAATATATCAGAATTAAAATATTAAGATTGTCTTAAACATGTAGTATGGCTGTGGTGATATACTGTGGCTGAGGTAATATTAACCGCCGATAGAACATTGATGAGTGACTATCACCATCATATCTTTGTTGGTTTCGGCACATGTGCACCTCCAAACGTTATTCCAGATTGGCTTTATAGTTGGTTGTTCTTCCCACCGATCAAGACAAAAAATGGAATTCCAGTAGCGGCTCCCTATGGATTAAGGAAGGTGGAGGCTCAACTTATAAAAGAGGGAATCGATGTTCTAACAGTTGATCCAGATCACTTGGACAAGTATATTGACGACTGCAAGGTTTTAGGGATTCATGTTATGGATCCCTTTGGATTCGGGCCTGCTTCAAGCACTTTTGCAGCTGTACTTAAGAAGGAGCCTTTTCTAGCTAAACACTTTCGCCTATTAATGGAAAAACCAGCTATCAGAAAGGCTAAGAAGAGAGGCGTTAAAATCATTGTTGGTGGATCAGGTGTTTGGCAGTTTTTGTATAGACCGGATTTCGTGAAGAAATATGGAATAGATTGCATAATTGATGGGGAAGCAGAGAGGGTTATTGGGAAAATTGTTCGAGCAGCTTTAAACGGGGAGGATTTGCCAAAATATTATGAGGTAAGCCCAGAAGAGGTGCCGAGCATAGATGAGATACCGGAGATTAAGGCTCCATCCATATGTGGTTTAATCGAGATAGGGCGAGGATGTCCACGAAAGTGCAAGTTTTGTAGTGTGACTCTGAGACCGCTGCGCTGGTATCCCTATGAGAAAATAATGCGGGAGATAAGTGTAAACGTTGAAAGCGGCTATACTTCCGGTGCATGTCTCCATGCCGAAGACGTTATGTTATATGGTTCGTCAAACACTATACCGAAGGATAAGAAGCTGATTAAGCTACATGAAATGGTCGTCAAAAAATGTGAAGGAATCGGATGGAGCCACTGTTCACTCTCAGCTGTTGCAGCTAAACCAAAACTCTTCGAAACTATCGCAGAGATAATTAAGCAAAAGCAACCGTGGTGGGGCGCTGAAATTGGCATCGAGACGGGTTCACCGAGGTTAGCTAAGAAGATCATGCCTGCAAAGGCGCATCCATTTAAAGCTGAGGAATGGCCTGATGTTGTACGTATGGGAATGGGGTTAATGCATGATAATGGTCTAGTTCCAGCATGCACATTGATTGTAGGCGTTCCTGGGGAGACGGAGGATGACATTATAAAGACGATAGAGCTTGTCGAAGATCTAAAGGATATAAAGAGTCTCATAGTTCCACTTTATTTTGTGCCCATGGGAAGACTAAAAGATAAAGACTGGTTTAAACTTGAAAAGCCAAGTGGGGTCTATCTGGAATTGTTAGTGAAATGTCTAAGACATGATATAAGATGGGTTTACTCACTTATAGATGACACTTTCAGAGATAAATGGTATAAACCCATTCTAGGTTTGCTGTATAAATTCTTTGTTAAGGTAATTGAGTACAAGTGTCAAAAAGCCGGCATCTCCATTAGATAAAGTGCATAGATTAGTGAAGTGGTTTATTGGGAGCTATATTAATTGTCACTATGGATGTGATCTTATGAGAGATTAAATGCTTCCTGCAACTTCTCTGTTATTATCGGAGTAAATCTTAACGGTAAGCATAGTTTCTGAAATATTCAAAACATTCTATTGGATAGATGAGCGAATGACTGTTAAAGTATGTTAAATGACGTTGCAGGGGCTGGTGCATGTAGCTCTTCAAAGATTTTAAATAAAAATGAAGTGTAGGGTAGTATGTAGCCTTCTTTGATCTGTCACGGAGTTTTTAGCTTTGATTGGAGGAATGCACTCTGATACTTTCTTTGTACTTGTAGAGGTCTTTCATCGGATGTTGAGATCATTGATATTGGGTATTGCATTGGGCATGTCCATCTTGCATCTGCCAATTCGGTGTTTAACCCTATGTTGCTCTCGGAGGCTGTCTTTGTCTGAGAGCTTGAGCTTACAACTCTGGTAAACTCGCCTACGCTCATGGCATTTGAAACATTTATAGTTTCATCTCCGAGCTTTATTGTGCCCTCCCAGCTTATGAAAGCTCTTCCCCAATCGTGTTTAGCTTGTGGATCCCACCAAGTTCCCGTAATCACGTACCAGCCCTTAGGTGGCCAATAGGCTACTACATGACCAGTTAAGTTTACGTAACCATTTTCAAATGGACCATATAGTTTAAAGCCATCTGGTTGAAGAGGATTGCCAAGGCTCTCCAATGTGAATTCGTTGAATGTGAAACTAGCATTTCTGTGGGGGAAGTTGATTCGTCCCTGGTGTTGGAACTTGGGGAAGTCCGCTGGCGTTGGGTTGTCACTGTGTGCTATCATGATGTAGAAATCCTCGTGGAATATGATAATGCAGGAGAAGGCTAGGACACCCCCTGTTGGACCTCTCATAGGTCCAGTTCCGGATGCTGAGCCACGGTAGTAGATACGGTGTATGGCTCTATCAAAGATGAAGTGACCATAAAAGGTGTAGGTTCCTTTACCCGGTGCTGTTAGGTTGGCCTCGAACGTGCCTGAAACCCAGAAGCCACCCCATATATCTATGTCCTTAACTTTACTGTAGGCGCCGTGGACTATGTATGGTCCCTCCATGGGTCCCATCCAGAATGGTACTCCTAGAGCTTTGCCCACGAGATATAGTTTTAAGCTTTTCTCTTTCGACACGCCACTGGGCGGTCTTATGATGTGAATCCATCTACCTCCCTCTACATCGTAGGAGAGACCCTCCACATAGCCACTCGGGCTTCTAACGTAGACTGTTGGATATGGTAAGCCTTCCTCAGGTACTCCATTGGGGCGATAATACATTCCTCCCTTGAATATCGGGAGATTTTGTAAGTACTCGCCGTCTATGCATATTCTGGGTCTAAAGCCTCCTTCACTAGTGAAGGGAAGGCGACCTTGATAGAATAGTGTGTGATTGCCGTCTTTCGTCCAACCAATGGCTACAAGTATGAAGCAGCTTTGCTTCCAAGCTGGATCTGACGTATATCTGAGTAAACCGTTTGAGTCAAGTTCATAGGTGACACCTATAGGTATGAAGTCTTCAACGCTTGGATGCTTCGTAATGTATGTGTTCGGCTTTTCAGTTATAGGCCACAAGTTAGAGGTCTGCTCCGCGGGCGTGTTCATCCAGTTCCAAGCGAGATAACCTACTACAACAACTAAGATTAAAGATGCCACGATTACGATAGCTTTCTTATTCATATGCATCACCCCACCTTTGGAACCTGCCGGAGTCGTGTTAGACTTCATGTCATTTTTAAGTGTCTGAGAACATCGTATAAGTAGTTTATGAATAAATCATCCATAGAGTAGAGTTCATTAGCACAAGGCTCCTATCTGCATTAGATTCCAAAGATAATATTGTAAGGCACCATAGTTTCACGTGGTAATTTAGCTCTTCCAAGCAAGTTGCATTTTTACTTCCGATTGAGAACCCTGTTCTAGGTTATTGAGTTTCTTAATGAATGCCCTTTTACTGGGAGATGGCACAGCCATGAACATGGAGTTTACTGCTTTTCCCTGGAATGAGAGTATCATGTAATTTTGTCCCTTCACGAGAATTCTAGCGCTGTAAGCTGGCATGTGTACTGTCAATTCACCGGAGGAAGACTTCACTTTGAAGTGTTCACCTGAGAGAAGATCCATTACATCTGCATTTTCACTGAACCTTGTTTTAACGCTAGCTGTGAGATGGTTGGGTGTGGGGTTAACAATTACAGTTATGGACTCACGTTCATCCCAGCGATTGTAGGCGATAAGCCCCTTAATGTTAGGCTTTAAAAGAGCATTTTCTATGTTACCTGACCTGAGTGCCCCATACTGTTTCTTAATGCTTATAACTTTAGAGAAAAGCTCCTTAAGTAGTTCACCATCGTATCCGAAGAGGCGCTCCATAACCTCTGACCAAGGAGGAAGTAGGTAGGAGCCTATGAAGAGTATATTACCAGTAGCTGTTCCCCAGAGCGTTATAAAGCATTCAGCTACATTTGGTTCTAGAAGTGGGATGTAGGGGGTTGCATCTACCCATATATTTATGAATCTAGCCAATTTCGTGTAACGCCCATTGAGTTTATGATCTATCATGAGAAGTAAGTTCACGTACTGTTCCGATGTGATACTATTGTCATATACGGCCTTAAGGAGACTTCTAAACTGGTAATCCATGACCCAATCAAAGTAGGAGCCCATACTCCTATTCACTCTTGTATCCCATCGCCATTTCCAAAAATCACCATTGCAAGCAGATATCACAAACTCCTCAGGTATATCATGCCACGTCTTTATAGTCTCCTCAGCTGGGAACATTAGTTCACGGCCGGTCTCGGCCATTAGCTCATCCATCTTCTTCCTAAAAGCTTTCGCAAGCGGCTCTGGACTATAATAACCATCCACAGGTGTAAGAGGTTCGCATCCTGGAGCGCACCCATAGAGCTCGCATAGTTTAGCTATATGTAGATCACAGTATGCCATTCCAGGGGAATCTAAGTAAACGCCATCGAAGCCCCATACATTTATCCAGTATGGTAGAACAGTATTGACCACGAAATTTATCAGCTCTGGATGAGCCTTGTTCACCTTGAAACCATAGGGGCACATGGCCCAAGGCCAGTGGATGGCTGGTGCACCATATATGCTCTGAAGCAGCCACTCAGGATGGCGATCATAAATGAAGTCGCCTGGCGTTGCAAGAGTTACCTGAAGTTGACCAAGCACCTTTAAACCAAGTTCATGCGCCTTCTTAACCACATTGAGAAACTCATGCTCGGTTCCTCTACTTGGATCTGGTCGCGTATAGTTTCTTATATGAGCAGCTGGTTCTATCTCTAGTTCAATGTAGCCATCCTTGCTCAACACTATTATAGTTTCTCCACGCTCTGGAAAGCGGTGATCATATGGACCCCAGAAAAATATGGCATTAACACCTACCTCCTTAAGCTGTGGTAGTGCTTGCTCGACCTCCACCCAAGTAGGCTTATGAACATCCAGCACAGGATTCTCAAGGAAGGGAATAGCAGCTATAACCAGTACGTTACCCTCGGCAGGAGGCTTCTCCTCGGGGACTATCAAGAGCATGTAAAATAAAGTAGCAATGATAACAATACTTACAACGGCAATGGCTAATATACCTTTCCTATTCAAGCGTCTTCACCTCACTATGCATAGCTTCTCGGAGTATTAGGATATCATTAAATGTTCTCAGCGACATGAATACTGTAGATATCGGATAGGATAAGTTTTGCAGCTCTTGAGGTAGAGGCCCTCCAGTTTTCTCAACGCCTAGAAAATCACATAGATTCTTTATGAAACGTATGATGGCTGATAAATCATCGATGGATCTATCCATAAGCTGTAAACCAAACCTTGGAAACCATGCGACCACTTTTCCCTTGCGCACAATCGCTGCTAAGTCACGATGCCCCTCTATAGTCGCAAGCACTTTAAAACCCTCTGTCTCATAATCGAATTTTGGGATGAAGTAAATGTTGAACTGACTCTGAATATCGCCTTCAAGACCTCCTAGGCCCTTGAGGAGGGGATCTTCAGCATTTTCGAAACGCCATGAGTATCGGATAAGCTTGACATCCGATATCTCGGAACTTATGTTGAGAAGTTTTCTTAGGGGTTGAAAGTGGTTAGTGCCATACCAGTCATAGAGCCCTGTGCGCCCCACGATGAAGAGCCCACCACCAGATGCCACATAGTTAGTTAGGATGTTCACAAGTTCCTCTCTCATACGGAAGAAGTCACATAGCACGATAAGCTTGTACCGGCTGAGGATATCTGGGTTCTCCAATATCTCATCGACAGCCAGCACATCTGGATCATAACCCGCTAACCTAAAGAGGGACAAAGTGGCCATGGATTCAAATGGTCTCAGCCCAGAACCTGCATTAAAGAGATGATACTCGAAGAAGCATAGCCTTGGATCATCTATTATGGCTATGTCAGCGCTTTCTGTATGCCCTTCTGGCGTAGAGCGGAAAACTTGAATAAACCGTTCTATTTGCTCATCTGTGAACTCGGGTTGAAACTCCTCATAAGGAGGAGGCTCGGGCATGGGTACGTTCCCACCCCAGATTGCTAAACCTGTGCCGGTCAACCTAGCCATTCTAGCCACGAGCTCTATATACTCTGGGTGGGCATCGTAATCGACGCCGGGCCTGCCCTCCCACTTTATAAAGGCAGCTTTTCCTCTTTGCTCAAAATACTTTAGAAAGGCTGGGTATCCAAACGTTGATATTCCTGATGCTGCATCTCCATTCAGACCAGGATTCACATACACTATGTCTACAGGTGAATTTATATAGTACCAATAACCTATGTTAAGCGGTATTACGCCAGCTGTTGGGCCCGTAAAGGGAGTGCCTGCCGTCTGGATGAGCACATGGTCTGGGTCAAGGCTCTCGTAGAGGTTAGCAAAGTAAAGCATGCAATTCACCTTCTCTTGGAGCCTAAACTCACACCAATCCAGCCAGGCCATGCGTGTGTCGCCAGGGCCATTCAGGTAAAACACCCACTCGGTGGCATTTGTAGGCTGTGGCATTGGGAGAGGGGGAGTTGCATTATCAAAGTCTATGCTTGGATCCCCCCATGCGTCTCTTAAGGCTTCTGTATTGTTGCCGTAACGTTCTCTAAGCCACTTTCTGAAGCGCTCAATGGCGCAGGGCGAGTAATCGTAGATACCCCACGATGCATAATAAACTGGACCTGGGTAGTTGTCCTCGACTGTCCAGCCAAAGGAGAGTCCCCAGCCCAAGAGCGCTGGATGACGCCTATAGCGAATCACTAGAGTCCTGATAACTTGGCTGGCATATTTAATAAGCGCTGGCGAGTTGAATGTAGACATATATGAAAGTGTTCCAGTGCCATTTGTTTGAAGCTGGTCGGGAAACGCCTTTATCCACCATATCGGTGGAGTGAAGTAGTGGAAATCGATTATTAAATAAACGCCCTTCGAAGCTGCATAGTCTAGAAGTTCATCGAGAACTTCCCACCTTATCCAATCTGAAGCGTTCTCTGGTACAGGGAAATCTGGAAGTAGCTCTATGGCGTCTTTGAGACGAGCCTCTTGCACCATCCTGTTCAATGTATTGAACATGTCAGGGTTTTCCTTGAAGAAGTTGACTGTAACCTTGTCAAGAAGTGCCCATTCGAAACGGACACGGCAAAACAGCAGACGGTAGCGGGATGCTTTGTCTATGTATTCAATAGTCTCATTTGTGGGGAATAGTCCAAGAATGTCAACTGGTTTGTCATCTATGAAAAGTTTTGCATTACCATCAATTACGCTCACGTAGCTGGTAACGGGCTCTGTTAAGGGAGATACATGTGGCGGTTTTTCCTCTCCTTCAGACCATGATTGAATCCAGTATAAGATGCCTAATACACCTGCCAAAATGATCATTATAGTTGCAGTTATTGTCAAGATTTTCCTGCGCATGTTCAGACTTCCAACTCAGTGGCTTAAAGTGAACATAGGCTCTCTAAATGTGTTCGATATAGCTTAGCAGAAAACCTTAAATAAAGATAGTGACCGCTGCTTGGAAAAAGTAAATGAGGTTACGAGAATTTACCCGGCAATCATAGTTGAAAAGTAAGGTAGGCATTTCTAAAGCAGTCTTATACTATTGTATTTGATTTGCTCAGCTGTGACATTGCTCCAAGTTACCTTTACCAGGTATTTTCTAGCTTTTTCCACGACATTGATCACTTCATGATTCGTGGGTTTTCTCCACGGGGCTCCTGGAACCTCTACATATCCAATTATGTGGAAGTGTATTTTTGGATCTATTGAGGCTATAAATTCAGCTATCTTAGCAATGTCTTCATCGTTTAACCCTGGAATATATACTGTTGAAATATCAAGTTTGACACCATTCCTGTACATTTTTACTATGTTTGCCAACACTGGCTTCAATGGCTTCCCCGTGTGCATTAAATGGAGCTCATCATTGAATAGTTTTATGCTTACACTAGCCTCATCTATTTGAGCTGGCATCTCATTTGATCCATTTGTTATCACTTTAACCGTAAGTCCAAGCTCTTTACAGTGGTTAACCAGCTTTTCTAGGCTGGGATTTATTGTGGGCTCTCCCCCTAGGAAATTTACCTTCTTAACTTTCCCTTGCCTGTGCAGTTTCCCTATTAGTGCAATTATCTTGTCTGCGGGAATCCTCTTATCCGGTATGGGGGGTCTAAGCTTGTAATAACACCAGCTGCATTTGAAATTGCATCCATAGTTGTACACATGCAGCCTCTTCAGATTAGGGGAATACGTCACCTTGTAATAGAATCCAGTTTTAGATGCCCATGCATACATACGCTATCCCCCTAGGTTTACAATTATTCTTCTGCCATGAACTTCAACAACCTCAACCTCTACTCCATAAACTTTCCTTATCAGATCCGCGTCGATCACCTTAGATGGAGAGCCATATGCTATGGGCTTTCCATTTGATAATACAAAGACTTTATCTCCATATGCTAGAGCTTGATTTGGGTCGTGGAGGCTTAGAATCACTATGACGTTCTCCTTTTGAGCGAGTTCTCTTACAGTGTTTAATATTTTAACTTGGTTCCTGTAGTCTAGGTGGGAGGTTGGCTCATCCAGTGCTAAAAGCTTTGGTCTTTGAACTAGTGCACGGGCGATCATTGCAAGCCTGCGCTCTCCGCCACTTATCCTAGTTATGGGTCTGGTTCCAAGTTTCTCCATTCCAAGTCTTTTAAGCACATTCCATGCGATCTCATAATCTCTTCTGGTAGGTGTTGAGAACATTCCCATGAACGGTGTTCTACCAGTGACAACATAGTTGATCACCGTGTAAGGGGGGATAAATGACCCATCCTGTGGAACATATGATACAAGCCTAGATCTGTCCCGTATATTCATTGATGAGAGATTGAAGCCATCGAGTTCAATCGTTCCCTTTAAGGGCTTGAGGAGACCTGTCACTATCTTTAAAAGAGTTGTTTTACCGCTTCCATTTGGTCCAAGTAAAACCAAGATCTCGCCTCTTCCCACGGTAAATGATATGTTTTCAAGTGTGAATTCTCCATCGTAGCTAAACTTTATACCCGTTACTTTTAAAGCCATTTGTAGGCTCCCCTTTTGAGCAGATATAGGAAGAATGGAGCTATCATCAGCGTAGTTATCATTGTCAGTGGAAGCTCCATTGAAGTAAGGGCTCTTGCAACATCGTCTACGAGAACCATGTATGCTCCCCCGAGAAAGATTGAGTGAGTGATGACAACCATGTTATCCATTGTTTTAAAGGCCATTCTTATAAGGTGAGGCGTTAATAGGCCAACCCATCCAATGATGCCAGTTACGGCTGTAACCGAGGATACTCCAAGAGCTATCAGGATGAGTATAATTGTCCTCTCGAGGCCAACATTCACTCCAAGGCTCTTAGCCTCATCCTCTGGAAGAGATAAAACATTTATTCTCCATCGCATCAGCCATAGCAAGGTAATTGAAGCCATCGCCAGTGGAACAGCTATTAGAGTCGACCACCTTGTTCCGGAAAAGCTTCCCATGAGCCAATACACTATGGCAGCTAGCTTCTCTGGTTCAGCAATGAACTTTAGAAGTGATAGAAGGGATGAGAATATAGCTGAGACAATTATTCCAGCCAGTACAAGTGTAAGCGTGTCATGCTCACCTCTAATAGAGGCCATCGTATACGTAAATGCGAAGGCGACCATGCTAAATATGAATGCTGTTAATGCAACTGTTGCAAATCCTCCTGGAATGAATAGTATGGCTACAGCCGCTCCAAAGGCTGCACCCGATGAAATGCCTAGAATATAGCTGTCCACAAGAGGGTTTCTAAACAGACTTTGGAGAGATGCTCCACTCACGGATAGAATTGCACCAGTTACAAAGGCCAAGATTATTCTTGGAAGCCTAATCTTCCATATCACGAAGTCGATCATGCTAGAACCTGGACATATGAGAGACAGCAATACTTTATCAGGTGGAATTCGCCATGAGCCGATAAAAAGGGAGAGGAGTGGAGCTAGAATATATAGTGCTATTAGCATAGCTTGCCTTTTCATGGCCTTACCATGCTCGAAGCTATTTCCTCCTCGCTTAACGTTATTCCATAGAAGTTCTCTAGGAAGCTTTTTGCCTCGAATACCCAGTCCAGGTCACTATATATGTCTGGGTGTACAACTACCGCCATCTGCATATAGCCGATGATGATTCTTGGACCCCAGTTCAGAAACGCTCCCTTCGAGTTGTAGATCACTATTCCATATACTCTATCTTCCTTTGCTGCCTTGAGCATCGTCCAAGGCTCCTGAGTTACTGAAACGTTAACTGCTTGTGCAACGTAATTAGATGAGCCTAGGAAAATTATTATGTCAGGGTTCCAGCTTAGCAGCTTCTCCTCATTTATCTTAGGCCATTTTTCACTTGGGAATTCTTGTAGGGCAATATTTATTGCTCCAAGCTCCTCAACTATTTTTCCAAAGCTTGTGTTAGCGTAGAGCTGTATCTCTCCCTTCTTTACAAGAGCGTATGCACTTACAACCACTACTCTTGGCTTCTGCTCTGTGCTGAGATTCTTCACTTTATCCCTCAGCTGATTATACCAGTTTTGCATGTAGTTTATCAACTGAGAGGCTCTATCATCTGCTCCAAGGGCTTTTCCAATGATTTCAATAGCCTTTATCTGATCGTTGAAGCATGTGCAAAAGATACCTATCACGGTTACATTGGCTTCCTCAAGCTGTGCAATATACTCCTCAGCTTTTCCATACCCGATGTCCATGATCACAAGATCCGGTTCAAGTGACAATATGGTTTCAATGTCGAGGCCACTATAAACGCTTCCAACAGTTGTCACATTCTTCACGCTCTCTGGAACGTAGAAGTTATATGGTGTATACTTGTCGACTCCAACAATTCTGTCACTGCATCCAAGAACACATACTGTCTCAACCCAATAAGAGCCTATGACAACAACTCTGTCAACCTTAGATGGATCAATGATCACCTGCTTTCCACGGAAATCCGTTACTGTAACCGGGCCATGCTCCCCAACTGGAGGCCTCTGCATCAAAGTTGTATACATTATGCTGCCTATGACTATAATGGCGACCACTACTATGATAAAATATATTGCTCTGCCTCTACTCATGATGGTACACCTTTTGATAAAAATAGTGCACATTGAATATAATTGTTCACTCAGCTACTGTTTAAGAGAAAAGAAGTATAGAGGCCATGTTATCCGATGATCTCTGTTTCAGCTATAGTGTTTGCTTTCCCAACTATCTTGACTGTATATGTTATTCCCTTCTGTAGGCTGTATGGTATTATGATGGTTATAACTGCTCCAGGCTTTAGCTTGATGTTTCCCAGATGCGTGTAGGTGACCCCATCTGTAGTGACTACACATACTATGGTATCCTCATCATATCTAAGCACAGTCTCAGATCCAAGTTTCAGATAAATGGTATGGAGGGCGTCTGTGTACTCTCCGAGATTTTTCAATGTTAAATCGACTCTATTAGTATTCACTGACCAATCCAGTATAGTAAACTTTGTTGGTCTAAATGCCTCGCTTGGAGCAGTGAATGATGATACCCATAGATAGATTGGAACGGCTATTGCAATCGTTATAATGATTGCCAGTACGATTGCTACCCAAGTCTGTATAGCCCTTCTTCGCCTAAATGCTAGCAATGGAATTGCAGCGAAAAACACTGATAGTATTGGAACTGGATTTGAAACCTTCACCGACGTTATCTCTGAACTAGGAGATGCGATAACTATTGAAAAGTTTGTCGCTACCTCGATCTCTTGGTTGTCATATGTTATAGTGATTTCCTCCTCGTAGACAACTTTTTCATTGATTAAAACTCTGACTGTTGCTATTCCGGGGACGCATTCAAGGGAAACTTTGCCATTTTCATCTGTTATGCCCTCAGAATATGGAGATCCTGCATAGCATATCTGCACCTTGACATTTTGGAAAGTGTTTCCATCAGAGTTTTTAACCGTTATATGCACGGTTATATTTGCTGCGTACACCTCTTCAGCACCTATTGTCACGCTAGGCTCGGGATAAACGTAAGCTGCAACAGCTATCTCGTCTATAACGTGCCAATTAGTTGAACCACCAGTTCTACCTCCAAAGATTATATAGTTGCCAAAGTTTGAGGAATACGTGGGATAGGAGGAGTCAGTGTGATCTACAACTAGGGCACCATCGTAATATATCATGGCATGCCCTTCATAGTATATTATCGTAGCATTATGCCATTCCCCATTGTCAATGTTCGTAACACTATAACTTGCAAGTGGGGGGCCATTGCTCACTGTTGATCTCGTAAATGCAATTCTGTTTTGATACTCGTCGAATGTAAAGTGATATCCACCATATACTACGTCTTCAAGTGTACCACTCCAACCTCGATCATATATTGCAGCCCATATGGCATCAGCGCCGCTTCCACCCCATGTCTTAAATCTGAATTTGATCATGAAGCCCTTATACTTCTCTGGTAGATTTTCATAGTAGTAGCAGAGATAGCCTCGACGATCATGTATAGCTTGAGTTAGGACAACGTATCCATGATCCTCATCGTAATAGGCGGAGCCTTTAAGGCTGCCAGAGGGGGCAGCATTCATGTCCTCGTATATCAGCATTGTATCTCTTCCACTGCTTTGTGGAGCTGCCGTTGGATTGCCATAGTACATGTAAATCGTCACGCTCCCATGAGCTGGGATGCTCGGAATTTTCACCCATA
>Ga0209410_1000776_pt1 | contig 15089 bp, 14 predicted proteins | sample Mar14436cmmetaG_FD_184135 | JGI IMG/M metagenome (GOLD analysis project Ga0209410, IMG submission 184135) | Marine hydrothermal vent microbial communities from Guaymas Basin, Gulf of California to study Microbial Dark Matter (Phase II) - Marker... ... | reverse complement strand
TTTTATTTTCATTTATAAGTTAGTTAGAAACAGACTAGTGTAGGATTGAAAGGAATTGACATGTATCGCATAGTTATAATTTGCACTGGTTAGAAACAGACTAGTGTAGGATTGAAAGAATTGTTGTTGTTGCGGTTGAGTTGGTTGGGATGAGTTAGAAACAGACTAGTGTAGGATTGAAAGAATTGTTGTTGTTGCGGTTGAGTTGGTTGGGATGACTGCTGGGTTAGAAACAGACTAGTGTAGGATTGAAAGTTTGTATACATGAGCGTTGCCGTAGCATATGCAACGTTAGAAACAGACTAGTGTAGGATTGAAAGGCTTATAGAGATTGTGCGATCGAGCGGGCTTGCGTTCGTTAGAAACAGACTAGTGTAGGATTGAAAGTCCCCCGCCTTTGTGAGGGAGGGAAAGACAAAAAAGGGTTAGAAACAGACTAGTGTAGGATTGAAAGTTGTAATACTTTTCGTAAAATTCACTCAGTTTTATAGGTTAGAAACAGACTAGTGTAGGATTGAAAGAATGGGTACCCAATCCTTCCAAACAAAAACAGCCCAGTTAGAAACAGACTAGTGTAGGATTGAAAGCAAATCGCATCTATCAGTTTTGCTATCTGCTCCGATATGGTTAGAAACAGACTAGTGTAGGATTGAAAGTCTTTTCGTCCATTTTGTAGTGCCTAACATTGAGCGTAAAGCTCGTTAGAAACAGACTAGTGTAGGATTGAAAGACCTGCTGGACCGTGCAGCCCTAATCGAATATTGTTCGTTAGAAACAGACTAGTGTAGGATTGAAAGGAATTGCCCTGGATATGCTCCCGCTGGTTCGTATGTAGTTAGAAACAGACTAGTGTAGGATTGAAAGATGACTGTTGTAATCGTAATATCTCCTTCGAAGGGGGTTAGAAACAGACTAGTGTAGGATTGAAAGTATTTCAGCGACCAAACCAGCGAAGGCGAGAGAATTCGTTAGAAACAGACTAGTGTAGGATTGAAAGTTTTGCAGAGGGTGAACGCGAACGGGCAGACGATAATGTTAGAAACAGACTAGTGTAGGATTGAAAGGCATTTATATCTGGCAAATAGTGATGCATATCCTAAAGTTAGAAACAGACTAGTGTAGGATTGAAAGTCCTCATGTTCTACTATAAGTGCTTGGGGATAATAGTTAGAAACAGACTAGTGTAGGATTGAAAAACTTATCTTCTATTCATAGGAAAAATTGAATCACTGTGTTAGAAGTAGAGTAATTTAGTGTAATAAGACTATCTTTATATTCTTAGAATTCTAAGTATAGTTTATACTAGGACTAGGAGAAATATTAAAAATGGAGACGGAAACTATAGAATTGAAAATTTCTGACGAGGAGGCTGAAAGGGTTGCTGGGGTAATCGCAAGTGAGATAGTAAGGAAAATATATTACGAATTTATATTTCTCAGATATTTACCAGAGATTAAGTTGATTAAAAAAGGTAAAGTAAGGGCAAATAGATGAATTTATAAGAAAGAGAATTGCATCATTATAGTAGATTTTCAATTCCATATGCTAAAACTTCTTTTAGATCCTTTTTCATCTTCTCTATAATTCTATCTTGTGATTTCTTGTGCGCCCATGAGGTTAGATAGAAGGTGTTATCATTTTGATCGTAGATGATATAAAGCCTGTACGGAGGTCTTTTGTATTTTATCTCTCCCAATTTGTAGTTCCCTTTGCTGTATAATATTTTCATTGCTTTCTCCCCCATTATTCTTATTTTTTCCTTCGCCTTTAATATCAATTCTAATTGCTTTTTATCATTAATTTTGAGGATCCTTCTCTCAAGAGATGGTAACAAAACTATATTTGACTCTTGCTTTTGACGAACCATTTTTATTTTTTTGATAACTTTTAGATAGGAAAAAATAAATTTTTACCTTATATCTCATCCTTCATCACCTCCCAAACAAAAATTGGCTAAGTAGATTAGAAACAGACTAGTGTAGGATTGAAAGAGAAATTCTCAATTCTCAAATTAAATTTAAAATACAAGTTAGAACAGACGAAACTGTAAAATTCTTTTGCATAAAAATTTTCCTCTTCAGGAAAAATAGTCTTTGCAATTTCATTGCAAATATATTTATATATTCATTTGCAATTATATTACATGGAAGAGCAAAATCCATGGTGGGTAAATGAAGAGGACTTTGAGTACAGAAAATGGAAAGAATCTGAAGTTAGATGGAAGCCCAGAATAATTGAGGAGATAACACTTGATCCATTTTCTCTGCACTTTATCTCTGGGCCAAGACAGGTTGGAAAAACAACCGCATTAAAGATTTGTATTCATGAATTGCTAAAGAAAAAGGATCCGAAAGCGATATTCTATTATTCTTGTGATGAGTTAACAGATTATAAGGAATTGGGCGAGGTTTTAGATAATTATATTAATGCAAGGAAAGAATGGAGAATAAAGTCATCTTTTATATTTCTTGATGAGATAACATTTGTTGATGAGTGGTGGAGAGCAATAAAGTTTAGAATAGATAGGGGATTTTTTAGAAATGATGTCATTTTGGTTACAGGCTCTTGTAGCTTAGAATTGTTAAAACAAAAGGAATATTTTCCAGGGAGAAGGGGAAGTGGTAAAGATATCTACTTTTTCCCATTAGATTTCTCGGAATATGTTGAGATTTTTGGAAAGATAAGGTTAAAGAAAATTTCTATAGATGAAATTAATGGAATAGAATCTGCAATGAATGCAAATTCTTTATATCAAAATACAATAGATAGATTATTTAGTAATTATTTAAAAACAGGGGGTTTTCCTATTCCTACAAAGGAATTTTTTGCTCGAGGTAAGGTTTCAGTTTATGCAAAAAAGGTTTATCTAGATTGGCTAAGGAGTGATTGGAAGAAGATTGGGAAGAGTGATAAGTATATGAAGGAGGTAATAAGTTATATTTTAAGGTCAAGACTAACTCCTATCTCCTGGCTGAGCATTTCAAGAGAGACATCATTGGCTTCACCACATACAGTCCAATCATATATAGAGGCTTTAGAGGATCTCTTTGTTGCTAAGGTTTTGAATATAATTACGCCAGACTTTAGAGTTTTGTACAGGAAAAACAAAAAAATTCATATAACGGATCCTTTTCTATACGCTACGTTATCTTATTTTACTGGTGAGGAAGTATTGGAAGAAATGGTAGTGGAGTCGATAGTATCTTCACACTTCTCAATGGTAACTGATGTCTATTTCTGGAAAAACAAGAGCGAGGTTGATATTATAGTCAAGAAGGATAAAGAGCAAATTGGTGTAGAAGTCAAGTGGGGGTTTAAAAAGTTTAGAAAGCCAAGGCATTTATCAAAATTGTTATTATTGACTAAGGATAAATTACCATTATTCATGGCATCTACAGATTGGTCTAAAAAATAGAAATAGATAAAATACCCCTCATCTCCCAAAAAGCAATCTCCACGGGAACTCAAGTAAATTATTTCATTATTTGTAAAACTAAACTTCGGTATTTTTTGCAGGATATAAGTTACGGAGATATTAAAAAAGATGTCATTATAATCTAAAGCGGGAGAAAGGAATAAAAGAAGTGGAAGGAAGACTAAATTATCCTAAGCAAGGGAAGATGATAAAAGTTGAACTAAGCCAGAATACAAAAGATATTGTAGAAAGTGTAGCTACTTTGAATTCTGTAAATACACCCTTCTCATTAGGTTGTAAACTATCCTCATATATTTCTTGCACCAATAATCTTAGCAATTATCCGAGCAAGACCTTCAGACTGTCTCATTGGTAATCGTAGGTATATTGCCGGAATAGTATAAAGCACAATCTCTGCATTATTTAGGATCAAAGAGTAGCTCTATTTCTTTGACCTTCCCTTCATTGTATTCACTCCAGTTTCTTTCAGTAAAGGTATTTTATACCTTCAGGTATTTATACTTGTGCAACAACGCATATTAGAATAGTATTTCTTTAATTGGAATGAAATCTATTTCCATGTTATTAATTTTCTCTTTTCTTTTTTCACCCTCATAAATGACTAAGCCTTTTCTGAACTCAAATTTTTTCAAAAACCAGATCAAATTTCTTAACTCTTTAATTTTTACATTTGTTTTTGCTTTCACTTCGATAGGTATCATTTCCCTATTCCTTTTCAGGAAATCTATCTCTTTATCTCTTTCTCTGAAGTAATTATTAAGTTTAAGCATATTCATGATCAAATTTTCATACATTCTTCCTTTATCTAATTCAGCAAAATAAGCTTTGCTTAGTGAAGGGTGAAAAGCATATACCTTGGGCATTTTCCTAGATTCTGCCATTATAGATGGCCTATAATTTTTCACTATCTTAATAAGTTTTCCGAATTCTAAGTAATAGAGATGGTCCTTTAGGGTTAATTTATGGACATGAAAATCTTTACTGAGATCCTCTATATTAAGCACAATTCCTGTATTTCTCAAAAATATTTCTGCTAAACTCTTTAACAAACTTATATTCACCCTCTTGAAAACTTCTGGTATATCACTTCCAAGAACTTTCTCTATCACAAGACTTCTTATATATTCTTGAACCTTTTCTTTGCTTTTCCACTTCACAATTTCTGGAAATGGTCTTTCAATATAGTCATTAAAGATGGCATCAATTTTAAACTTATGAAGCTCCAATGAATCCATTTTTTCTTCATAGTAAAGCTCTGCAAATTCTTGTAAGGATAGAGGCATTATTTCAAGCCTAAAATATCTTCCAGCGAGATTGCCAATAGCTTCTCTTTCTACCATTAGGCTTGCGGAACCACTAATACAAATTTTTAAATTTGGTAAAGTGTCATAGAGAAGCTTTATTTTTGAACTCCAATCTTGAAGTTTTTGAATTTCATCCAAGAAAAGATAAACCCTCTCATTTCTCCAATCTATCTTTGTAATCCTTTGATATGCTTTTAATATCTCTATTGGCTCCTCCACAAGCTTATCAAAGGAAAAATAAAGTATATGCTTGGGATCAACACCTCTCTTTAACAATTCCTCTATTAGCTGATGAATCAGCACAGTTTTTCCTACCCTTCTCAGTCCTGTTAAAACAAGTATGGATCTATAGCCCAGAAAGATATCTCTTATTTCTCCAAAAATCTTTCTCTTATAAGGTAAAGCCTTTTCCTTACTTATCTCTTCTTTTTCCCACCATTCATTCTGGATCAACAATTCTTCCATATTAGTTCTTTTAGAGAACTAATATTTAAATTTTTCGTTCTTTTAGAGATCATTATAAAGCAAAGCGAAAGCAATCAGACCCTCTGCGGTGGATGCATACAATTAGTGAAGATTCTCGAGTTAGAAACAGACTAGTATAGGTTGAAATGGCGAAATAATCAGTCAAAATGTGCATATCTCATAGTCCTTCCTACATATAATGCCTATTTAATTGTCCTTCCAACGCCCCTATACCTACTTCTTTTTATCTTATCCATCTCAATAAATTCATATATCTCTTCCTCACCGTATCTTTTCTCGAAGTCATTTGATGTAGGGACTTCCTCTAATCTGCTCTTTTCCCTAAATATATGTCTCCTCTTATGGATAATCAGGAGTGAAAGTGCGAGAAATAGTAGTATGATGCTGACAGCGCCCACTAAAATTATAATTATTGCATTCTCCTCTATAAAATCAGTAATCCTATCGCTAATACTGCCCCTCTTTCTCTTAGATATCTCACCCATCAGGAAATTCAATTCTAATAATTTATCTCTGTATTTACTATTCTCGTAGGTTGCATTCTCGATTAATTTTTGTAATTCATTAATTTCAAGAATTTTTAAATTTCTTGTGTCGCAATCAATGTGTGATGTATTTGAATGTTCATCGAGACATAAAAAGAGATATCTTGAATATTGGGAAAATATGCTCGCATTCTCAAAATCTCCCCTGGAGCGATGCTCTTCTGCCAATTTAAGATATATCTCCGCCAAGAGCAGATTACTCTTTAATAGACCTTCCCTATACTTTATCCAATCATATGCATCTCTCGCCTTCTTTGCATAAATCAGGGCATCCTCATATCTGCTTAAATTAAATAAATCCGATGCATTCCTCAGATAATTCTCGGATTCAATTCTTAGGAATTCATCGGAATTTCTTATTATCTCGTTGCATTTTGCGAGCATCTCCTTATTCTTTAATGATATATACTTGTATTTCGCCTTTTGGGCATACGAACTTGCATTTATATAGTCTCCAGATATGTAGGCGTTGAATGATTTGTTATAGTAGAGTTCTGCTTCCCTTTCCAATTCACTAAACTGTTTGCTGTATTGATTTATCTGGGATATTAGGCTTTCCACATTTCTCAGCATAGAATCATCTCCGAGCTCGAGATAGATCTCTCTTGCTTTATACGCATTTTCAAGAGCTGAATCAAATTTCTTCTCATTATATAACCTCCTTGCAGTTTCATAAAACTCTAATGCCTCTTGACCTCTTGCGAATGACTTTGACCCGAATACCAATATGGTTCCGTCTCCCAAGCCAATTGCCATATCTGTGTAACCATCGTTCTCTAAGTCGTTGATAGATACGCTCTTGACTATATTCTCCGTGTCGTATTCCCATATCGTATCTCCGGTAGAATTTATAATATACAATGTCTCCGAACCAACAACTAATCCCTTAAGGTTATTGGTTGAAAGGTTAATTAATTGCATATCATATACCTCGGCACCAACCTCATTTCTCCATATTAATTCCCCCCCCGCATTTAATGCATATACATCATTTGAGCCGAGAATTATCTCGGGATTGTCATCGCCGTTTATATCCTCTACAAGAATTTTATGTATGGTGCCACCGGTCGTATAGTTCCATATCTGACTTCCATTATTTTCCAATACATAGAAATAGTCCTTACAGCCAACCAATATTTCGCTCCCGCCATCGCCATTTATATCTTCAGAGAGAAGATATGTTACGCCATGTTTTGTATTATATCTGAATATATCATTACCGCTTGAATTATATACCTCAACCATTCCCGGATAGTCCAATATCCCACCCCTTCCAACAATACCAACGAGAATTTCCTTTATATTATCATTATCTAAGTCTGCAGCATATAGTGCATTAACTCTTCCACTTACTCGCCTTCTCCAAGAAAATTTCCTATCATTATTTATGACAAAAATTTCATTATTCAGACTTCCCGAGCCGGCGCCAACGATAATTTCATTAAATCCATCGTTGTTTATGTCATCAACATATATCGCACTTATACTATAACCGTGTTTTGTGCTTATATCCCAGTGACTTCTATCGTGGTTAATGACATGAATTGATGAAAACACACAAGTGATCGCGGATTTCTTTCCATCATGATTCAAATCAGATAATTCCATGCACTTTATATATCCGGGAAGAGAATACTGCCATATCTTATTGCCATCCTTATCCAATACATATACCCAACCGGCTCCACCAACCAATGTCTGCTTAGATGCGCCAAATACAACTTCTCCATCCCCAGTATTGTCGATATTGGAGATAAAAATCTTTATCACTCCACCACTCGCCTTATAATCAAATTCTAATTCAAATAATTCCCGATAATTTTCTGCAGTTGATAAACTAGAAAGTAATAGGACGATCAAAAATGCCAGATTCAAGAATAATGTTTTTGAGAATAGATTCATCTTAGTAATTATTTAGAAGAATGATTATTTTAAATTCATTAATTATAATATTCATAACTTATATATACCCCGGCTCGAATTCACTATTTGCTTTCTTTCGCTTCTTTCTCATCTCCTCCATCTTCTCCTTCATCTCTTTCAATGCATTCTCAAAGTGTTCCATCCTCACCTTGATCTTCCGTAAATTCTTCCTCTTCTTTTCTCTCAATGCATTCATCGCGGCTTCTCTGCATAACGCTTCAATATCCGCTCCTGTGAAGCCAGAGGTCTTTTCTGCCAATTCCTTCAGATTAACATCCTTGTCCAGGGGCATCTTTCTTGTGTGGACCTTAAATATCTCTTCTCTTGTCTTTTCATCTGGAAGTGGAATCTCTATCTTTAGGTCTATTCTGCCGGGTCTCAACAGGCTCGGATCTATTAAATCTGGTCTGTTTGTTGCAGCTATAACGACCACCCCTTCCAATTCCTCAATTCCATCGATTTCCGTAAGTAACTGATTCACCATTCTTTCTGTAACATCAGTTAATGTGCGTCCTCTAATCTTTGATATGCTATCAAATTCATCAAAGAATATTATGCTTGGAGCAACCTGTCTTGCCTTTCTGAATATCTCTCTGACATGCTTCTCACTCTCGCCGACCCACTTACTCAGCAGTTCTGGACCCTTAACTGCGATGAAATTAGCATTTGATTCATTTGCAATCGCCTTCGCAAGTAGTGTCTTCCCACAACCGGGAGGTCCATAGAGTAAAACACCCTTGGGCGGCTTTATTCCCAACTCCCTAAAACTTTCCGGGTCCTTAAGTGGCCACTCGACAACCTCTCTGAGTAAGCCCTTTACATCATCCAAACCACCTATATCATTCCATGTTATGTTTGGTTTGTTTATTAGGACCTCTCTCATTGCAGATGGCTCAACTTGAGTCAATGCGTCCAAGAAGTGCTTTCTCTTCACCTTTATCTTTTCCAATATCTCCGTTGGTAATCTCTCTTCCATTCTCTTTATTGTTGGCAGGTGTTCCTTTATTGCCTTCATCGCAGCTTCCTTGCATAGCGCTTCAATATCCGCCCCCGTGAAGCCGAGGGTCTTTTCTGCCAATTCCTTCAGGTTAACATCCTCGTCTAGGGGCATCCCCCTCGTATGAATCTGTAGTATCTCGAACCTCCCCTTCTCATCCGGAACACCTATCCGTATTTCCCTATCGAACCTTCCGGGTCTTCTCAATGCCGGGTCTATAGAATCGGGTCTGTTCGTTGCCGCTATAACAACCACCTGTCCCCTCGACTTGAGACCATCCATCAGTGTTAATAATTGAGCAACAACCCTTCTCTCAACCTCCCCAGTTACCTCCTCTCGTTTTGGTGCTATCGAATCTATCTCATCGATGAATATTATTGAGGGTGCACTCTTTTCAGCCTCCTCAAATATTTCCCTCAATCGTTTTTCAGACTCTCCATAGTATTTACTCATTATTTCGGGTCCCGCCAAGGAATAGAAATTGCTATCCGTTTCACTAGCAACTGCCTTTGCAATCAATGTCTTTCCACAACCTGGTGGACCAGTCAATAGAACACCCTTTGGAGCACCAATCCCCAGTCTCTCGAATACCTCTGGATGTTTCATGGGCAATTCAACCATTTCCCTTATCAATTCGATCTCATTCTTTAATCCTCCAATGTCCTCATACCTAACCCTTGGAAGTTTTTCAAGTTCCTTTACCGGCTTTTCACTTATGACAACTCTGGTTTCTGGAGTTACTCTAACACATTTCTTTGGTGATACATTTGTAACTATAAAGCGCAGGGTAGTACCAACTATTGTAATGTCGAATTTCATTCCTTTTATAAATGGCTTATCCAGTAATCTCTCGTGAAAATATGGAGTTGGATCCGAAGTGAATCTTATCTCCTGAGTTGGAGCGAGAACTATGGATTCTGCTGGGACGCATTCAATTTTTCTTATAGTCACCTTATCGCCAAGGCTAACGCCGGCATTTCCCCTTATTGTGCCATCAATTCTTATTATGTCAATATCCTCATCCTCTGGTCTGCCCCTCCAGACAATGGCAACTGCCTTATCCTTACCAGAGATCTCTATTACATCCCCGGACCTCAAGCCGAGTTTTTCCATATTTCTATTAGAAATTCTTGCGATTCCCCTGCCGACATCCATACGAATTGCCTCTGCAACACTAAGTGTTAATTCATTACCTTTCATTTATCTCACCTCAATTCTCCTGTTTGTTTTCTTTTCCAATCTTATCTCCAAGATTCCGTTAATGAATGACTTTTTATATCTCTCGGTATTGATCTCTGGTAAGAATTCAATTCTCTTATAATAACCATCAATTTCTCTTTCTATCTGATACCTCCTACAAATTTCATCATAGTTCCTCAGTTTCCTCGCAATTACCTCTAAGGAATATGGTTTTAAATTTATTTCGATATCCTCCTCCCTGACTCCGGGCAATTCCATTGTAACGATTATTTCATTCTGTGTTTCACATATATCTGTCAATGGCTCAACAAATCTGCTCCCAATGGCATTTCTCATAAAATAATCGTCAAAGTCATCAAACCATTCAAAATCTTTGAATATCATTTTTCAAAATAAAATATGGAAATTAAAATAGGAAATTAAAGGTCTATTTTATTTTATCTTCAATTTCCTTCCCTTACCCTTCTCCTCTTCAATGATCTTTGGTATCTTCACCTCTAATACGCCATTATTATACGATGCCTCTGCCTTCTCCGCATTGACATTTGGTGGCAATGGTATATACCTATAGAACCCACTATATGTTCTCTCAAATCTGTACATTCCCTTCTTCTCGTCCTCCTCCCTTCTATCTTCGCTCCTCTCGACCTTCACCTCTATTCCATCATCATATATGTTTATGTCTATGTCCTTCTTGTTAACCCCCGGAAGCTCCATTGTGATAATCACTTCCTTGTCTGTCTCCCACATATCTGTTAATGGCATTCTATATTCACTTCTCTCTATCATTCCCCTCCTCGCCAATGCGGTTGATGGCAGTTCTGGGAATCTTGTTGCTCTGAAGAATTCATCGAATAGCCTATCCATCTCCTCCTGCATCCTTCTCATCTCATCAAATATGGAGTATCTTCTTCTCCACCACATCCTAATCACCTCCTTTACATTTACATTTAAGTATTTTAGTTATGGATATAAATATGGATTTCAAGTTTAAAAATAAATTTGATTTTGTAAAATAATTTTTGATTTTGTGAAAAATAGACAAATTTAAATATAAAATTCCTGATATTTAACGATATGATGGAGAAAATAATAATAAGGAGGAGGTTACCTCCGAGGACAAAGGATTTGGAATCCGACATTCGATGGATTTGTGAGTGCCTTGGATTATCAGAAAGGGATAAATGCAAACCAGCATATAAGATATTTCATGAGATTTTATTTTCGTTGTCGAGAAACTCGAGAATTGATAGCAACGCGATGGCAAAGAAGTTCAATCTGACGAGGGGCGCAGTCAATTATCATATTCGTTATCTAATAGATTCCGGAATCCTCGTGAGAAGGGGGAAGAGAATCGCACTTAGGTCTGGGAACCTCACAAGAACCCTGGAGGAGATGCAGAGAGATATAAACATGGTATTTGAGGAAATGAAAAGAATCTCAAGTGAAATAGACAGGGAACTTGGTCTGGAGTATCGCTAAATTTTAATAATTATTATTAATTCCGAATTTATAATTTTTACTATGAAGGAAAAGATTAGTAGATTGTCCAAGATTGAGATAAGAATAATTCATGAGAAATTTGAGAGCGTTGGCGTGTTGAATTTTAGAGATGCTCCAATAACATGTACAGCAATTCTCGAGATACTGCCACTTGAGGGTTCTACGAATATGTGGATGGATGGGATATATTTTGGGATTCCCATAGATGTTGGGGAAGAAAATCAGAGTTTAAGTGTAGAAGAGGGTGACATCGCATACTATCCTCCAATGCGTGCATTTTGCATATTCCTTTGCAGGTCCCGACCAATAGATACAGTTAATCTAATTGGAAGTGTTGAGAATCCGTGTTTATTCAAACATGTGAATGAAAAAGACACCATAAGATTAGAGAGGATATGAGATAAGGGGTTATAAGATGGGTCTAAAACTGACAAAAGAGCAGATGAGGAAATTCAGGAGGATTATAGAGAAGAGGATTGCAGAGATTGTAAGGGAGAGTAAATCAAAAGGTGTTGTTCTCGGAGTGAGTGGTGGAATTGATTCGTCGGTTGTTCTCAAATTGGCATCGGAATCTGTTGACGATGTCTATGCACTGATAATGCCAGAAAGGGGATTGACCAAGAGAAGGGATGTTGAAGATGCCATAAATTTATCCAGGGAATTGAATGTCATGTATGAGGTAATAGAGATAAATCCGATTCTAAATTCCATAATAAATGAATTTCCGTGGAACAAATTCGATACAGATGAGATTGGTAAGATAGTATCCATAGGCAATGTTAAGGCAAGGATCAGGATGATTCTCCTCTATTTAGTTGCAAATATAGACAATAGAATTGTCTTGGGAACCGGAAACAAGACCGAGATGCTCCTGGGCTATGGAACAAAACATGGAGACTTGGCGTGTGATATAAAACCAATTGGGGATTTGTATAAGACACAGGTTATGCAATTTGCAGAATTCTTGGGAATTCCGAGGGGAATAATAGAGAAGGAACCATCCGCGGGATTGTGGGAGGGACAAACTGACGAGAAAGAATTGGGCATAAGTTATGAAATTATAGATAGAATTCTCTACATGATATTCGAGAAGAACTACGAGATCGAGGAAGTTTCAGACGAATTGGAGATTCCCATAGACTTGGTCAAAAATCTGGATGAGAGAATAAAGAGAAATGAACATAAGAGAGAACTACCAACAACTGTGAAATTATTTTAAATTTTACAGAAATTATCTCAATTCCGGTTGAACCCTTAAGCCTTCTTCAGAGATAACGACCGACCTTCTACCGGTTAGGTGTCTCGTACCCCTTAACTTTAAAACCTCAATATACTTCTTTCGTGCGTTCTCCACCTCTATATAGGAAAGGATTATTATACCATCTACCATATAGGCATCAGTTGATGTAATTATGTCTTTGTATGTGCCCTCCGAGGTTAGTAGTGCAACGCAATTCTGTGTCTTTAGAAATGTTACGAGTTCGTGGAGTAATTGTCTATATCCTATGGGCTTGCCCAATGCTATCTTCAGTGATGTTATGGGATCGATAACGATCTTTAATGGTCTGTATTTCTCGACATTCTTCGTTATCAGCTCTGCAACCATATAAGGATCCTCACTCATCTTGCCATTAATATCCAAGAATATGATTCTTCCAATATCGACCATCTTTTGTGAATAAAATTTAAACTCAGATAGGAATTTGCGGATTACCCAAGATGGTTCGGAGGTTGCGGTTATATACAAACATACTCCTCCTTGATTTGCCGTATGAAAAACGCTCTGTAATGCAAATGTTGTTTTACCCGTTCCCGGTTCACCGCAGAGCAATATTGTGGAGGGTACCGGAAATCCACCCTGTATCATGGAATCTAGCCCTGGAATTCCAGATTCTATCCTCTCCATTTTAAAATAAATTTAGACAATATCCTCTTCAATCTTAAACACGCATTTATTTCCATTAACGCTTGCACATTCTATTTCCTCACAATATAATTTATTCTTCGATTTTCTATAGAATTCGTAAACAATCACCAGGATTCCCCGTAATATGTCACATGTATTATGGTCAGAGTTGTGGACCTCCACAGAACCAAACACAGTTACTGTGTCGTTATCGAAGTATATCTCCTCAACGAAATTTCTTTCCTTAATCTTTTTTGAAACTATCTCAAAGAATCTCTCATGTTCATGTGATGCCTCTCTCGCAATATTCCTGCCGATCATTTGACCTATTGAATAGAAGAGACCATGACTTGACCTGCCCAACATAGACTCAAAAAAATTCTTTATATCTATTAATTCCAAATCATAAACACATACTTGTCGCATTTCATAACCCTCTCTCCAAAATATATTTTTTAATTATTTTACAAATTTGCATATATATATTTATCTATCTTAAAAATTCAATTAGAACATGAGAATGGAAAATCCCGAGGTCTTAAGAAAAAAATATGAAAGATACCTCATTGATGATGAGGATCCCATCACCGAATACAAAATTGGTGCATATGTTCTAATTACTACAAACAAACGTCTGCTCTGCATAAGGAAATTCCCACAATCACTAACGACGATCTCATATGAAGACATTAGCAATGTGGAATATCACACATACATAGATTGGAAAAAATTGATAAATTCTATTATCCTGCTTGGAGTTTCATCCTACGGATTTATTGAATTTTCTCTCTACAGTAATATTACCGGGAGGATTCTCTTTCTTCTCGGTGATAATATCCCCGAGATATCTGAATTTACTGGGCAGATCTCCCCTCAAACACTAACCCAGGGAGTGATATATGTGGCATTCCTTACCGGGATCATTTATCTAATTAGATTCATTATGTCGCTTCGTGGAAAATTGAGGATATTTGTTCTCGATTCTGCTCCTATAAGAATAAATACAACTCTAAGCGAGGATGTGAAGAGATTTTTAAAGGATATTGAGGATTTGAGGATGAAAGAGCCAAGACCCGAGGAAGGAGGGAGAAGGGAAAAAACGATAGAGAAGAAGATAGAAGGAGTAGAATTGGAGAATGGTCGTAGTTATCTCATCAGAGAATTAAAACCGGTATTAAGCCTTAAATTATTCATTAATGAGGTCGAGAAGGGGAAAAGGGGTCTCTATATAACAAGGACAAATCCAAAATTGATAAGGATTACCGACGAGATATTAGAGAGTAGATTCAAATCATGTCTAGAATCTGGGAATATTATGATTTATTGGCTTACTGACTCTATGAGTGGTGAAAAAACAATATCTCCAGAGCCAGAGCAGATATTCGCATTAATCAGCGACTTCTTAGAGAGAAATAGAGAGGCGATAGTCCTATTAGATGGTTTAGAGTATTTAATAACACATTCAAATTTTGACCATGTCCTGAGATTTGTGCAGGGAGTAAAGGACAAGATTGGAACGAAAAATTCGATTCTACTTCTGCCGGTTGGTGAGTATACTCTGAGTGAGAAGGAAAGGGCACTACTGGAAAAAGAGATAACGATGATCTTCTAATAATATTGACAGCATTCCATAATGGAATTTATGTTTAATTTAATGGGTCTCATCCTCAAGATTCACCACTCTCATCCCCTCAAATACCCTCAACTCATCCGGAATCTCCTCATCGGTAATTAATTTCCTCGCCCTAACCTTTCTGCCGAGAATCAATGCCCTTGCAAATTCAATTGA
>Ga0209410_1000775_pt1 | contig 15096 bp, 15 predicted proteins | sample Mar14436cmmetaG_FD_184135 | JGI IMG/M metagenome (GOLD analysis project Ga0209410, IMG submission 184135) | Marine hydrothermal vent microbial communities from Guaymas Basin, Gulf of California to study Microbial Dark Matter (Phase II) - Marker... ... | reverse complement strand
TGATCATCTACGCCGGAGCAGGGTATCTTTGTCTTCTGTCGGGGGGCAACTACCTCGATTATGGAAAGGCACCTTTTTTCCACCCCCCTTATATCCGATCCTTCATGATCATGGTTGTGGAGATCGGGGTGGGGATAACGGTGATGGCCGTCATGGCTTCTATTTTCTTCGCCCTGAGCAGGAGGGAATAATGGAGTTACTCATCGCCAAGTATAACTATTGGATTTCAGTGGCGATCATGATGATCGGTTTCTACGCCATGATAGGGAAGAGGAACTTAATAAAGAAGTTGATAGGGATGAATATATTCCAAACCTCTATCTTTCTTTTTTACATCTCGATCGGGGCGAGAAAGGGAGGAAGTGTCCCGATCCTCGGCGCTCCTCCCACCTACATAAATCCTCTGCCCCATGTATTGATCCTTACAGCGATTGTGGTTTCGGTGAGCACCACAGCGGTAGCCCTTTCTATTTTGATAAAGATCCACCGGACTCACGGTACGATCGAGGAAGATGAAATCCCCAGGGATTGAAGGCCATTGGGTAGTGCTGGTTGTGGTTGTCCCCTTGCTCTGTTCCTTCCTCTGCTTTGTATTAGGGAGGTTTTTGCGACGCGTTCCCTTCTACCTCACCCTTGGAGCGAGTGGGTTTGCCTCTGTGGCCTCCCTTGCAGTCTTTCTCTCGGTGCTTCAGCACGGCCCGATCCGCTATTTTCTCGGCGGATGGCTTCCCCCATGGGGAATTGAGTATCGGGTGGATGGTCTCAATGCCTTTATGCTTCTTCTGGTCTCAGGGGTAAGCCTTCTTGTGACTATCTATTCCAAGGATAATGTCCCTGCTGAAATAAAAGGAGAGGTTACCTCCTTTTACACCGTCTATATCCTACTCGTTACAGGGCTCTTAGGTATAGTGGTAACAGGGGATGTTTTCAATCTCTATGTCTTCTTAGAGATCTCCTCCCTTGCCGCCTATACACTGATTGCCGCCGCCGAAGGAAGGGCCCTTCTTGCAAGCTTTAACTATGTGATCATGGGGACGGTGGCCGCCTGTTTCTATCTTCTGGGGGTAGGGTATCTCTACATCATGACAGGAAGCCTCAATATGGCCGATTTGGCTCGGCTCCTCCCTTCCCTCTATCACAATCCAGTAGTCGTCATCGCTTTGGCCTTCTTTGTAGTGGGGTTGGCGATTAAAGTGGCTCTTTTCCCCCTTCATACGTGGCTTCCCGATGCTTATGCTTATGCTCCTTCCACTACCTCGGTGATCATCGCTTCCCTTATGGGGAAGGTGGGGCTTTATGTTCTCATAAGGTTGCTCTTTAGTCTCTTCGACCCTCGATATCTGCTGCAGGACCTGCCTGTTTTGCCCATGCTCTCCTGGTTAGGAGCAATGGCCATAATAATGGGTTCCCTCTTTGCCCTCTCTCAACTCGATTTTAAACGGATGCTCGCTTACTCTTCGGTGGCCCAGATAGGGTATGTGGTGCTTGGGGTGGGGATGGCCAACTCTATCGCTCTAACAGGGGCCCTGCTTCATGTCATCAACCACGCGGTGATGAAGGGAGGACTTTTTATGGCCGCAGGGGCTATCATCCAGACCACGGGAAAACGCCAGATCACCGATTTTCACTACCTTCATCGCCGCATGCCTTTTACTATGGCCGCTTTGCTCCTTGGGGCCCTTTCTATGGTGGGAATACCTCCTACCTGCGGGTTCTTCAGTAAATGGTACCTTATCCTCGGCGCAGTAAAGAAGGGAAACCTCCTTTTCGTAGGGGTGATCTTGATAAGCAGCCTCTTGAACGCCCTTTACTTTTTCCGAGTGCTGGAGTACGTCTTCTTCAAGCCTCTGTCGGAAGGATCCATCAAGAGAAGGGAGGCACCGACCACAATGCTTGTGCCCACCCTCGTTATGGGGGGAGCGGTCCTCCTTTTGGGTCTCGGCAACCAATGGGTGGTTTCCATAGTTCTAAAAAGGGCCCTTGAGGTGATCTCATGGAGGTGATCTCCTCTTGGAGGCCCTTGGGGGCGGTCCTGGTCTCCATAGGGGCCTTCTTTCTGATATTGGCGACGGGGGAAAAAAGACCGAACTTGCGAGAGGCCTGGAGTGTGGGGGCTGCGATCGTCAAGTTTCTTCTTGTATTTTCCCTGAGATACCCTGTCCTTGAAGGGAAAATAGTGGAGTGCAGGCTTTTCCCCATCGCCCCCGGGGCTGATCTCCTGCTAAGGGTGGATAGCTTCGGCCTGCTCTTCGGCCTCGTTGCCTCTTTTCTCTGGATATTCACCACCTTCTATTCCATCGGTTATATGCGTGGTCTTGCTGCTGCGAGCCAGACGCGCTATTTCGCCTGTTTTGCATTGGCGCTTTCGGCCACCATTGGGGTAGCTTTTAGTGGAAATCTTATCACTTTTTATATCTTTTATGAGATCCTCACCATCTCTACATATCCCTTAGTGATCCACAAAGAAACAGAGGAGGCACTTCGGGCCGGAAGGAAGTATTTAACCTATACCCTTACGGCCGGTGTCTTCCTGCTCTTTTCGATCGCCCTTACTCAATACCTCGCAGGCACCACCGGTTTCAAAGCCGGGGGGTTCTTAGATGGTGTCGCTTCTCCGAAGGTACTTACCCTCCTCTTTGTGACTTTTATGATCGGCTGCGGGACTAAGGCGGCCATCATGCCCCTTCATAGCTGGCTTCCCACCGCTATGATAGCCCCCACGCCGGTAAGCGCGCTGCTTCATGCCGTGGCGGTGGTGAAGGCAGGGGTGTTCGGATGCGTGAGGATACTGGGCTATGTCTTCGGTCCGGAGCTTCTACGCCAGTTGGGCCTTATTGTGCCCTTGGGACTCGTTACCTCAGCGACCATTATCGTCGCTTCAGTCTTTGCCCTCTCGGCGGACAACCTAAAACGCCGCCTCGCCTTCTCCACCATCAGCCAGCTTTCCTACATCATCCTTGGAGTGGCCCTCTTTACGCCGGACTCTTTCAAAGGGGGTCTCCTTCATATACCCTTTCACGCTTTTATGAAGATAACCCTCTTTTTTTGTGCCGGGGCGATTTACGTGACCACCCATAAGGAGAACGTAAGCGAGCTGGACGGGATTGGAAAGGCGATGCCCCTCACTTTAGGGGCATTTGCTATAGGAGCCTTTGGGATGGTAGGGGTGCCACCTATTTGTGGTTATTTAAGTAAATGGTACTTATGTGTGGGGACAGTAGAGGCCCATAAACCCCTTTTCCTTGGGGTTTATCTTTCAAGCGCCCTGCTCAACGCAGCATACTTCCTGCCCATCGTCTATAATGGCTTCTTCAAAGGGGAAGGGGGACCTGTGAAGGAGACCTCGCCTTTCATGGTCATCTCGTTGCTGATAACGGCTGCCGGGGCCTTCGTTTTGGGGATCTTCCCCGATTTTCTGCTCAAGGTCTCGCGTATCGCTTCTTATGCGATGACGGAGGTATTGGGAGGATGAAGAGAGCACTTGTAGTCCTTCTCTACTTATCCTTCGTTTCAGTCCTTTTTCTCGACCTCTTTTTCCCTAACCATCACGCGTACTTCCTCTGGCACAGGATCCCGGGTTATGAGGGACTTCTGGGGTTAGGAGGATGTGCAGGAATGATCTATCTGACCCATCTCCTCGGCGAGAAGCTTCTTCACCGGAGGGAGGGCTACTATGATTGAAATCCCCCCCTTCCTGCCCTTTTTGATCGGGGCCGTCCTTTTCCCCTTCCTGAAATGGAGGAGATTGAGGGAAGGGCTTCTTCTTCTCATCCCTCTTCTCGTTCTCTGGCAGCTCCCTCAGTTTCCCCATGGCTCCTTTTGGAAGGTGAGGTTTTTGGAATACGAGCTCACACTTCTGCAGGTGGACAAGCTTTCTTTGGTTTTTGGTTATATCTTTTCCATTATGGCCTTCATCGGTTTCCTTTACGGCCTCCATGTGCGAAGGGCGGGGGAGCAGATGGCGGCTTTGTTATATGTGGGAAGTTCCTTAGGGGTCACCTTCGCGGGAGACCTTTTTACCCTTTTCCTCTTCTGGGAGCTTATGGCCGCCTCCTCGGTCTTTCTCATCTGGTACAGGGGGGACAGGAAGGCCCTTTGGGCGGGGTTCCGCTATATTTTATTTCATGTCTTTGGAGGATGCGCCCTTCTTGCGGGGATAATCCTCCATTACCTTCAGGTCGGCTCCTTACAGGTAGGTCCCCTACCTCATCATGGTGTAGCCTCTTCCCTCATCCTTTTGGGATTTTTGGTAAACGCCGCTGTCCCTCCCCTCCATCCCTGGCTTCCCGACGCTTACCCCGAGGGGACGATCACGGGAAGTGTGTTCCTCACCGCCTATACCACCAAAAGCGCCGTCTATATCCTGGCCAGGACCTTCGCTGGAATGGAGCTTCTTATGTGGGCCGGTGCTGTGATGGCCCTCTACGGGGTCATCTTCGCCATGATGGAGGACGACCTAAGGCGGCTCCTGGCCTATCACATAGTAAGCCAGGTGGGATACATGGTTTGTGGAGTTGGGATAGGGGGGGCGATGGGGGTGAACGGTGCCGTAGCCCATGCCTTCTGTCACATCCTTTACAAGGCTCTCCTATTCATGGGGGCAGGGGCGGTGATCTACGTAACTGGGAAGCGGACCTTTAGCCAACTGGCGAATGTTTCATTATGGCGCGCCATGCCCCTAACCCTTATCCTCTATCTGATAGGAGGGTTCTCTATCTCCGGGGTGCCCCTTTTCAATGGGTTTGTGAGCAAATCGATGGTCATCGCTGCCTCCGTCCTGAAGGAGGAACCGTTGGTGGAGATCCTTTTGGTACTGGCCTCTGTGGGTACTTTTTACTCTACCACCCTTAAACTCCCTTATCTGACATGGTTTGGAAGGGGAAAAAAGAAGGTAAGGGTCGAAGAACCAAGACTCAACATGCTTTTGGGGATGGGGGTAGCGGCCTTCCTTTGCATCCTTCTCGGGGTGTGGCCCAAGCCCCTTTATGATGCCCTTCCCTTCCCCGTCCACTACAAACCTTATACCCCTGACCATATAGTAGGGACGATGGGATTGCTACTGGGTACGGTCGTAGCCTTTAGGATCCTTCTACCTGAGATAAAGCCCCATCAGACCATTACGTTGGATTTCGATTGGTTCTATAGAAAGTTGGGAAGAGGGCTTCTTGTGCTCTCCTCCGCTCATTTTACGGAGTGGGAAAGGAGAATTCAGGAAAGGATTTCCTCCTGGGTTGCCTCCCTTTCTGCGGCCAGTGAGAATCCCTTCTCCTTCTTTTTGCCTCGACGAAAGGCAGAAGAGATGCGCACCCATTTGCGTAGGAGTTTGCTCAGCTTAGGTCCTCTCTTTGGGCTCCTTTTCCTATTTTTCTATACCCTCTTTTTCCTATGGTTATCTTAAAGGATCATGAAGAAGGGCTTTTGGGAGCTTCTTTCTTTTCGCCTATGAAGGAGACTTTGCCCTCTTCCTCTCTCATCTTACAGTAGCCGTCAAAGACCGCCCCTTCCTCCACTATGAGAACCGGGGTGGCGATGTCTCCCCTCACCTTGGCTGTAGAGCGCAGCTCTACCTTCTGGGAGGCCTTTATATTTCCCAACACTTCTCCTTGAATGACGGCTATCCCTACCTCTATTATATCTCCTTCTATCTTAGCTCCCTCCCCTACAATTATCACGTCGTTGCTCATTATCTCACCCTTGAAACGTCCATCTACCCTTACTGCCCCCTTAAAATTGAGCTTCCCCTCAAACTCCGTCTCCTTGCCCAAGAACGCCGTGACCTCCCCTATCTCTTGCTTCTTCCCCATCTCATCATCCCCCTTGTTCATCTTTACTGACCTTGTCTCCTCAGGATCTCTATTATCCTATCAAAATCGTCCAGGGAATAAAACTCCAGTTCTATCTTTCCCCTCTCCCCCTTCCGCAGGATCCGCACCCGGGTCTTGAAGATCTGCTGCAGCTCCTCCACCAGCCGCTCCACTTCAGGATTGGGCAGGGGAAGGGACTTCCTTCGGGATGGGCGCTTCCCCCTCACCAGCTCCTCCGTCTCCCGCACCGAGAGCCCCTTCCGGATCACCTCAGCACAGAGGGCCTTCTGCCTCTCAGGATTCTCTTCAGCAAGCAGGGCCCTGGCGTGCCCGGCGGTGATCTCACCCCTCCTCAGAGCCTCCTTCACCTCCTCGGGGAGCTTCAGCAGCCTTACCGTGTTGGCCACCGATGAGCGGTCCTTCCCCACCCTCCGGGCCACCTCCTCCTGGGTGTAACCGTACTCCCTCATCAGGCTCAAGAAGGCCTCGGCCTGCTCGATGGGGTCCAGGTCCTCCCTCTGGAGATTTTCCACCAAGGCCATCTCCAGGGCCTCCCGGTCGGAGACGTCCTTGACTATTACGGGAATCTCCTTCAGCCCTGCCCTTTGGGCGGCCCTCCACCTCCTTTCCCCCACCACGATCTCGTAATTTGAGTCCTTCCTGCGGACCAGTATGGGCTGAAGGACCCCCTTCTCCTTTATGGAGCGGGCGAGCTCCTCGATCCCCTCCTCCCTCATTCCCCGCCGGGGTTGAAAGGGATTCGGGCTGAGTCGCCCAACCTCACACATCATGAGGGTGCCCTCCTCCGCCCCAGGGAGGAGGGCACCCAGGCCCTTGCCGAGACCCGATCTTCTCACCATCTCAATCTCTCCTCTGGTCCTTCAGGATCTCCTTGGCCAGGGAGAGGTAGCTCTGGGCCCCGGTGGAACGGATATCGTAGAGGATGGCGGGCTTCCCGTAACTGGGGGCCTCGCTCAGACGGACGTTGCGCGGGATGATGGTGGAGAAGACCTTATCCCCGAAGTGGAGCCTCACCTCCCTGGCCACGTGATGGGAGAGGTTGTTCCTCCTGTCGAACATGGTCAGGAGGATCCCCTCTATCCTCAAGGGAGGGTTCATCCTCTCCTTGACCAGCCTTATGGTCCTCAGGAGCTGGGTGAGCCCTTCCATGGCGTAGTACTCACACTGCAGGGGGATGAGGACGGAGTGGGCGGCGGTCAAGGCATTTATGGTCAGAAGCCCCAGGGAAGGGGGACAGTCTATCACCACGTAATGGTAGTCCTCCTTCAACCCTTCCAGGACTTTCTTCAACCTCATCTCCCTTCCCTCCTCATTGACCAGCTCCACCTCGGCACCGATCAGGTCGATATTGGCCGGGACGACCTTAAGGGTCTCCATCTCCGTTCCCCTCACCACCTCCTCCAGTCCCACCTCCCCGATGAGGGCATGGTAGAGGTTCTTCCCGAGGGCGTTTTTGTCGAGCCCCAGGGCGCTGGTGGAGTTCCCCTGGGGGTCGGCATCCACCAGGAGTACCTTCTTCCCTGCCAGGGCCAGAGAGGCGGAGAGGTTGACGGCGGTGGTGGTCTTTCCCACTCCCCCTTTCTGGTTGGCGATGGCGATGACCTTCACCATCGAGGCTTAATTATCACAAAGCCTCCCTTTTGAAAAGGAGGAGGGTCCTCTCCCCCATCCCGAAGGGGAGAGAGAGCCTCTTTACCCCTTCAAGCCTCACCCCTATCCCATCCCCTGTCTCCTCTTCCCCCCTTCTCCCCTTCATGGCAATGATGAGGCCTGAAGGCTTCGCGTAGGGGAGGGCCACGATGACGAAGTCCCTCAGGGGGCCTAAGGCCCTGGATACTACAAGGTCAAACCTGCCCCGGTACTCCTCCGCCACCTCTTCGGCCCTGCGGTGAAGGACTTCCACTCCTCGGAGCCCCATCACTCTCACCATGTGGCGGAGGAAGAAGACCTTCTTCTGGGAGGCTTCCATGAGGAGGAGCCGGAGGGAGGGCTCATATATCTTGAGGACTAAGCCGGGGAATCCTGCCCCTGACCCGATGTCCAAGACCCTCATCCCCTCCTCGATGAAGGGGATGAGGGTCAAGGAGTCGAGGAAGTGCTTTATGGCGATCTCCTCATCGTCCTCGATGGCGGTGAGGTTGACCTTCCGGTTCCACTTCCTGAGCTCAGCCTTATAGAGGGAGAAGGCATTGAGATGCTGCTCCCTTAGGGGGATGCCCAGCTCTCGAGCCCCCTCGATGAGCGCCTCTTGGAACCCCTTCACCCCCTCTGGACTCTCCTCGCCTTCCCTTCGCTCCTCGGGACCCTTCCCGGCTCCAGGAGTTCCACCATCACCTCGATCCCGAGCTTCCGCCTGACCTCCTCCCTTATCTCCTCTTTAATCCCCTTTCTCTTTCCCTTAAGGGTCCCTTCTCTTACCTCCACCTCTACCCTCACGGCCTCTCCCTCAAGGAGTCTGATCAGATAATGAGGGGTCAGCTCTGGGAACCCAAGAAGCACTTCCTCCACATCCACGGGGAAGAACCGCTCCCTCCCCAGGACGATCATCTCCTCGATCCTCCCCCGAACCCTCCTCATCCTCACCAGGGTCCGCCCGCACCTACAGGGACTCCTATCGAGGGCCGTGAAGTCCCCTGTCCTGTAACGGAGAAGGGGAAGGGCAGATCGCCCCAGTGGGGTGAGGACCAGTTCCCCCTCCTCCCCCTCTTCTAAGGGCTCCTCGGTCACGGGATCGATTACCTCCGGGTAGAAGCAATCCTCGTTTATGTGAAGCTGGAAGTACTCACAGCTGAAGGCGACACCGGGACCCCTCATCTCCGTCAGGCCGTACATCTCGTGGGCCCTTATCCCCATCCGCCTCTCGAGTTCTTTCCGCAACCCCTCGCTCCAGGGCTCCGCCCCGAAATGCCCCACCTTCAGGGGAAGCCCCTTCAGGTCCACCCCCATCCGCTCCGCCTCCTCCGCTATCCTCAGGGCATAGGTGGGGGTGGAGAGGAGGACCGTAGGCCCCAGGTCCCTCAAGAGCAGGACCTGTCTCTGGACATATCCCGCAGAGGCGGGGATGATCGCGCAGCCTATCCGTTCGGCCCCGTAATGATATCCCAGCCCCCCGGTGAAGAGGCCATAGCTGTAGGCGTTTTGACACACGTCCTCAACCCTCACCCCAGCGGCCCACAGGGCCCTCGACACGCACTCGGCCCATACCTCAAGGTCCCCCCGGGCGTAAGGAACGATGACGGGGCGGCCCGTCGTCCCCGAGGTAGCCTGAAAGAGGATGATCTCTTCCCTCTGGACGGCGGAGAGTCCTAAGGGATACTGATACCGGAGGTCGCTCTTGGTGGTGAAGGGTATCTTCGGGAGGTCCTCAGGGGAGCGAATCTCCTCGGGCCTCAACCCCCTCTCCCGGAGCCTTTCCCTCCAGAAGGGGACCCTTTCAGTGGCCCATCGGACCGCCTCCTCGATGCCCTCCCTCTGGATCTCCTCGATCCGCTCCCTTGGGGCGGACTCTACCTCGTTCCAGAAGGTCCCCATCCCTCAGGCCTTGAAGGCCGTCTCGATGCCTATGTACTTCTTGCGGAGCTTGGGCTTCTCTATTTTCCCGGTCGGGTTCCTGGGGACGTCCCCGAAGAAGACCTTTCTCGGCCTCTTGTACCTGGGGAGGGACTCGCAGAACTGAAGGATCTCCTCCTCGGTGATGCTCTCCCCCGGTTTGGGCTCCACCACCACGGCCACGATCTCCCCCAAGCGTTCATCCGGGTAGCCGATGGCGGCCACGTCCTTCACCTTCGGGTGGGTGTGCAGGAAGTCCTCTATCTCCACGGGGAAGATGTTCTCGCCTCCTGAGATGATGATGTCCTTTTTGCGGTCCACCAGCCAGATGAACCCGTCCTCGTCCTCCCGGGCCATATCTCCGGTGTAAAGCCATCCGTCACGGATGGTCTGGGCCGTGGCCTCGGGGTTCTTGTAGTACTCCTTCATCACACCATCACCCCTCACCACCAGCTCTCCCACCTCTCCCTGGGAAACGGGGTTCCCATCGTTATCCACGATCCTCGCCTCCCAGTTGAACCCCGGGAGCCCTATGGCCCCGATCTTGTGCTCGTTCTCGATCCCCAGGTGTACACAGCCTGGACCCGTCGCCTCGCTCAACCCGTAGTTGGTGTCGTAGGCCATCTCCGGAAAGTACTCCTTCCAGTGCTTGACCAGCGAAGGAGGTACGGGCTGGGCCCCGATGTGCATGAGTCGCCATTGAGAGAGGTCATACTGGTCGGGCTTGAGCTCTCCGGAGTCGAACTTGAGCAGTATATCCTGGGCCCAGGGGACCAGTAGCCAGACGATGGTCCCCTTCTCCTCGGAGACTGCCTCCAGGATCCAATCGGGCTGGACCCCCTTGAGGATCACCGCGCGGCCACCGACGATGAGGCTGCCGAACCAGTGCATCTTGGCCCCGGTATGGTAAAGAGGTGGGATCAGGATGAAGTTATCCCGGCGGGTCTGACCGTGATGGGCGTTCTCGGTGATACAGGCCGAGACCATGTTCCTGTGGGTCAGCAGGATCGGTTTGGGCCTCCCGGTGGTCCCGGAGGTGAAGTAGAGACCGCACGGGTCCTCGTAGGAGAGCTCCACCGAGGGCGCCGTCGAAGGGGACTCGTCCAGGAGCCTCTCAAAGGACTCCGCCCAGGTGGGCCTTTCCCCCTCGCCCACGAAGATGTAATGGGAGATGGTAGGGCAGTCGTCCTTTATCGCCTCCACCCTCTCGATGAACTCTGGGCCGAAGACCATCGCCTTGGGCTCGGCCACATCCACGCAGTATTTGATATCGTCGCTGGTGAAGCGGAAGTTCAGGGGAACGACCCAGGCCCCGGTCCGCAGGATGCCGAAGTAGGCGATGAGCCAGTCTATGGAGTTCATCATCAGGTGGATTACCTTCTCACCCTTCTGCACCCCCCGCTTCATCAGGGCATTGGCGAAGCGGTTGGCCATCTCGTCGAAGGCCTTCCAGGTAATCTCCCTCCTCTTTCCCTCAGCGGGAACCCTTTCTATCAGGGCCACCTCATCGGGGTACATCCGGGCGTTCCTCGCCAGCATCTCACCGATGTGAATACAAACCCCCATCTTCCTCCCTCCCTTCCAAGCTCTTTTTCTCTATGATATCAGACTCCCCTTTTGTATACAATCGAATTCTTCCTCAGAGAAGTGGTATTATTAAGGGGAATGAAGGGGCATCGGGTAGGGTGGTGTTGTACCTATCTGCCGGTAGAGATCATCGAGGCCGGTGGGCTCCTTCCCCAGCGCCTCGTGCCCGAGGGGGGCGGACCGAAGGACGACGCCCTCCTGGACCCCAACTTCTGCCCCTATATCCGCAGGGTGGCGGGCGCTCTGATGGAGGGGAAGGAGAGTCCCGATGGCCTGGTACTGATGAACACCTGCGACGGGATGAGGCGCCTCTTTGACGCCATCACCCATTACCTCCCCTCCCTGCCCGTCTTCCTCCTCGATGTGCCGAGGAAGAGGGACGAGGCCGCCCTCCTCTATTTCTACGAAGGCCTAAAGGAGCTCATCGCCTGGCTCCAGGAGACCTTCTCCGTGAAGATCCGTGAGGAGGACCTCCGGGAGGCCATAAAGGGGGCGAACACCACGAGGAAGATCCTCAGGAAGCTGTGGTCCAAGAGGGGCATTAAGGCAAGTAATCTCTTCGCCGCGATCAGGAGGGGCTTCTCTCTCCCCCGGGAGGAATTTAACCGCCTCTTGAAGGAGCGCCTGAGGAGGCCGCCCGAGCACCTGGAGGGTAGGCCCATCCTTATGACCGGCTCCCTCCTTGAGGCCACCTCCCTAATCCGGTACGTTGAGGAGATGGGAGGGGAAGTGATAGCCCTCGACCTCTGCACCGGGGGGAGGATGGTAGAGGAAGTCCCTCAGGAGGAGAACCTCCTCCTCTCCCTGGCCAGGGCCTACCTGAGAAAGCCCCCCTGTGCCAGGATGGCCCCTTCCACTGAGAGGCTCGAGCTCCTCGAGGGGCTGATCGAGAGGGAGAGGCCTGAGGGACTTATTTATTATGCCTCCAAGTTCTGCGACCCTTATCTCTTTGAGGCCCCCTTGGTGAGGGATCTCTGCGGGAAGAGGGGGATACCCTTCCTCCTCATCGAGGGTGAGTACACCGGTCAGGTGACAGGGGGGATGAAGACGAGGGTTCAGGCCTTCCTGGAGCTCGGAAGATGAGGGATCTCGGGATAAGGCTCCTCCGTTTCTTCATCAGGAGGGCAGAAAGCTACACCCTCCTCAAACCCCTCCTTTCCCTCTACCTCCTGCGAGAGGGGAACGAGGCCTTCCGCCACTGGGTCCTCTTCTTGCTGGGAAACCTGAGGGAGGCCCATCGACACAGCAAGCCCGTGATCTACTCGAGCGCCTTCTTCCCCACGGAGTTGATATACGCCTTGGGGGCTGTGCCCTTCCTCCCCGAGATCTTCGCTGCCGTGGTCGCCTACTTCGACTGGAGCCGAAGACCCATAGCGGTCGCCACAGGGGAGCTTTCCTCTGACCTCTGTTCCTTCCACCGCTCGGTGATGGGCCTGGCCAGGGAGGGCTTCCTGCCTCCCCCTGACCTGGTTATCTCATCCTCCCAGATATGTGATGGGGCCAACAAATTCTTTTCCTGCCTGGCCCACCTTTACGGGGTCCCCCACCTGCTCCTCGACCCCCCTTACCACGCTGGCAAAACGGCCCGAATGCACCTCCTCTCCCAGATGAGGGAGGTCTTTTACGAGGCATCAAGGCTCCTCGGCATAAGGCCCGATGGGGGGCGACTGTCCCAGGCCCTGAGGCTTTCAGGGGAGGCGCGCTCCTTTATCGAGAGGGTGAATGAGCTGCGCCGGACCGTACCCGCCCCCTTCCCGGGGAGCGAAGGCCTGAGCTATGTGGCCGGGATGAACTTCTACTCCCTCGGTTCCCCTGAAGGGGTAAGGTTCTACAGGGCCCTCTCCTCTCACATTGAGAGGAGGGTGAAGGAAGGGAAGGGGTATCTCCTCCAGGAGAGATATCGCCTCCTCTGGCTCCATCACATAAGGCCTTATTACCCGAACGGGATATTCAGGATCCTCGAGGAGAAGAGGGCGGCGGTGGTCTTTGAAGAGCCCAACCACCTCTTCTGGCCACCCCCTGATCCCGAAAGGCCCTGGGAGAGTCTGGCGGACAAGGTACTCTCCAACCCCTGGACAGGCCCCCTCTCCAGGAGGATCCGGATCGTAGAGGAGATGATCGAAAAATACAGGGTGGATGGAGTGATCCACTTCTCCCACTGGGGATGCCGCCAGAGCTCGGGCGGGGCAGGGGTGATAGGGGACGTGCTAAAAAAGAAGGGGATCCCCTATCTCATCCTTCCCGGGGACGGGGCAGATCCTGACAACTACTCCCCGGGACAGACGAGGACCAGGTTGGAGGCCTTCCTGGAGATGCTGGCCGAGGTTCAAAGAGGGTAAGGATGGTTTACGCCGGCCTTGACATAGGGTCCCTATCCTCTGAGGCGGTCCTGCTCCAAGGGGATGAAATCCTCTCATACGTGATCCTCCCCACAGGAGCCGATCCCCAGAGGGCGGCAAGGAAGTGCTTTTATGAGGCCTTGCAGAAGGGCGGTGTGAAGGAGGGGGAGGTCGTGAAGGTGGTGGCCACAGGGTATGGCCGCCTGCGGATCCCCTTCGCTCAGGAGCAGGTGACCGAGATCACCTGCCACGCCAAAGGGGCCCATTTCCTCTTCCCCGGCACCCGAACCGTCATAGATATCGGGGGGCAGGACTCAAAGGTGATCACGCTGGATGAGGCAGGGAGGGTTACGGACTTCGTGATGAACGATAAGTGTGCCGCCGGCACGGGGAGGTTCCTCGAGGTCATGGCCCAGGCCCTGGAGATGGAACTGGAGGAAATGGCCGAGGAAGCGGCAAAGAGCAGGAGGTCCATACCCATAAGCAGCATGTGTACGGTCTTTGCGGAGTCGGAGGTAATCTCCCTGATCGCCGAAGGGCACAGGAGGGAAGAGATCGCCGGAGGACTCCACCGCTCCATCGCGGAGCGGATATACAGGATGAGCAAGAGATTGAAGGTGCAGGAGGAGATCACCTTCACCGGAGGGGTGGCGAAGAACAGGGGGATCGTGAAGGCCCTGGAGAAGCTCTTCAAACTGAAGATCAACGTCCCCTTCGAGCCCCAGATAGTGGGCGCCTTGGGGGCCGCCCTGGTGGCGAGGGAAAGGGATCGTTGACAAGGGGTGGGGAAAAAGTTTATAAGGAGGGAAAACAGAGGGAGTGGGGTTCATGGAGAGCACGCTCCTTTTGAACGCAACCTATGAACCTCTGAGGATAATCTCCTGGAAGAAGGCGATCATACTCGTCACCCTGGGGAAGGTGGAGGTGATAGAGGAGTACGATCGGGAGATCAGGAGTGTATCCTTCACCATAAAGCTCCCCTCCGTGATCCGGCTCCTCCGCTACGTGAGGCGGAAGAGGTCAGAGGTCCGCTTCTCTCGGCAGAACATCTATGCCCGAGACAATTATCAGTGCCAGTACTGCGGGAGGAAGTTGAGCCCCGATGAGCTCACCTACGATCACGTCATCCCCCGCTCCCGGGGCGGAAGGACGGAGTGGACCAACATCGTCACCTGCTGCATAGAGTGCAACAAGAGAAAGGGAGGACGTACGCCCGAGGAGGCGGGGATGAAGCTGCTCCGCCTTCCAAGAAAACCTGAGTGGTTGCCCCTCATAAGGATAACCATAAGCCTGAAGAACGCCCCCCGTTCTTGGTTTGACTACCTTTACTGGAACATAGAGTTAGAGGCTTAGTCCTCCGGAGGCCAGAGGGGAGAAAGGGAGCGGAGGTGCTCAACTATCCGGGGGAGGCGCTCGAGCACATAATCCACCTCCTCCCCGGTGCTGTAACGGCTCAGGGAGAAACGGACCGTGCCCTGGATGGCCGAAGGAGGAACCCCCATCGCCTGAAGGACGTGGGAGGGCTCAGGGGTATCGGAGCTGCAGGCAGCCCCGGAGGAGGCGGCGATCCCCTCCTCGCTGAGCATGAGGACGATGGATTCCGCCTCTATGCCGACGAAGCTCAGGCTGGTAGTATTAGGAACACGCTTCTCCCTGTCCCCGTTAACCAGCACCTGAGGGATCCGTTCAAGGATCCCCTCCTCGAGGCGATCCCTCAACTTCCTCACCCTCTCCAGTTCCCCGAACCCCTCCTTCGCCAGCTCACAGGCCTTCCCCAGGCCGACGATGGAGGCCAC
>Ga0209410_1000773_pt1 | contig 15098 bp, 12 predicted proteins | sample Mar14436cmmetaG_FD_184135 | JGI IMG/M metagenome (GOLD analysis project Ga0209410, IMG submission 184135) | Marine hydrothermal vent microbial communities from Guaymas Basin, Gulf of California to study Microbial Dark Matter (Phase II) - Marker... ... | reverse complement strand
TTCCTAACATGTGTAATTTAAACATAACATTTTATTTATTACATTAAAGATATTGAAAATGAGGTGATAAAAGAGAAAGGAGGGGAAAGAAGAAAATGGTGAAAGCGTCGTGGAAGATAGGAATGGCGATTGCAGCGATTTTATTGATTTCGTTGATAGGCACAGCTCCAGCAGTTTCCTCAACAGGAAGAAATCCTCGCACCTTGGAATTGCAGCAGGGTGAATCTGGCACTTTTACTATAAATGTGACAGGGGAATCCATCACGGTGGCAGCACAGGAGGAGGACCCATTTATGACCTACGGAGTCTCCCCTTGCCCAAACCTATTTATGATTCACGGACACATCACCGACGCAAATGGTAATCCACTGCAGGGATATGAAGTCATAATAAAGAAACAGCATAACTTGTCGGGAGAAGAAGTGTGGTATGAATTAAAAGGTTCCGGATACATGAGCATCACAAATGAATCCGGATATTACAGCACAGGCTGGTGTAGGTGGTCTCGGGGATATAGACCACCATATGACAATTATCGCATGTATATAAATGGTGAGCTTGTAGATGAGCGTTATATAGGTATGGACGATTGGGAAACAAGCATAAATAATTTCACCGTATGCTGGAAATATCAATGGAACTATCGAACTATCAATGGAACTATGAAATCCCGGAGTTCACGACCATTGCAGTGCCAATTGCTGCAATTTTCGGTCTTATACTGCTATTCAACCATCGCAAGCATAGAATGTAATACCTCTTCTATCTCCTTAATTTTTTTTCTCGGCTGCTGTTGAGCAGATTTCATCATGTTCCCGAGCCTCTCAGCTGTGACTCTTTGACTCAGGAGAACGCCATCTCATCCTCCTCCGCTGCGTGGTTTTATTATCTGCCGACTGCGAGGAACACTTCGCTGCCTGTGGCACTGCCAGCGCAATCAATCTCAAATTTTATGTTTGCAGGCACTATTGCAGATTCACCCGATTGCAGTAAGACCTCTTCCGACTCTGATCGCACTTTAACAGAACCTGAAATGCATGTGATTATGCATACTTTCTCCTCAAACGCTATGGCATTGCGGACTTTCACCATTTTCAGCACGAATTTCTCGCTTTCAACGAGCAGATACTCCTCACTCTCACCTGCTTTGCGCAGTAAGACTGGCCTTTCCTTCCTTTCATATTTCTCAAATTTCAAAACATTTATCGCATCATCCACATGCAGTTCACGACCTCTTCCGTAGTCATAAATTCTGAATGTCCTTTCAGATGCGCTGCTGATTTCATAAACCTTTGTGCCGCCGCCGAGTGCATGAATGGTACCCGCTGGAATATAGAAAACATCGCCGCGTTTTGCATCGTACTCATTGAGATGAGACAGAATTTCGCCTGTGCGAATCGCTCTTTCAAAAGACTCCCTGTTCTCATTGCGGTTGAATCCGACAAAAATCTTCGCATCTTCAGATGACTCAATTACAACCCACGCCTCATCTTTCCCGAAATCACCTGTGCGTCTTGCGTACTCATCGTCAGGATGCACCTGCACGGAGAGGTTTTCATCTGCTTTTATTATCTTTGCGATAAGAGGGAACCTGCCACTGTCATTTCCGAATGATTCAAACAGATATGCGAGCTCCTCAATCCTCATGCGGAACCTGCACTCATCAACTTCGATCTCACATGTGTTTCTTGGGGATGCGCACCACAGCTCATATCCCCATGGCTTTTCCTCTATGAAATGCTCAACTTTGAGTGGTTTGTTCACAGATCTGAGTTTTTCACGCAGAAAATCTCGCAATCCTTTGTTTATGCATTCTTTTCCGAGCGAATCGCCACGAAGTGCCATTTTGAGAAGTGGTATGCTCGTTCTTTTGTCTTCAAAAAGTCTGTTAAGAGCATCAGCGTCTCCCGCAGCAGCGGCACGCGCAACTTCAACAATGCGCCTTCGCATATCTCTCATATCATAAAGCGATACGCCCTTCATCATTTCCGCAACCTCACGAAGCGAGAATGTGTTTTTCAGTATCCTTGAGTGCCACCATCTCTCTTTGGGCAATGCTGTTTCGTCGCCTATTCCCATTTCAAGCCTTATCCTGCCCTCTTCGGGATGAAAGACATCCGCAACAATTTTGCCTCTTATGCGCATTGAGCTGTGATCAACAACACCGTATATGACGCTGTCCTCAGCAACGACATCGTTAATCACCGCGTTCAACATGCATGTCCTCATCAGACGCGCATGCGATGCCTCCGCATTTGATACAACACTTCTCACAAGAGATCCGCTGCGTATGTTCGCATTCACAAGCACACAATCCTCAACATCGGCGCCTGCTCCTCCTGCTGCGGCACATCCTGCTGTGGCACATTCAACACCCAGAAAATTCCTCAACCGGGCACTCTCAATAAGAAGCATCAGACTCTCATAATAACTGCGATTCGTCCCGAAATCAAGCCAAACTGTGTGATCGCTCAACGGAAAACTGCTTATAAGTGAGATGTCCTCACGGTTCCACTCCTCACAACGACGCCTGAAAATCTCCTCTGCACGCTCTCTCAGCCATTCATTTCCAGCGCTCGCAGCCATGCGCCGCGATGATAGGCAGACAAGCATCTGCCAGAGCTCATCTGAGTTGAATTTACCCGCCCTGCGACGGAGTTCATCGCTGAAAACATCTCTCATGCATGATGCAATCGTGCCGCTCATCATGAATATGCCCATGTTCACAAGCGCTTCTCCACCCATGCGCTCAATTTTCCGACGCACAACATCATAATCGCGGGAATCGTCAAAATCCACAATGTCACACAGCTTTTCTTCAGAACTCACCCTGGAGCTCGACCTCACCATCTGAATTCCATATTTTCTCACAGTATCTTCAGTGATCTCCTTTTTGAGGCCGAAAAGCAGGACATGCGTTTTCAGCGCGCTTCTTCGAACATCCTCAGGAGAATCCTCAATGAAGATGAACTGGTCGCCCCACACAACGAAAATGCGCGAACCCACTGAAAAATTCTCAAACTGCGCGATCACGCCGTCTAGTATTCTCATGCTCCCTGAGGCAGCAGGCACATCAATGAAAGCCTTGCACTTGCAGGCCCTCGTCAGCAGATTCCTCGTGCCTTCTCCAGCTGTGTGCACGACAAGAACACTTTTACCTCGCTCCTTGACCTCCTCCGTAAGGTCATTACCTGTTTTTTTAGATGCGTTTTCAAGCGCAAAAAGCGTTCCCAAACCGTTCCCCGCAGCTCCATTCCACCCACTTTCGGAGACCACAACAAACTCCGCACTCCCCGCATCCGGAGGATGACGCTCCAACTCACGAACATCCTCTTCATCAGAGACAACAACCACAACATAATCATACATGCATCATCACCATCAAACTTCGCCATGCTCATTTCCATCGCTCAATGGTCCTCAAAATATTGTCAAAAAATATCTTTTCCGTGTCTTCAGGACCCGGATTTGCCTCTGGATGATACTGAACGCAGTAAATTCCGAGATATTCTTCCTCAAATCCCTCAACTGTGCCATCATTTGCGTTGAACTGTGTCAGCTCAACTATGCCATCTGCAGAACTCTCGTCAACAGCGAATCCATGATTCTGAGAAGTTATGAATACTTTCCCCCTTTTCACATCCTTAACCGGCTGATTTGCGCCACGATGACCGAACTTCATCTTGAAGGTATTGCATCCAAGTGCCAGGGCTGTTATCTGATGACCGAGGCATATTCCGAAAATAGGTATTTTTCCGGTGAAATGTCGCACGATTTCCATGACATTTCTCGCGATTTTGGGGTCTCCAGGACCATTTGAAACGAGCAAAGCATCAGGCTCACAGCTTTCAACAGATGAAATTGAGGAATGTGCTGGAAAAACAAATATTTCAAAATTCCTGCGGCTCAGCGATCGCAGTATGCCTCTCTTCACACCGCAGTCTATCAGTGCAATCCTGCCCGCATCTGCCGAGCCACGGATCATATACGGTCTCTCGCATGTGACCTTGCTTATAAGGTCAATTGAAGATATGTCAGGCTGCGACCTCGCCAGCTCAATATATGCCTCCACATCATCACGCCAATCCTCACGCCCAAAATCGATGCCGACATCATAAACGATGCACGCCTTCATTGTTCCAAACTCTCTTATCCTGCGCGTGAGCATTCTCGTATCAACCTCACAGATGCCTGGAATGCGCTCATCTCTGAGAAATTCCTCTATGCTCCGCTTGCTCCTGTAATGAAAGTGCGAATCAAAGCGTTCCCTCACAACAAAACCCTCAACCTGTATGCCATCTGACTGAAACCTATCTCCGCTGACACCGTAATTTCCGATGAGAGGGTATGTGAGCATGAGTATCTGCCCTTTATAGGAAGGATCTGTGAGCATTTCCTCATAGCCCGTAAAAGAAGTTGCAAACACAAGCTCGCCCAAAGCGATGCCCGGGTGCCCGAACCCCTCTCCACGAACAACTGTCCCGTCATCAAGTGCGAGAATCGCTTGCATTATCTTTTGTTCTCCTTCTCAATAAATAAACTCGCGTCGCCAAACCAAGCGTTGTCAAGCGTTGTCAAGTGTCACCAAGCGTCACCAAGCATCGCCTCACAAGAAATCACAATTCAGGATTTTATACAATGTGTTTCGCTGTGCCACGGGTCTTCCGACAGCACTGCACATTCGCACTATTTCTGATACAGCAGGAGGCTCAAAAGACATGCCAGCGGCTGTCACGACATTCTCCTCAAGAACAGTCCCTCCAAAATCATTTGCCCCAAAATACAATGCGAGTGTCGCTATATCAAAGCCCTGCGTGAGCCAGGATGCCTGAATGTTTCTGAAGTTGTGGAGCACGATCCTTGAAACAGCGAGCACCCTCAGATATTCAACAGGCGATGCAGCGCTGTGGACTACGCGCTGGAGTGCTGTGTTTTTGGGCTGAAATGTCCATGGGATGAATGCTGTGAACCCTCCCGTCCTGTTTTGAAGTTCTCTCAGCCTGAAAAGATGCGTGATTATGTCCTCCTTCGTCTCTATATGACCGAACATCATTGTGGCGGATGAAGGTATGCCAATTTTATGCGCGGTTTCCATCACTTTCAACCATTGCTCAGCACTTATTTTCCTCCGACTTATGCGCATGCGCACCCGCTCGCTCAATATCTCCGCACCTCCGCCTGGAAGGGAGTCAAGACCCGCTGCTTTCAATCGCGAGAGCGCTTCTCTCACGCTTATCCCCTCCCTGCTCGCAATAAAATATATCTCGGGAGGTGAGAGACAGTGCAGATGAACGCTGAAACGACGCTTTATCTCTCTGAACACCTCCTCAAAATACTCAATCCCTATATCAGGATTCAATCCTCCCTGAATCAATATCTGCGTCGCACCGAGAGCAACAGCCTCAGCCACCTTCCTTATTATCTGATCAACACTCAATACATACACATCTTCTTCCCTTTTAGCATAAAATGCGCAGAATTCACACATTGAAATACATTTATTTGTGTAATTTATATTCCTGTCTATGACAAAAGTTACAATATCTCCGCATTTTTGATACCTTATCTCATCTGCAATTTGCCCTAAAACTGGCGTTGGGAGGCTGAAAAGGTGGAGAGCATCTTTAAATTTCATGTCCTCTCCTTCCAGATTCATCCGCACATATTCCCTCCATGACATGCCGCATCACGCACATTTATTAACGCACAGTTCGTAAAAAACTTAAAAACTTTGAGCCGCACATCATGATGCAAATGCTCAGGCTATGCTATGCCCATGACGACGGACAGATGAGCAGATGAGATGAAAGATGGCGAGCTCCTCACGGTGCTGTTGCGTTAGTGCCGTTGCGCCGAGCTGACAGAGGAGCATCAGGATCCACCACACGCAGTGGCAGGCGCAGCAGCGTCAGCATTATATTAATCAGGCCAAATAAAATTTCAATGTCATCCGAAACGCTGGGAGAATATCTGCGCTCCATCCGCTTTTATATTGCATTCATGGCTGTGTTTTTCCTGTTTTCTATTGCGGTGGGATATATGGGCATGTTCAACAGCTTTTTTGAGAATCCCTCGAAATTTCTCAAAAAAATAAGCAGCTTTATAGACATGCCGCATATCTCTCCATGGACTGTTTTCCTGCTTTTTTTCGCGCTTATTTTCCTGAACAATACGCTCACATGCTTCCTGGCAATTTTCACAGGACCGCTGATAGGCATATTTCCGATTTTCTCGGTATTTTTGAACGGCGGTCTGATCGGATGGTTCGCGAGGGTGTATGATGAATCTGTGTTCATATCAATACTGCCGCACGGCGTATTTGAGATTCCCGCATTTCTGATAAGCACAGCTATCGGATTGAGACTTGCCCGTGAGGTGTTCAAGCCAGCCGACGAGCGTGAGTTGAAGGTTGAGCTGGGGAGAGGGCTGTATGTGTTCGTGAGGCTTATCGTACCGCTGCTTCTGATCGCAGCCCTCATTGAGAGCTCACACATCGTCATATCGTATTATGTCTCCACCATAATAGGAAATATGTCCGCATCATAATGGGGGAAGCGGCTATGAAAGTGCATGAAAATCTGTATTGGTATCGTGAGAAGGGTTTTCTTGATTCAAACACATATGTGATAAGAGGCGATATAACAATTCTGATAGATCCCGGGTTGAGAAAATATGCACAGATCAAAGCAGAAGAAATGCAAAATGATGGAATTGACACAAAAAGCATAGATATAATTGCGGTAACGCACCTCCATCCCGACCATTGTGATGCGATATCATTTTTCAAAGAGCGTGCAGATGCCAAAATTGCGCTTCATACATCGCAGATAGAGCATAAACATGTGCTCAGGGACATATCACGAATTCTCCGCATGGAATGCTTTGATTTTCATGAGGACATCGTTTTTGATGCTCTGGGAGAGGTGGGGCTTGATGTGCTGCACACGCCCGGACATTCTCCGGAAAGCATATGCTTCTTCGTGAAAGAATGTTCCGCGCTCATGTGCGGTGACCTTTTTTTTCTGAATGGCGTAGGCAGAACAGACCTCCCATACGGCGATGAATCGGCACTTATCTCATCAATAGAGCGAGTCCGTGCGCTTGATATTGTGATGCCGGGTCACGGTGATATCATCAGAAACAGGGAGGAAGTGCGCAGAAATTTTGAGATCATAACATCATTTTTCAGATGATTGTGGATTGTGTGTGCACCGTGCGCTGCGAGCTGGGAGGAAATGAAACTCACAAAAAACAACTCACAAAAAACAAAACGGAGGGAGATAAAATGCTCACCGTGTATATTGAGAAGTTATTGAGGAATGAAGATTTGAGCGCTGAAGAGGCGTCTTCGGCCATGCGTGCGATAATGGAAGGTCGCGCAGACGAAATTCAGACGGCAGCGTTCCTGACTGCGTTGAGGATGAAAGGAGAGAAAGAGAGCGAAATAGCGGCGTTTGCGGATGTGATGCGATCGCTTGCACTGCGAATTCATCCGAATGTTGATAGATGTGTTGATGTCTGTGGCACGGGAGGAGACGCGCTGAACACTTTCAACATCTCAACAACGGCAGCGTTCGTTGTTGCGTGTTTTGTGCCTGTTGCAAAGCACGGAAATCGCTCAGTCACATCAAAATGCGGCAGCGCTGATGTGATTGAAGCTCTCGGTGTCAACCTATCAATGCCTCCTGAGAAGATAAAAGAATGCATAGAGCGCGTTGGAATAGGTTTTATGTATGCACCTTTTCACCATAAAGCAATGAAAAATGTTGCGGATATCCGTAAAAGACTGCGATTCAGAACAGTGTTCAACATTCTTGGTCCTCTCACAAATCCTGCAGGTGCAACTCATCAGCTAATAGGGGTTTTTTCACCCGATATGACTGAAAAAATAGCGAAGGTTCTCAGAATTCTCGGATTGAAAAAGGCGCTCGTCGTTCATGGCGCTCCGGGAATTGATGAGGTCTCAATATGCGGAAAGACAAAAATATCAATGCTCGCTGATGGACGGGTGGAGACATTTTTCATATCTCCTGAGGATTTTGAAATGAAAACTGCATCACCAAGAGAAATAGAAGGCGGCACTGTGGAGGAAAATGTGCGCATTTTGAAGAATATACTCAGCAATAATGATGACAGTGCGAGGAAGAATGTTGTTATATTGAATGCGGCAGCAGCATTATTCGCTGCAGAATCTGCTGAAAGCTTCCAGGAGGGCATTGAAATGGCGAGATATGCCATAGAGAGCGGTGAGGCGATGCGAAAACTTCGTGATTTCATAAATTTCGCCGCATGCTGAGATCACTGCTGTCACCGCTGTCACTGCTGAGATGTCACTGCTGAAATCAGATGAGCGCTGAGATTGAGTGTGCAGCTCCTGCCGGTCATGGCTGAAGGGTCATGGCGGATGATTGAGAAAACTAAAGTTTGTGTGAATGCGAATAAGATTCAGAATGAAGAAAAACCTGAGCGGTGCGGAGATTGTATTGGAAGGGCTCAAGGGAGAGGGAGTTGAAGTTGTCTTTGGCATTCCCGGCGGTGCGCTGCTTGATTTATACAACATGCTGTATGATGAGGAGGGGATCAGGCACATACTGATGAGGCATGAGCAGTGTGCAGCACATGCAGCCGATGGATATGCGCGCGCTTCTGCGAAGACTGGAGTGTGTATTGCCACTTCAGGACCCGGGGCGACAAACCTGGTGACAGGTCTTGCGACTGCGCAGATGGATTCATCGCCTGTTGTCGCGCTCACTGGTCAGGTGCCGACTGCTGCGATAGGATCGGATGCGTTTCAGGAGACATCAACATTCACGCTTACGATGCCCATAACAAAGCATAATTTTCTTGTGAAGCGGACGGAGGACCTGCCAAAAGTGATTCATCAGGCGTTCTACATCGCGAGCACGGGTCGCAAGGGGGTTGTTCTGATAGATCTGCCCAAGGATGTTCTGGCTGAGAGGGTTGATATTGATACCGATGTTCATGTGAAGCCGCCCGGATACAATCCGAAGACCGAGCCGAATATAATGCAGATAAAGAAGGCGGTTGATGTGCTCGTCGCATCTTCAGAGCCTGTCATCCTTGCTGGTGGAGGTGTGATAAGCGCAAACGCGTCTGAAGAGGTGCGTGTGTTGGCTGAAATGCTTCAAGCAGCTGTTGTGACGACGCTCATGGGAAAAGGTGCTATTCCCGAAGATCATCCTCTCTGCCTTGGAATGGGGGGCATGCACGGTCATTATCCGGCGAACAAGGCGCTTTCAGAATGCGATGTGCTGCTCGCCGTCGGCACAAGGTTCAGCGACAGGCTGACAGGATGGAAAACAGAGCAATTTGCTCCCGATGCGAAGATAATCCACATAGACATAGATGCAGCTGAGATAAACAAGAACATTCAGGTTCACATACCGATTGTTGGAGATGCGAAGGCTGCTCTATCAGCAATCATAAGAAATCTTGAGCGAAGACTTGAAAAATCAGGGGGAACAAGCCCGAGAAATGAGTGGGAGCGCCGTGTGAGGGAGATGCATCGTATGTGCGAGAGCTGCATAAACACAGATGGCGATGATATGTTATCAGCACGCATGATAAAGGAGATAGGGAGGATTCTCAACGATGATACGATAATCACAACAGAGGTCGGGCAGTGCCAGATGTTCGCCGCACACTTCTACATGACGAAAAAACCTCGCAATTTCATCTCATCTGGAGGTCTCGGAACAATGGGCTTCGGATTTCCAGCGGCGATAGGTGCCAAGGTGGCATGTCCTGACAGGGATGTTGTTGACATTGCAGGCGATGGCAGTTTTCTGATGACATGCCAGGACCTCGCAACATGCATTGAAAACGACATTCAGGTTGTTGTGTGCATATTTGACAACCGCTATCTCGGAATGGTGCGTCAGTGGCAGGAGCTCTTCTTTGAGCGAAAATATGCGCACACGCATCTCGGCGTGACACCTGATTTCGTGAAGCTTGCCGAGTCATTCGGATGCTACGCGGAGAGAGTTGAGCGACCTGAGGACCTGAGAGAAGCTTTCAAAAACGCATTTGAATCGGGAAAAACTGCAGTTCTTGATCTGATTGTGGGGAAGGAGGACAAAGTGCTCCCCATGATACCGCCCGGTGGGGGACTTACAGAAATGATCGGTGTCGAGAGATGCAACATATGATATCACTTCTCGTTGAGGATAATCCGGGAGTGCTCGCAAGAATATCAGGAATGTTCACACGCCGCGCTATAAACATCACATCGCTCACTGTTTCGCCGTGCGAGAAACGGGGACTCTCAAGAATGACTGTCGTTATAAACGGCTCGGAAAGGGAACTTGAGCAGGTGAGAAAGCAGCTCAACAATCTCATTGAGGTGATTCAGGTTCGTGAGCTCAGCAGTGAGGACGCGATCGTCAGAGACCTCTGTCTGTTGAAAGTCTCAGCCAAAAAAGAGCAGCGCGCTGAAATTCTGCAACTAGCTGAATCCTACGGAGCAAGGGTGCTGGATGCCACGCTCAGCACACTCACATTTGAACTCGCAGACGAGCCTCGGAAAATAGACAGATTTGTGGAAATAATGCGACACTTCGGCATAAAACAACTGCTCCGCAGTGGAATATGCGCAATCGCAAGAGATTAAGACGGATCTCTCTTCTCTTATCCATCTCACATCCATCTCACTCGCATCCACACTCCGCTTGTTTTTTATTGCCCTTATCAGTCATCTGGAGGTGAAACATATGGTCCGTCTGAGCAGAGAGCTGCGTGCGGAGATTGAAAGGGCAGCTGCAAATGCAATTGACAGGCGACACAGGTTCATGATAATGCTGTGCACAGCACATCTTGACAGCGGCACTATAAAACTTGCAAAGAAAATATATGAGGTGTATGAAAAAGTGAAAAAATCTGCAGAGCAGACAGGAAACAACACGGATTCAAACTCAAATTCAAACTCAAACTCAAATAAAAAAAATCCACTTCTTATAGTGGGGAGGTCAAAATTTCTGGATATTGCATCTTCCTATTTTGAAGGCAAATTCGTGCATTTTGCCGATTCCGAGAAGCTGCTCGGGGAGACATACGCATCGCTAATCCTTGACCTGACCGAGGGATTCCATCCGAACGACCTCGGAATAATCATCGAGACAATATCAGAGGGCGGAATAATGATCATGATTGCGCCGCCTGTTGATGCGTGGAAGGAACTGCGCGGGAAATGGCACTATGAGCTCGTGAGCGCACCTTATTCAATAGATGACATAACCCCCCGCTTCTATCAGCGCTTCATCAGGCGGACACTCTCCGCGGAAGGCACGATAATATACAATGTTGACTCGGAAAAAATTGAGAAGAAATATGAGTTTGAGAGGGATGAGGAGTCAAGGGAGGAAATAAAAATTCCTGAGAACACTGTGATAAAGAGGAAGTTATACAAGTTGTGTGCGACAAATGATCAGGTGCGATTTCTTCAGATTATTGAGAGATTTTTTGAGCGAAAGAAGTCCCGGAAGTATGTGGTTCTCACTGCTGACAGGGGTCGTGGTAAGACTGCTGTGCTGGGCATAGTCACTCCTTTTCTGATATCGCGCATGTATTCTGTTCTCAAGAGGCCTGTGCGCATAATAGTTGTTGCTCCGTCTCCCAATGCTGTGCAGACATATTTTGTTTTCCTTCGCAAGGCTCTCCTCCGTCAGGGTATGCGGAGATTCAGGAGCAAGGAGACCTCTGATGGACTGACGACAGTGGTGAGCACGAGATTTGCGCGCGTTGAATATGTGATTCCGAGGCGTGCGCTCGTTGAGAAGGATTTTGCGGACATTATAATCGTTGATGAAGCATCTGCGATTGATGTTCCCGTCCTGAGGGAGATAACAAAAAATGTGACTTATGCAATATTCTCCTCAACAATCCACGGATACGAAGGCGCTGGCAGAGGGTTCAGCATAAGATTCCTGCGCACCATAGAGAAGGAAGATGTTGAAGTGGAGAAAATGCACATGTATGAGCCCATAAGGTATGGATGTGGAGATCCAATAGAGAAATGGCTTTATGATGTGCTGCTTTTGGATGCGAAGCCTGCATATCTGGATGAAGATGATCTTCGCGCAATTTCTGCGCGTGAATACTCATTTGAGATCATAGATAAGGACGAAATTCTAAATGATGAGCGCGCTATACGGGAGTTTTTCGGTATTTATGTGCTTGCACACTACCGCAATCGCCCTTCAGATGTTGCCATTCTTCTTGATATGCCCAATCATATTGCATTTCGCGTGAGTGTGCGAGGAAAAACTGTGTGTTCGCTGCATGTTGCGGTTGAAGGAGGCATAGAGGATGATGTGGTGATAAAGCGAATGACGGGGGATTTCAAGCCAAGGGGGCAGATGATTCCGGATCTCATGGTGAAGCACTATCTGCTCACTGAATTTCCGAAGGTGTGCGGGATAAGAATTGTGAGAATTGCAACACATCCATCGCTTATGAGGCGGCACATAGGCAGCTTCGCACTTGAAAGTCTGTTGAAATGGGCATCCTCCCGCTTCAAATGGGTTGGCGCTGGATTCGGCGTATCTCCCGAGCTCCTCAGATTCTGGATGCGGAACGGTTTTGTTCCAGTGCACATAACGCCTCAAAGAAATGAGATCTCTGGCGAATATTCTGTTGTTGTGTTGAGAGCGCTTGATTCAGATTTCGCAGACATCATTGAGCGTACGAACGCTTGCTTTGTAAGTCGTCTGACTGAATATCTGTGTGATGAGCTCAGAGATATAGATGTTGACGCCGCCATACTGATGCTTCGCAGCCTCATGAGGGACACAGGTAAAAAATGCGAGTTCGGTGATGTTGAAAGGGAGCGCATGCAGAAATATTTTGAGGGCATAAGCATCTACGAATACATCGCAGATGTAGCAAGACCTCTCGTGCGTGCTTTTTACAGCTGCTCGGACAAGGTGGAATTGAGCGAGATTGAGGAGCGTGTGGTCGTCGCCAAGTGCCTTCAACTGAAAAGATGGTGGGAGATAATACAGCAACCGACAGCACAGCACACATCTTCTCTTTGCCCATCATACAGCGAGGATGAAAGTGAAAAAACGCATGTGAAGGAAAGTGAGGGTGAAAATGAGGGAAATGAGAGAAATGGGAGTAATAAGAGTAATAAGAACAGGAGAAACAAGAAAAATGAGGGAGAGAGAGAAATTCAAATTGAGGGGAGAGATGAAGGCAGCAGGGTTTATGAGACACTCCAAAAAGCACTTCTCGCCATCTGGCAGTGGCATCATCGGAACAACAGCGACGCATGACCTCCTGCAAAAGCGGAGGCAGCATGAAAAAAGTGAAAAAAGTGAAAAATGAAGCGCCTGAATTTTGACAGCAAATACATGAAGCAGATATTGAAAGGAGAGAAGACAACCACTGTGAGAAAGGGCATACGACGGAAATACGACACAGGCGATATCATTGAGTTGATAGCAGATAAGAAACCCTTTGCAATAGCGGAGGTAAAGGCGGTTGAAGTGAAAAGGCTGCGCGACATCAGCATTTCAGACGCAATACAGGACGGCTTCTCAAGCAGGGAGGATCTCATCAATGCACTTCGCAGGATATACGGAAAGATGAAAGAGGAAGAATTCGTCACAATTATACACTTCAAAATACTGCGATAGTCACGATACTGCGATAGTCACGGAGAACTGATTGAGAACTGATCGGTTCTGTGACTTTATGATTATGGGACAGAGTGGTATAAGAGAGGGGTTATTATAGGAGAGGAGTTATGAGCAGAGGAGGCAGGGGCATTCTTGTGATGGTTGTCGCATGTGTTGTGCTTGCATCTCTCGCGTTTTTTTTGTTTTTGTTTTTTTCACAGGAGTCTCATGTGCGGCAGCATGGAATCAAGGTCTTCCATGCAGGCAGCCTCTCAGTCCCTTTCAGCGAAATAGAGGAGGAATTTGAGGCTTCTTTCCCTGTGGATGTTCAGCGTGAGAGCATGGGAAGTGTTCAGGCTGTCCGCCAAGTGACAGATGTCGGCAGGAGAGCGGATGTCCTCGCTGTCGCAGACTACTCGCTCATTCCTCAAATGATGTTCCCCGAGCATGCAGACTTCGTCATAAGATTCGCAAGAAACGAGCTCGTTCTCGCTTACACGGAAAAAAGCAGTCATTCTTCAGAGATAAATGAGAGCAACTGGCATGAAATTTTGAGGCTTCCAGATGTAACTTTCGGATTTTCAAATCCCAATCTTGACCCCTGCGGATACAGAGCGTTGATGGTGATGCAACTCGCGGAGATATACTACAACGACTCTTCAATATTTGAAGATTTGGTCTGCGAGAACACCGCAATTACAGTGAACGAATCTGAAAACGGATTTCTTGTTGAAGTGCCTGCTGAATTGAAGCCGAAAACAAGCAAAGTAGCGGTGAGGGACAAATCTGTTGCACTCGTTGCGATGCTTGAGCAGGGCGGAATTGACTACGCTTTTGAATACAGGAGCGTTGCTGTTCAACACAACCTGAAATTTGTTGATTTGCCACCTCAAATAGACCTGAGCGATGTGGAATATTCAGATTTCTACGGTAAAGTGAGCGTTAAAACCGCAGATGGGAAAGTAAAAAGAGGAAAACCCATCGTTTATGGCATCACTATACCGAAGAATGCACAGAATTCATCGCTTGCACGCTCATTTGTTGCGTTTGTCCTGTCCGAAGAAGGGCGAAAAACGCTTGAGGAATGCGGTCAGCCACCGATTGTGCCTGCTGTCGGCGAGGGGAATGTCTCTGCGTTGAGTTCGTTGAGATGCTTGTTGCCCCGTCGTGATGAATGAGTCGGGATGAGTGAGAAATGGGGAGTGCCGAGTGAGGAGGGCTGAGTAGGAGTGTTGGGTAGGAATGTTGAGTGGGGGATGGGGAGGTAAGCATGTTCGCAGCGCTTGCGTTGAGGATAAAAAGGGAGAAAATCTTCATTCTTTCTCTATTTTTAGGTATTTTCCTCATTGCATTCGTCTGTATCACGCTTGGAAATATGTTTTACACTCAAGCAAGGGACATTTCAGCGTTAATTGAAGCAGCTAAGGACATTAATGTGCTTGAAGCGATATGGATAAGCAT
>Ga0209410_1000772_pt1 | contig 15104 bp, 14 predicted proteins | sample Mar14436cmmetaG_FD_184135 | JGI IMG/M metagenome (GOLD analysis project Ga0209410, IMG submission 184135) | Marine hydrothermal vent microbial communities from Guaymas Basin, Gulf of California to study Microbial Dark Matter (Phase II) - Marker... ... | reverse complement strand
CTTTTCAATAGATTATGAATTTTTAGAAAATTATAAATCATTATGCCTCTCCATATAATGATGAGCGGCGAATGAAAAACTCCCTAGAGTGCATCATCAGGTTATCAAGGCCTTTGGGCTGGAAGGCGTACCTTTGGATGGCTATAATCGGTTATATTGATGGAGCTAAATCCTTAACTTTCAATCCTCTATTCGCATATACAATATTATCCTATCTGGCGATGGCATTTGCAGTGAATGATCTTTTCGATATCGATTCTGACTCATCGAACCCCTCAAAGAATAATCTTCTATGCTCCCGTAGATGCGACAGGAAGCATGTCATATTTTTGTTGGCAAATCATATATTGGCCTGTCTCTGCTTGTACGTGCTTGATCTTAGCATATTTATGCTTTATATGTTCATGTCATGCTTGGCAATAGCTTATAGCGTCCCTCCGATCAGATTGAAAGGCAGGTCGTTCCTTGATGTGGTTTCGCATGCATTCTTCTTTGGAGGGTTGCTATATCTCTATGGATATTTCACAGGAGGAGGAGAGATCCATGTGCTCAGATGGGCCAAGCCTATACTTCTCTCATTATACTCAATCTTCTTGCAACTGAGGAATTTACGTGAGGATCGCATATATGATATGGCCGCTGGAGATCAGACGACGGCTGTGGCTCATCCAGAGGCTTCAAGGCTTACCTTAATACTCACCGGGTTGTTATTGACTTTATTCTCGTCTGCTCATCTTCTATCATGCGCAATTCCTTTAACTTCCATAATCTTCCTTGTCTCATTCTTTCTTGGATATAAGCTGGGCTGGGAACGTTTCATAGATTGCCTATTCGTAGTCTCAGTAACGATCTCCTCTTGGTGGTCGCTTTGAGGATACTCATGGTCTCAGAGTGGTCACCATGCACATATGGGGGCGTTGCATCACAAGTTAGGCTTCTCTCAAAATGGTTTATGAGCAGAGGACACGAAGTAAGCGTATTATTCAAGGAAGGAGAATGTAAATATCAGAATGCTATAAAAGTAAAGGCTGTATTCCCCCTCGATTCTCATATAGTTCCTCCTTCTATTCAAGAGGTTAAATGTACTATTAAAAGGATAAAGCCTGATATCGTGCATGTGCATCACTCTTTTACTCCTCTTTCATTGATTGCCGTTAGAGCCTCAACAAAACTTAAAATACCATGTGTCCTTACAAATCATTCTTTACCCCCAACTAATGATATAAATCACTGGATGAGGATTTCCTACATAACCCCGCATAGATGGTTACTTAAACCGACACTTGTAACTGCCGTTAGTAACTCAGCAGCGGACTTCATAAGGAGATTTCTAGGTCTAAAGAGCGAAGTGAAGGTTATCCCGAATGCTGTGGATACGGATGAATTTAAGCCGTGTGTACCGCTTCACCTTAGAGAGGACGCCATCCTTTACTTGGGCAGACTTGTGCATAGAAAGGGGGTTCATATACTCATAAAGGCCATGAAGTATCTTAGGAGGTGTGGGATAAGAACTCGTCTCGTTATAGCTGGCAAGGGATATATGGAGCCGTTCCTCAGGATAATAGCATCCAATACTGACGACATCATGTTTATGGGCGCTGTTAAGGAGATAGAAAAGCCTCGAATATACGCGATGGCCAAAGTATTCGTTCTTCCAAGTCTTGCAGGCGAGAGCTTTGGTGTTGTACTACTAGAGGCTCTATCCTCGGGAACCCCTGTTGTCGCCACTAGAGTGGGAGGCATACCAGAAATAATAAGATGCGGCATTGAAGGGATCCTAGTTAATCCGGGGGATCCAATAGAGCTTGGGGAGGCAATAAGACTTCTCCTATCATCCTCAAACGATTGGATGATTATGTCTAAGCAAGCAAGAAAGAAAGCCGTCGAGAGATTCTCCATCAAAAGAATCGGAAAGCTCTACGAGGATATATATTCAGAGGCTATTGGAGTGGCAGATAAACATAAGTATTAATGATACAGATAATTATAGGCAATCTTGTAAAATTCAATTAGCATAGCTACAAAATGGATTGCAAAAGTTGCGTCTCGTATGATACGAAACGCCAGATACTCTTTTTATTTCTTTTTGTCTGCCATTTCTTGGGGAAGACTCAAAATAAATATTTATGCAACAATATTAATTGGGGGCGAGCTTTCTTTGGGTAACCTTCAATGCACGGATTGTGGAGTGATTCTGGATTATCCTCCGGTGATTAGATGCCCGAAATGTGGAGGTTTAGTCGAGTATAGGGTAGATATTGAAAGATTGAAGGAAATAGATTTCAGCGGCGAATTTTCATTCTGGAGATATCGGCCTTTTCTTCCTGAGGTTAAAAATGTTGCATCTATGAAGGAGGGTGGAACACCATTCTATAGAGCCGAGAGGCTCTCAAAGGAACTCGGGATATCCGCACTGTACTTAAAGGATGAAACCCGAAATCCGACAAATTCCTTCAGAGACAGAGCCGCTGCACTATTAGTCTCAAATATCCTCGACTTAAAAATGAAGGCAGCGGTATGCGCAACGAATGGAAATATGGGAGCCTCGTTATCGGCATATTGCGCAAAATATGGCATAATCTGCCATGCGATAATCCCAAGGATCGTGGATATGGGCAAACTTGCCCAAATGCTGGTTTATGATGCCATAATCGAGGAGCATGGTGAGACCGTTGATGAGTCCATCGAAAGAGCCGAGGCCCTTGTGGAGGAGACTGGGTGGTATCAGGCGACGCCTGAGCTAAACCCATTAGTTATAGAGGCACAGAAGACCATCGCATTTGAAGTTATAGAGCAGTTCGGCGTTCCTGACTGGTTTGTAGTCTCTATGGGAAGTGGCGGGACGGCTTATTCGATATGGAAGGGCTTTAAAGAGTTCTATGAGATTGGCAAGATAGACGCCTTACCTCGGATTCTTGGAGTTCAGGCTGAGGGATGCTCGCCTATAGTTGACGCTTACTATAATAATGATCTTGGTTCTGAAGGGGTATTTACACATGCGATAGGAATACTCGTTAAAAATCCACTTCAGATGAATCTGGCATTGAAGGCGATCAAAGACTCAGGAGGCATGGCTATTTCGGTCTCTGATCAAGAGATATTTGCAGCTGAGCAAGAAATAGCTAGGCTTGAGGGCATATTTGCTGAACCCGCAAGCTCCGGGACGATAGCGGCGCTGAAGAAGGTCAGGATGGAATCGATCATTAAGGACGACGAATCTGTTGTATGCTTGATAACTGGAAGCGGATTAAAGGCAACAGATATTCTGCAGGCTCTTTCGAAGAAGAGGAAATCAGCGGTTCTTGGAGTGGAATTCAGCACAAAGGAGAAGATACTTAGGCTGTTATCTGAGGAGGATAAGTATGGATATGAGATTTGGAAGGATCTCGGTAGGATTATGACGAGATCCGCAGTCTATCAGCATCTAAATGAACTCTGCAATCGAGGCCTGCTCTCATCTTATGTGCGGGATGGAAGGAAATACTTCAGAATTACCGACAGAGGAAGAAGAATTTTAAAGGCATTGGACGATATAAAAATTCTGCTTTAACACAATGGCTCTCATAAAAATTTATTCCAAAAAAATAATGTTAAAGTTATAACTGTAATATGAGGGACGCATCAATGTCGAAAGAGACGAAGGCAACGTCACCTTTTACCGTAGCCTCAGCGGCGATCTTTACATCCTTCGTCTGCATAGCAACCATACTGTTCTCTGTATATATTCCATCAACCGAGGGATTCTTCAATATTGGGGAGTCCATGGTCTTCCTCTCAGCTCTGCTTTTCGGCCCGTATGTGGGCGCATTCGCTGGCGGAGTTGGTTCAATGCTGGCTGACCTAATTTTGGGATATCCACACTACGCACCTGCAACATTAGCGATCAAGGCATGTGAGGGCTTTATCGTAGGCTTCTTAGCCGAGCATAATCCCAGATTGAGATCAAGACTTAAATGGAAGATCTTCACGTTACTCCTTGGTTTAGTAGCCGGGCTCTTATTGGCCATTATTGGCTCAATATATTATAGTGGCGAAGGCGAACTAACATTCGGATTTATAACGTACAAGTTTATGTTGCCATGCATGTTCTGGCTGATACTCGGAGGATTAGTTGCGTTTCTAATCTCAATGGCAGGCTTCTTTTCTGATCCGCAATTTGGATGGACCTTATTCTCAGTGACTCTTGGAGGTCTAATTATGGTTCTAGGTTATTTCCTTTACGAGATGTTCATCATTGGTTGGCTCTTTAATATCTCAGTAATAGCCATAGCTGAGGTTCCAATAAATATTGGGCAGATGATTATAGGGGCACTTATAGCAATTCCAACCGCGAGGGTGATCAGGCGTGCATTTCCACAGATGAGTAGAAGTGGCAATTCAAAGTTTTAAGGCTGATACGCCTATTAGATTTCGAGGGATCTGAATTTGGGTTTTAAAGAGCGGAGAAAAGAACGTAGGATCTACATAGTTACTGGAACTCCCGGGGTTGGAAAATCTTCGATTTCAAAGATGCTTGCATCCATTTTAGGGGCTAGACTCATCTCCATCAGTGAATTAGTTAAGAAGGAGGGCCTCTATACTGGATGGGATGAGAAGAGGGAGACTCTGATCGCTGATACTGATAGACTTTCAGAGAGGATCAGCGAGATCATAAATGCTGAAAGAAGAACCATAATTATCGAGGGGCACTACGCGGTTCATGTTGTTCCTCCGGAAAAGGTTGATTTGATCTTCGTCCTCAGGAGGGATCCAAGGAAGCTTAAGAAGACTCTGGAGGATAGAGGGTATAGTCGAAGGAAGGTTATGGAGAACTTGGCAGCTGAGATCCTTGATGTATGCCTATTCGACGCTGTAGACATTTGCGGAGTTGAAAAGGTATGCGAGATAGATACGACATCTAGGAGCCCAGAAGAGATTGTAGATGAGATAATCTCGGTTATAAAGGGAGAGAGGAAACCTGAAGTTGGAATTGTAGATTGGCTTGGGATGCTTGAGTCTGAGGGAATACTCGATGATTATCTAAGGGAATTTTGAAGTGAAAGATTGCTGATTCCTAAGTTTCTTTTATTCACTCGACCTTTCTAGGATAATTCCCTTTGCAATCTGATATGCAACTTTATAATCGAATATCCCTTTCGGCTCCTCTACGGCCCTTCTAATGAGTTCGGCTTCAGTCTTATTCTTGAGTTTCCCTATTGCTAATGCTCCTATCCCAAAGATCCCGGGTAGAACCTCATCTCCATCAGCAGATGATTTCAGTCCCTCAATTCCCGGTGGCGGAACCGCATTCACGTCAGCCACGATCCTACACTTCTTTCCATACTCCTTAAGTATGTTTATTGGAAGTAGTTGAACTCCGGCTGCTCCAGTCGAGGCTATGATCTCTGCATCCCTAATCGCCTCACCGATCTTTTCTGGAGTGTAGGCCTCGGCCCCAAACACCCTGTCCTCACCGAGCTCTCTATTTATCTTCTCAGATATGACCTCAGCTCTCTTTAGACTACGTGATGTAATCGTGACCTTAGCCTTTTCGGATGCATAGAGCATGGCAGCGATTCGGCCAACTGGCCCCGTCCCTGCGAGAACTGTAACCCTCTTATTTTGTAAGTCTCCAAGATCCTTATTCATTGATAGTTTGAGGGTTTTTGCTACTAGTGCCGAAGCGGTTGTATATGCACCTCTGGGATCTATTATTACGCTTAGCTCGAAGGGTGGAAACATACACTTCCTGATCTTCTCTAGAATCTTATTCGCAACTTCCATGTCCCTGCCGTTAATGAAAATTTTGGTATGCTTAATCCCCTTAGGTCCGCGTGGAAATATAATGTCGTATATTAGCCTCTCCGCATCATCTGCTGTTACGTTCTCAAATTTCCAGATTGCTGAGTCTGGATATAGGTCTAATGCCAAAAGCATGTCAAATGGGCTTGCATGCTTGTCAGTGTCAAGGAATATAAAGACCTTCTTATATTTCTGTCCGGACAAATCTTTCTCCTCCCTCCGCATATCTACTTTAAATTATGAGAAGCCTTTTTATGCCTAATTGTGCTTCTCTCCTTTTCAATTACGTCTAAGTGCTTAAAATTCCTACGTTTTATCGGATACTTACCAACTTTCTTTGCATATTCCACCTCATATTTCAGCATTTCCGGGGGGATATTTGCATATGTCTCTCCGCCATTATCGAAGATATATCCCCTGCCTGGAGCCGCATGGTATATGCATCTCTCAACTTCGATCTCGATTGCCTCAAGTGAATCCTCCAGAAGAACCCTCCAATTTGCATTTCCATTGAATACAGCTTTCCCCCTGAATTTCTCAGCTAGAACTCTTATGTCGCTTTCAACTCCCACATCTACGTTTCTAACCTTATAAACATCCGTAATTATGTCTGCTATGTGCTCCATGTGGCTGTCCATATGGAGGGATCTATCTTTTGTGCCAAAGGTTTCGTATAGGCTTAAGTTGTAGGGCAGAGTGAACTTCTCATACATCCTCCTATTAAGATATCCAGAATGATCATCCGCAAGTCCCAAATGTCCTCTCTCAGCTCCAGTAACCTCATAGTAGTATTCTCTTAGAACCTTAAATGTCTCTTCAAGTTTTCTGAAGAGCTTATGCATTTCGTTTGGATACTTCAAAAGCCAAAAGTAGAGTCTACTTGTTCCGAGTAGGGATCCAGCTGCAGAAACAGGTGGATGTATTCCCAAGCCGCCTCCGACAGGGAGATCGCCGTAATTCTCCTTTACAAGCCTCTTAAACTCCTCAAATCTACTATAATATTCCCTTATGCCCTTATGCTCATATGGATCTGGAACTTCAAGGTTATCTATATCCTCTAGGCTCTTTATACAAGGTATGATCCATGGGCTTCTCCAAGGACTCTCATCATCTGGCATCTTTATCTCGCAGTTAAAGACTATTCCCTCGGCTATCGAGCCTACATCGAAACTCACGCCTATATACGAAATATCGTCTCTAAGCCAATTTATCCTCCACTTAATTCCCTTGATCTGAACATCAAGCATGACCCTCAAATTTCCGTAGTAGTCCTTGAATGTATAGCCGAAAATCTTAGCGTAATAGGGTCCTCCAAGACCAATTATAACAGGGACTCTATCAGGCTCCTCGAACTCTTGGACTCTCTCAAGTCTTCTCCTGTTCTCCTCGATTAGGCCATTATATTTTTCATAATTGAACGGTTCCATATCTCAGCATTAATATAAATTTCAAATTATAACTTTTTTGAAGAAGATCCTTTCATCCATTCCTTTTGCTCTCTCTCAGCATATCATCCTCGTAAAGTTTCAATCTAAGAGGGTGATGCTCCCTCTTCTCATCAAAGGCGAAGCCTGCGGTCACCCATATCTCGCCTGGATGAGCCTCAAAGACGTATGGATAGCATAGTCTCCCATTTTTGTAGCGAGCGATCACTAAGGGCGGAGTCCACGTTTTTCCATCATCCTCAGAGAAGGCAATTGATAGTTCTTCACGATGCCAAGAGGCTGATATCTCACGATGCCACGGACCCGGCTCCCTCCTTGGATACACGAAGCCCTCGGGATTAAGCCTATTCCACACAACCACTAGCCGACCGCTCATCAGCCTAATCATCTTTGCTGGGGAGCTACTTGCATCGAGCGGAGAAGGCGTAATTGTCCGCCAGTATCTACCTCCATCCTCAGAGATCGCCTGCCAGAGTCTATCTAGATTCGTGCGTATAAGCATCAATAGTCTTCCATCACTTAATTCGGCGAGAGTAGGCTCCATGGCTCCATCGTGATGTCCATGTCCTCCCAAGTCTATCCAATTACTCCTGTGCCAAGTCTTCCCTTCATCATCGGAGAATATTGATGCCACTATGAAACGGCCCGGATTAGATGCACAGTGTTCTATACTCGCTACTGCACGTCCAGAGGAAGTCTTAATGAAACCGAAGAAATTCGCGTTATAACCATCCATAACCATCTGGTTATCGATCCAGGTCATGCCGCCATCTAAGCTTCGAATAGACCATATCTCTAATCTGCAGTCGTCGCCAGGCTCTCCGAGTTCATCATTCCACGTGAAATTATATGTGGTGAAATTCAAGTAGAGCAGGATTATCGTTCCATTTTTTGTCTGAACTAAACTGTAAGAGGATGGCTCTTTGTCATTTATGCCCCTGCAGACTGGTGTTGGGTCACTCCAAGAAAGACCATCATCACTACTGAATCTTATTCCATTTCGATCTAAGGTTGCCAATCTTCCATCCCTAAGCCTCAAAAATGGACCGTTACTATCTATCTGAAGTTCTTCGCAGAGGGGATGTATCCACCTATCCCCCATAGTGACCTAACCATATTTAACTTAACACTTAAAGGCTGGAATAGCAATTGATCCTATGCTAGACTCCTTATAATTTCCGATCTCGTGATAAGTTTTATTCCCCTACGATTCGCATATGCCTTTGCATGCTCGCTGAATTTATCCGAGATTAATATTGGATTTGAGAATCTCTTATCTTGCGATGCCTTATCAAAGTTTATTACGACATTAACTCCGACAGTTCTCTTCCATTCCTTAACCAAGACTGGATGCATCTCATTTTGCTTAACTACTAGAAAGTCTATCTTGGAGTTTTCTGAGGAAGATGATAGTCCCTTTTGCCCCATCTTCTCAATCTTATAACCTCTTCTCCTGAAATATTCAATCGCCAATTTCATCAATGATTTACGTAACATCTCATCAAGAAGTATGCATTATTCACAAAAAAGCCTTTTCATTCAAGTGTCCTTTCTCTTTTCATAAAGGAGCCTCGATTCTAATGCATGTCTTAACCCCATCCACTGGACAATTATGAAGCCCACTATTATCTGAAACCAGAAGGTGACTATACGTATCAGTGATGTTGCCAAGCCATTCATCGCTGGAGACGTTTTGAGCAAAATATTATAGAGATAAGTCATTACGAGTTCTACAAGTCCAACTGGAAATCCCACAGGGATCGTCTGAACAGCCAGAGTTATCGAGAAAACAACAATCATCTGTGGAATATAATGTATTATCCATGAGACTCCTAGTGCGTAAAAGACGAGTAGATAGACGATGAGCTGAGAGAACCATGAGAGATAACTGTATAGGAGAGGCTTAGCCAGCATCCGTGGATTCTTACCTAAGACTATGAACGCATCATAGAATACAGATAGTTCACGCATGATTCTATCCTTTATATTCTCCAGTCTCTTTTCATCCTTAATGAGAAGTGAGGCAACCTTAATGATTCCGTGGGCTATCCTTTCCGCGGACCCCCTATTCAATGACAGATATAGAATTAGCATTATTGTGACAGCTGTGCATGCCAAGACGCTTAATAGAAATACTGTGATGCCCGATTGGATTCTATAAGCGATTATCAGGTAGATCGAGCTAGCTGCTAATGCGAATAATGTTGTTGAGATCGAGATTATACGATGATAGACCAGAGATGCGACTATCCTCCCCAAGTCGCTTTTAATATCCCGCTGAATTAGATAAAGCCTAGTTAATTCTCCACTTATGGTCTCTAATGGAAGGACGAGATCAACAAAGTTTCCAACCCAACTATAAAGGATTGCTTTCCTCAAGCTCAATTTCAGTGAGAGGCTCTCTAGTATGTCATGCCAGGTCATTGCATAGAATATTATGCTTAAAAGAATTGCCATGATCGTCAGGGAATAATACATGGAATATTCCAGTGGATCTATCTTCCTAAGGATCTCTAAGATATCCCCAAATCCAACAATAAAGTATAGGTATAATATGAAGAGCAGTAGGCCGAGGAGCATAATTATGATGGAAACTTTAAATGATAACCGGCTTCTCATACCATCTCAAACCTTACTAGACTTACTAAATCTACGTTTTCTTTGGAGGGAAACGTTCCCTAAATATCTTTGGAGGATCCTCCATAATGGAATAATCTAATCGATCCTAATCCGACTATGTGCAGTCTTCTCCACACGTAAATAAATATCATTACCTAAAGTTTCGCTCAACTTCTAATAAAAGTCTCTTTCAGCTTGCTTTTTTCAAATGCAACCGCTGAAAAAAAAGGCTCAGCTATCTCGTTAAATACTATGGTGAGAAAAGAACGCGTAAATGTTCCTCGTTCTCCTCTAGCGTCAAAGACAAAGAGGTGAACCTAAGATTTCAAAATCTCGAAGCTTAAAGACTTTATGAAATGCTTGACTAAGGCGAATTTACTCTCTAATTATTGGGTAAGGTCGCATATCAGTTTGTGAAATACTGAGATTAACATTCTTTAATGGCTCTTGCAAATTCATATAATGCCTCTCTCTGCCGAGTGTTGAGAAAAGAAACGCTTCTTATACTCTTTATTTTATTTATTGCCTCATTTGGTTTAAGTCCCTTTGAGACTAGATAAGCAGCTGCAACGAGTATTGATCTTCCACGTCCTAAATTGCAGTGAATAAGGATCTTCTTTCCATCCTTGACTCTTTTCATAATTAGCTTTGTGACCTCAAGCAAAACGTCAGGAGACGCTCCCATTCCATCGGGAATCTTTAAATTAAAATATTCTATTCCATGCTTCTCTAGGATAAACTGATAATTTCTGACATCTTCCTCCCTAAGGTCTATTACAGTATCGAATCCTTCAGATATAATAATTCTTGGCGAGTTTAAACCTCCAACCCAAATGTTATTGGTGATCATGTTTGCATTGAAGAGTAGCCCCGCCAAGCCCATATATTTCAAGAGCCTAGCCTTGATACCTCCGATTACTAAATCTAAGGTTTTAGTGATCATTCTGCTTCTCCCATTCCGAAAAATGAAAACTATTTTCCTTCTGCCTGAAACTTCTTTTTATAGATTATGTATACTGCTATTATAACTGATGGTATGAAGATGAGGGGGGTTATTCCGGGCAGTTCAGGTATTACTTCCCGTGCAACGGTGTATCTTCCAGTATCAGGAGCTCTGTCCTTAATCTTGAAGTGAGGTATCTTAGGTATATCTTCAGATCCTTTGGGAAGCTTTTCATTCCTGAAGGGAGGTCCGCTAGGAGTTTTCTTCCCTTTAGATGTGAATTGATGCGTTGTTGCAACTACACCCACTATCTCCTTTACTCCATTTGGATATTCAATATCACTAAGCCTAGCCATCAAATGTATCCTCTTGTCTTCTACAGTAACGACTATCGGAGCCTTATACCTGATTATTACGGTTCCATCAACCACTTTGATCTCATAGAGGCCGGATATGCCGTCAGCAACTAAGCAGTAATCTGGAAATGGCCCGCCCTTCGTATCCATCCAGACAATATAGACCTTAAATAATGAGGGCGCCGGGGTTCCTCTACACTTAAGGATGAACTTGAAGTGCGTACCATTATTTGCAATATAAACCTCCAGTATATCTAGTGATGCTGGATGCGCATCTCCGCTTGGATCCGTTCCAATCAGCACCACTATGAAATCTGCCAGTAAAGGTGATGCGCTAGATAATATTAGCAGTGAGAGTAGAATCGACAGCAAAATCCTATTTTTTCTACGGCTCATTTTCATATCCCTCGACTTATTTTGCCTTTTTTGCATTTTACAGTGCTGATCTTTCCCTTAAGCATGGTTTTACTCCTCTTTGCTCTTTCCTCCCCCTAAGAGCATAGATATGTTTCTCTTTAAGTCCTCCAGCGCATTGGTTCTTTCACTCGTCTTTTTATCTCGGATGATGCGGGTCTTTCCATTCATCTTAATGATTGAACCTTCAGATCTATCAGGTGGTTTCTTAATTAGATCTTGAGAGGAGGGCTCTTTTGGCTGAAGGTTTTTATCTAGATATCCCTTTCCTATAAGGCTGTTGATGGTTTCTTCAACCTCGACTGGATCTAAGAGAAGCCTAAGGCATATCTCTTCTGGAGACTTACACCTGTAGGCCACCTCAAGAACTTTTGCCTCCATTGGGGTTAATCCGGTTCGATCAATTGCGCGAATTGATAACCCCTTATTCTTTTCAAGCATTTTTATGCGTTCCTCAAGATACTTGAATATCCTATCCTTCGTGCTCACTGCTTTTATGGCAGCCTTAGGAGTTACAACTGCTTCTTTCGGCATCTCAATTTTTGGCTTCACCGTGTGAGCTGGAGCTGCTTCAGCTTCGGCCTTACTGCTCTCAGAAGTCAAGGAGGGTTGACTTATCGATCTCCAGCCTAATCTGAATCTTCTCCAGTCATGATAATCTCTTTCCCAAATGAACTCGTATCTCTTAAGCTTAGTTATGGCGTTTGCTATATGTAGGTCGTAATTCTTGACGAGTGATGGGTTTATACTTCCGAGGACTAGATGAGCATTTGAGAATACTTCTGGCATGAGCCTCTTTGCGCTTGTTAATATAACTTGTATGTTCGCGTGTCTACCTCTAGTTAACACACTGATAACATCATATTTGTCAGCTTCTTCGACTATGAGAAGTATGGGAGTCTTCCATCTAATCTGGGTGATCCTCTTGAGTAATTCACTTATAATTAGTTTCTCAACGTTAGCATCAACTATATTCGGTCTGATCGAAACATTACCCTCGGACTTGGTGATATGATCTATTATGCCGTTAATTAAGCCTTCAATATCTCCCCAAATGTTGAATGATATAAACGCCTTGAAGAGGTCGCTTCCAACCATGGGAATGGTCTTATCGTAATTTATGTTGAGAGGCTCAAATGGGTATTCTCCATAGCTGTCAATCACTATGATTCTCTTCTTGCCCATTAAACGTGGAATTATATAATTCTGAATGAGATAGGTCTTTCCATATCTGGTTGGAGCATACAAGTATAAGTGGCCGACTTCAGGATCTAGTTCCTCAAATGGAATTTCCTCCTCAGCGATTTCCTCTTTACTAACGGGAGGCGTGGGTTCAGCATGCTTTAAAGTCTTCTTAGCGGTCTCCTCTTTAATTGTAGTGGGCATTTCGGAGGCTGGCTTTGAAATCTCCTCCTTAACCTCGAAAGCCTCAGATTTGGACGGTTCAGCCTCCAATTTAGCCTTCTCAGCCTTAGCGAACTTTTCCACCGTCATTTCTCCAGGTAGAGTAACTATCGAGGAGCCAGAGAGTATCCTTCTGTTTATCTTCGCATTTGGACCTACCTTCACAGTTTTTTCGGTTGATACGGCCTCTACGACGGCGTTCTCTCCGAGAATTATATCCTTAAGTGAGTCAACTATGCCCTTAACTACACAATTCTTTCCAATTTTGATCTCGCCCTCGGAGAGGACATGCCCATCAACTATTGTAGATTCGCCTAGTTCTATATCACCGAATGCCTTCACGCTTCCATAGATATGGACCTTTTTTCCAACCTTCAGATTTCCATGAACCATAAGGTGATTATTGATCTCTGCCCCATCTGGAATGCTGATATCGCCAGTTATTCGCATGATATCGCCAACAGCCTTTAAGCGGGCGTCTCCCCGAGCACGCTCAAGCCTAGAGATCTCAGGTTTGCTCTCTGTTGATTTAGGAAGATCCTTCAGGTCAGGCGTCTCCTCGTATGTTGTCTGCTCGGGAATCTCGCGTGGTCCCCTATCTTTTCTCTTAAGATACTCAATGAGTGCTGGAATGAATGGAATAATGAGGAGTATGAGCGGCACGAATATTAGGTAGTTCATAATATCAGCCTCCCACCTCCATTGAAGAGCCGTCCGTTTTTGCCATTGAGATGATTGTATCCGTTTCCGTTATGAATTGTATGCGTCCATCTGTGCTTCTTATTTCCAGTCAATATGAGATCCATTAAGGCTTTGGTGCAACAGAACACCATTATGAAGAAGGCGAATGAAAGAGCTGGAAGTAGCCAGAGAAGCCTCTTTCTGTCATCCATGTATGCTCCTGAGCCTACCTCGAAGAAAGGAGCGAAGTTCCCGATGGTACTGTATGTGAATACTGAGAGAACGAAGAAGTAGTATCGGCAGAGGTCAGTTGTGAAGAAGATTGATTCGTGAGATAGATATGCTCCCACTCCTATAATCCATGCAACGAGAACCATGACTGGCATGAAGTATATGCATAGCAGTAACGCTAGCTCTATTTTTTCGTATAAAGATAGATGCTCGGCCTTGAATACATTCTTCAAGTGTTTTATTGCGCATTGCATGTGCCCTTTTGCCCATCTATATCTTTGATTCCAATACGCCCTCCAGCTCGTTACTGCCTCCTCATATGATTCAGCGTCATTCACGTATCTTATCTGGTATCCATGTAGTATCAGTTTAATTGTTAGGTCAGTGTCCTCAGTGAGCATTGTCGGATCCCAACCTCCAACCTTTTCTAGCGCTTCCTTCCTGAAACCGCCGACCGTTCCGCCATACTGAGGAATTAGAATAAGTTCATCTCTTGCTTGCTGGTCTATTCTGTATCCTCCTATCCTCTCAAGTGTCACTATTTTTGAGACGATGGATTCTTCCTCATTTAGAACCGTAACCCTACCTTGAACAGCTCCTACTTCTGGATCAACGAATGGAGCTACAAGCTTCTCTACAATGTCCAGTTGCGGATAATAATCAGCGTCGAATGTTAGAATTATCTCTCCTGTGGCGAATTTTACCCCGTCATTTAAAGCCCTCGGTTTTCCTTCTCCTCCGCCCGGCCGATGTATAACCTTTATATATTCATACTTTTCTGCGTAGCTATCTGCTATCTCACCAGTTGCATCGGTTGAGCCATCATCTATCACTATGACTTCAAGCTTGTCTTTAGGATATGTAAGTTCAGTCATCCTCTCTAAAAGCTTCCCTATGACATACTGTTCATTATGGGCGGGGATTAAAATCGAAACTTTTGGTGTGTAAACACCCGCGATTCTTCTATGCGAAGATAGGAACTGCTTAGGCTTCGCAAATAAGGCTTGATAAGTGAATATTAAATGTCGGATCATGTAAGCGATCATGAATACCATAAGAACCCCTGTGAGTAGCGTGAAGATCATCATGATCGCCTCCTTCTGATTAACGACATGCCTAGCGCCCATAAACTAACTACCCATAAGAAATCTATTGTGGGCGCCAAAACAAAATGCGCGAGTCTGAAGGCTTCTAGTCCAAAATTATATGCTATAGCAATTACTGATGCTA
>Ga0209410_1000768_pt1 | contig 15150 bp, 10 predicted proteins | sample Mar14436cmmetaG_FD_184135 | JGI IMG/M metagenome (GOLD analysis project Ga0209410, IMG submission 184135) | Marine hydrothermal vent microbial communities from Guaymas Basin, Gulf of California to study Microbial Dark Matter (Phase II) - Marker... ... | reverse complement strand
GATAAAAATTACTAAAATGAAAGAAATTCCCGTGAGCCTCAAAAAATTCTTTGTTTTCATCTTTTACCTCCTTTTCTTGGTTTATACCATAGGGGAAAATTGATGTCAAAGTTATTGTTGAAAAATAACCACTTTGGTGATAAAAGGAAACCTATGGGTTTAAGCTCTACACCCTTACTCAGTGCCCATAAGAAATTAAATGCCAAAACAACCACATTTGCAGGTTGGTTAATGCCTCTCCAATATGGGAGTATAATTGCCGAACACCTTTGGACAAGAAACTCTTGTTCTCTTTTTGATACCTGCCATATGGGAGAGTTAATTGTTTATGGAACACTAAAGCAGAGCAATTTAAATAAAATTTTGCCTAATGATTTAGAAAAAATAAAGGTGGGAAAGTGTTCTTATAGCTTTATGTTGAATGAAAGAGGTGGCATAATTGATGACCTGGTAATCTATAAATTAGAAGAAGGTAAATGGATGTTGGTAGTGAATGCCGGAACCTTAGATAAAGATTATAGACATCTTAAGAGTAATATTAGGACTAGTGTAGAAAATATTTCCCCCCAGATGGCCAAGCTTGATTTGCAAGGACCGCTTTCCCGAGAAGTTTTAAGAAAATTTGTAGGGACAGAGATTGACAAGCTCAAATATTATCACTTTGATTACTTTTCTATGTTAGGAGAAAAAATTATAATCAGCCGCACAGGTTATACAGGAGAGCTTGGTTATGAATTGTATGTAAACTGTAAAAGGGTAAAAGAATTTTGGAATTCTCTTTTGACAGATGAAAGGGTCAAACCTGCTGGTTTAGGAGCAAGGGATACATTGAGGTTAGAAATGGGTTATCCTCTTTATGGTCAGGATATAACTGAAGAAACTACTCCATTAGAAGCCGGTTTAGAAAGGATTTTGGATTTTCGCAAAGAATTTGTGGGTAAGCAAGCCCTTTTGAAACAAAAGCAAATAGGGATTTCCAAAAAACTGGTATGTTTTATGACCCATTCTCGCCGTTCTCCAAGGCAAAATTATAAGTTATATTTTGAGAATCAGCAAGTTGGTTTTGTCACTAGCGGGAGTTTTTCTCCTTGTTTATCCTGTGGGATTGGTATGGGCTATATAAAGGCAGACCACGCTCAACTAGGCACAAAGGTGGTTATTAAAGGACATGCTACAGAAATGCAGGCTGTTATTACTGCTAAGCCATTTTATAAAAATGGCTCTTTAAAAAAATAGGAGATGAAAATGAATATTCCAGATGGACTTTTTTACACTAAAGACCATGAATGGATAAAAATAGAGGATGGTTTGGGCACAATAGGCATCACAGATTATGCCCAAGATGCTTTAGGTGATATTACATTTGTAGAGCTGCCAGAAATAGGGACTGAAATCAAACAATTTGAGACATTTGCTTCTGTGGAATCAGTAAAGGCAGTTTCTGATGTCTATGCCCCTATGTCAGGGAAAGTAATAAAAATAAATCAAAAACTTTCCACATCCCCTGAGCTTATTAATAAATCTCCTTATGAACAAGGTTGGTTGGTAGTGATTGAAATTTATGATGAAAGTGAAAGAGAAAAACTTATGAGGTCAAAAGACTACCAAAAATATTTAGAAGGATTGGAATGAGCTATATTCCGCATACTCCAGAAGAATTGAAACAGATGCTTAAGGTTATTGGAGTTTCTTCAGTTGAAGAGCTATTTAAAGATATAAAACCAGCACTTAGGCCAAAATCCTTTAATCTGCCAGAAGGTAAGTCTGAGTTTGAAGTTAAAGAATATTTACAAAGACTATCTCAGAAAAACAATCCCTATTTTATAAATTTTATGGGAGCAGGCTTTTATGACCATTATATACCTGCTGTGGTAGACGCCTTAGTATCCAGAAGTGAGTTTTATACACCATATACTCCCTATCAGCCCGAATGCTCTCAAGGAATACTTCAGGCCATGTATGAATACCAAACAGCTATCTGTAATTTGACAGAGATGGATATAGCTAATGCCTCTCTGTATGATGGAGGCACGGCCTTATTTGAGGCAGTTATGATGTCCCTTAGGATTACCCAAAGAGATAAAATCATTGTAGATGGTGGAGTAAATCCTATTTATCAAAGAATGCTACTTACTCATACAGCCAATCTTCCCATAAAGATTGTCAGACTTCCTCCTAATATAAAAAGGGCTGATAGAGAAAAAATTTATTATCATTTAGATAAAAAAACAGCGGCTGTTGTCTTACAAAATCCCAATTTTTTTGGCAGCATTGATGACCATTCAGATATTGTAGAAAAGGCACATCAGATTGAAACCCTAGTTATAGAAAATGTGTATCCCATTTCTCTTGGACTGTTAAAGACACCTGGAGCTATGGATGTAGATATAGTAACTGCTGAAGGGCAAAGTTTGGGTATTCCTTTATCCTTTGGCGGTCCCTATCTGGGGATTTTGGCTTGTAAAAAGGCGTTTTTGCGAAAGATGCCTGGCCGGATTGTAGGAGCAACTGTAGATAAACAAGGCAAAAAGGGATTTGTCCTTACCCTTCAAACCCGAGAGCAACATATCAGGGGTTATAAGGCTACATCCAATATTTGCACCAATGCAGCCCTTTGTGCCTTAAGGGCCATAATCTTTCTTTGTGCTTTGGGAAAACAGGGTTTTGTGAAATTAGCTCATCTTAATTATCATAAGACTGAATTCACCAAGAAATTATTGAAAGATATCCCTGGAGTAGAAGTGGTAAATTCATCCACATTTAATGAGTTTACTGTGCGTCTTAAAAAAGATGCAACTAGTGTTCTAAAACAATTAGCAGAAAAGGGCATTATAGGGGGTGTGCCTTTAAATAGGTTTTATAAAGATATGAAAAATTATCTCTTAATTGCAGTGACCGAAAGGAGGAAAAAGGCAGAGATTTTAAAATTTGTTGAGGCATTGAAGGATGCAATTAATCTTTGAAAAAAGCGTGAAGGGCAGACATGGTGTAAAATTGCCTGAATTAGATGTGCCTGAGTCAGAAGAATTACCTCAAGCATATAGGAGAACTAAAGCGCCCCTTTTGCCAGAAGTTTCAGAACTGGACGTAATTAGACACTTCACCCGGCTTTCTCAATTGAATTATTCTATAGACACCCATTTTTATCCTCTTGGTTCCTGCACTATGAAGTATAACCCTAAATTTACTGAGGAGATAGCAAGAATTGAGCGCTTTTCCAATTTACATCCCTTACTCCCAGAGGAATTAGTCCAAGGGGCACTAGAAGTAATTTATGAAACAGAAAGGTCATTATGTGAAATCACAGGAATGGATGGGTTTAGCCTCCAGCCGTTAGCTGGTGCCCATGGAGAATTGACAGGATTACTATTAATAACCGCCTTTCATAAACATTATGGTCATCAAAAGAAATATGTTATTGTCCCTGACTCTTCTCATGGCACAAATCCTGCTTCAGCAGGAGTTTGTGGTTATGAACTCATGGTAATTCCTACTGCTAGAGATGGCTGTATGGATTTAAAAAAATATAAAGAGAAACTTAACCCAGAAGTGGCAGCCGTGATGCTTACTTGCCCTAATACTTTGGGAATTTTTAATCCACATATAATGGAAATCGCAGATTTGGCCCATCAGGCAGGTGCACTTTTATATTATGATGGAGCAAACCTCAATGCCATTATGGGAAAGATGAGACCAGGGGATGTGGGCTTTGATGTAGTGCATTTAAACTTGCATAAGACATTTGCTACCCCCCATGGAGGTGGAGGACCAGGGGCAGGGCCGATTGGTGTCAAAAAACAATTGATTAAATTTTTGCCTATTCCAAGGATAATTAAAAAAGATGGAAAATTTAGCTTAGAATATGATAAGCCACATTCTATAGGCTCTATTGCTCCTTTTTATGGAAATTTTTTAGTCGTTTTAAAGGCCCATGCCTATATTTTGCTTTTAGGAAAGTCAGGACTTATCTCTGTAAGTGAAAAGGCTGTTTTAAATGCAAATTATATACGTGCGTTTCTCAAGGATTACTATGATTTACCCTTTGATAGGGTGTGTATGCATGAATGTGTATTTTCCGCCAAAAGACAAGCAGAAAAGGGTATTCGTGCCTTGGATATTGCCAAATATTTGATAGACAAGGGATTTCATCCACCTACCATTTATTTCCCTCCCATTGTAAAGGAAGCATTGATGATTGAACCTACAGAAACTGAATCAAAGGAAACATTGGATGAATTCATTGAGGTTATGATTGAAATTGCCAAGTTAGCAGAAGAACACCCTGATGTGTTAAAAAATACCCCTGTAACTACTCCAGTAAAGAGACTAGATGAGGTAAAAGCAGCCAGAGAATTGAAATTGAGGTGGATGGGGTAAAATGAAGCAAAGAAACTACCAAAAGACCTTAAAGGGCTTGAGTAAGTTAATGAGCTATATCCTTCGTCACCACCCTGATGAATTTGGACTAGTCTTAGACCAAGAAGGTTTTGTTTCCCTTAAAGAACTCCATCAAGCCATCATTGAAGAAAAAGGGTGGTCTTTTGTGCGCATCTCTCATATTAAAGATATAGTTAATTTTAATGATAAACAACGGTTTGAAATAAGAGGAGATAAAATTAGGGCTAGTTATGGACATTCCTTAGCAGTGCAACTTGATTATCAATCAGTTATACCTCCTAAGTTGCTCTACCATGCTACTACCCGCAAGGCTTATCCCCGTATTTTAGAAAAAGGGCTTCTACCTATGGGTAGGCAATATGTTCACCTCACTATAGATAAAGAACTTTCTTTACGTATAGGCAAAAGGCGTGATAAAAAGCCTGTGCTTTTAGAAATTCAGGCAAAAAGAGCGGCTGAAGCAGGTATAGAATTTTATTGTCCCAATGAATTGATATATCTGGTAAAAACCTTACCTCCTCAATATATTTCAGGGCCACCCTTACATAAAATACAAATTAAAATTCCACAAAAACCAGCTCATCCATCTATTCAAGTTACACCTGGTTCTTTCTTACTTACAGAAGACATGATTATTAAAGAAAAACAGAGTAGGGCAGAGCGTTACGCCCGAAAAAAATTGAAGAAGAAAAAACCTTGATGATTTATGAAAATGAAGGTCAGTAATTACACATTAGGGATTTTCTTAAGCACTGCCCTGTATAACTCCTTTCTATTCTTACTATCTCCTCAGGTGTGCCTGAGGCTACAATTTCTCCACCTTCTGGTCCGCCTTCAGGCCCCAAGTCAATCACATAGTCAGCACTTTTGATTACTTCCAGATTGTGCTCTATAACAATTAAAGAATGTCCTTTATTTAACAAGTTTTCCAAGCTTTTTAAAAGATATTCAATCTCTGCCAGATGAAGACCCACGGTAGGTTCATCAAAAATAAAAAGACATGGTCCTTTATCCATTTTAAAATACTTAGCCAACTTGAGTCGTTGAGCCTCACCTGCAGAAAGGGTGTTAATGGGCTGACCTAGACGAAGATAATCCAGCCCAATATCTATTAAAGGTAGAAATTGTTCCCTAATTTTGGGATGTTCAGCAAAAAACTTCATACTTTGCTTGAAGGTCATATTTAGCACATCTGCTATATTTTTTCCTTTATAAGTGATTTCTAATATCTCTGGTTGATAACGCTGTCCTTTACAAGCAGGACAGGTCAAATACACATCTGAAAGAAATTGCATCTCTATCCTTTCAAAACCTGCCCCTTGACATACCTTACACCTTCCCCCTGGGCTATTAAAGGAGAAAGTTCCAGGGGTATAGCCCTTTAGCTTTGCCTCTGGTAATGAGGCAAAAAAATTACGAATAGCCGAAAATATTCCTAGATAAGTAGCGGGATTGGCCCTGGGTGTTTTTCCAATGGGTGTCTGGTCTATCAAGATTACATCATCTATATACTCTAAACCGACTATTTTATGGTATTTCCCTGGGACTCCTCTAAAATCTCCTTTTTCTTTTTTTATACCCTTATAAATGATTTCATAAGCTAGCGTGCTTTTTCCTGCCCCAGAAACCCCGGTCAAACAAACCATCACTCCTAAAGGGATACAAACATTTATATTTTTTAAATTGTGGGCAGCGGCCCCTTTTATTTCTAACCATCTCCTGGGCTTACGCTTCTTAAAAGACAAAGATATTTGTTTCTTTCCACTGATATATTTACCAGTAATGGACTTATTGGCCTTTAAAAGTCCGTTTAACTTTCCAAAATATACTATTTTACCTCCATCTTCTCCTGCACCTGGGCCTAAATCCAATATATAATCAGCCGCCTTGATGATGTCAGGGTCATGTTCTACCACTACCACTGTATTTTCTTTGCTTAAATCCTTTAAAATTTTTATCAGACGTTTGTTATCTCTGGGATGAAGACCCACCGTAGGTTCATCTAAAACAAAAAGCATATTTACTAGAGAAGAACCTGATGCACGGGTTAGATTTACTCTAGCCACTTCTCCGCCTGAAAGGGTGCGAGACTGTCTATCTAAAGTAAGATAGCCTACCCCTGCTTCTTTTAAATAGTGCAAACGATGGGTAATTTCATTTAAGAGCAATTTCACAGCGGGGTCGTGTTCTCCTTCTGGAAAGGATTGAGAGAAAAATTCATAGGCCTCATCAATAGTCATGGCATAAATCTGGGCAATGTTTTTCCCTTTTAATCGATAAAATAAAACCTCTTTTTTAAAACGCGTGCCCCCACAATCAGGACAAGTGAAATATCCCCGATAACGCGAAAGAAATACCCGCACATGCATCTTATAAATCTTTGTTTCCAGCCAACGGAAAAAGCCTTTAATTCCATAAAAGCCGTGTCCTCCTTGGATAATGTCTTTTTGAGCCTTTGGAGACAATTGGCAAAAAGGAATGTCAGTGGGAATACCTCGGGAGTTACAAAATGAGATTAAATCTTGATACTCATAACTCCCTTTTTTCCATATTTTAATAGCTCCATCAGCCAGGCTTTTATTTTTGTCAGGAATAACTAAGTCTAAATCATAATCGATAACACGGCCAAAGCCTTTACAGGTCTCGCAGGCCCCTAAAGGGCTATTAAAAGAGAAAAAATTGGGAAGGGGCAATCTATATTTAATACCACAATAAGGACAGGCATAGTTTCTGCTAAATTTAAGCATTTTCTCGGGTATAATTTGAATGGCTACTTCTCCCTGACCAAAATTCATGGCCATTTCTATGGCCTCTAGTAATCGGGCTTGATTTTTAGGTTCTATACTTAATCTGTCCACTACTACATAGACCTGTTCAGTTTCTTTAAAATCCACTTCTTCTATGTTTTTTATCTCTCCTTTTTCCCAAATGCGGTCAAAGCCTAAGCGCTGTAACTCTTTCTTTTTCTCTAAGGTTAAAATGCTAGGGAAAAAAACAATTCCTCGTTTTCCCAGTGCATTAGTTAACAAAGTTTTTGCAATTTTTTGAGGAGTGTCTTTCGTTACAGGACGTCCGCAATGTGGACAATATAAAACGGCCAGATGAACAAAAAGTAGTTTTACAAAATCAGTCATTTCTGTCATGGTGCCTACTGTAGAACGTGAGGTTTTTACAGTTTGCCGCTGGTCAATGGCGATGGCTGGTAATATGCCTTCAATTTTTTCTACCGCAGGGCGATCCATACGTTCCATAAACTGTCGGGCATAAGGAGAAAAAGTCTCAACATAACGACGTTGTCCTTCTGCATAAAGGACATCATAAGCCAAAGAGGACTTTCCTGCTCCACTCACTCCCGTAATTACCGTCAGAGTATTCAAAGGTAGATCAAAACTGATATGTTTTAAATTGTGCTGTGAGGCTCCAATAACCCGGATATATGAAGACATAAATTAAAAATATCATGAATAAAAATAGGGTCAACAAGGTAAGATGCAGGCTACCTCTTTACAATTTTTATGTAATCTGGGATTATCTTTTTAAAGGAGAAAACATGCTCGAAGATATTTATAAAACCCTTTCCCATCACATCTTGTGGCCTTATGGTGAAATTGCCTTTAAGAGGTTATTAGAAAAACAAACACCTGAAGTAATAGATTTTTTCAATGCGCATCCAGAGCAGGCCAAGCAATTGTTGAAAATTTGTGTGAGCTCACCATATTTGGTCAATTTATTGGTAAAAGAACCTGATTTAGTTAATTGGCTGTTTTTGAAAGAGGCCATTTTACAGAAAAAAACAAAAGAAGATTTCCTTAAAGAATTGAGATGTTTTATTTCTCAAGAGGATTTTCCCAAAAGTCTTAGGGATTTTAAGGCAAGGGAATACCTTCGTCTTTGGGCGAGAGATGTCAACCGATTATGTCCCTTAGAGGAAAATTTGGCTGAATTAAGCGACTTGGCAGAGGCCTGTCTCCAAGCCTGCTATGAGCATGCCCTTATTATATTACCCTTTGAAATACCTCCTTCTACCAAATTTTTTATTCTAGGACTGGGCAAGTTAGGGGCAAGGGAGCTCAATTTTTATTCTGATATTGACCTTATCTATGTCTATGATGCTCCTTTTCAACCTCCATTAGAACTACATAGGTCTTTTATTAAGCTTGCAGAGACCATCACAAAACTCCTTCAGGATCTTAGTTATGGAGAAGAGGTCTTTAAAGTAGATTTAAATTTACGTCCAGGAGGAAAAGAGAGTGAGATTGTCCAATCTACAACTGCTATAGAAATCTTTTATGAAACGTTTGGAAGGGCCTCAGAAAGATTGGCCTTATTACGTGCCCGCCCTGTAGCTGGGGACCTAAAAAGAGGAGAGGCATTTTTAAACAGCCTCACTCCCTTTATTTATCGCCGTTATCTGGATTATTCAGGCATAGAAGAAATTAGGCTGTTAAAAAAGGCATTGGATTTAAAGAGTAGTAGTCAGGAAAGGTTTAATATAAAATTAGGTAAAGGGGGTATAAGAGAATTAGAGTTTTTTGTCCATGCCTTACAACTTATCTATGCAGGAAAGATTCCCAATCTACGTCAGTATAATACCTTTAAAACCATTTCTGTGCTTAAAGAACAAGGGATTGTTTCACCAGAAGATGCTCAAAGATTAGCCCGTGCTTACCGCTACCTACGCCGATTAGAACACCATTGTCAAATGCTCACCCATTCTCAGACTCATACCTTACCCTTAGATAAAAACAGCCTATTAAAGATTGTGCGTTTGATGGGATATGTTCATAAAGATGAAGGAGAAGCACTAAATATGTTTTATTTTCAATTAGGGAAGATGACTTCCTTTGTTCATCATCTCTTTAAGACCCTTTTGCATACAGAAGAGACGGAAACCAAAGAGTTCTCATTAAAAGGGCTGTTTACTGACCCCAAGCTAAAGGAAGAGGGAATTGCTTATTTAGAAAAATTAGGTTTTAAAAGGCCGAAAGTCGCTTATGAGTGTATTTCTAATTTGAAGGGTATTTTTAAAACACCATATATTTCTAAACGGGCACATAATCTTTTTATTTCTATTTTGCCTGAGGTGTTAATTGAGATTTCTCAAACCATCAATCCTGACTTAGGCTTGATTCACTTAGAGGAATTTATCTCTCGCATTGGTCCTAGAGCTGGTCTTTATGCCCTATTAAAAGAAAACCCCCATTTAAGAAAGCTACTTTTACAAATTTTTGGGGCAAGCAAATTTTTGTCAACATTATTCATTAAACACTTTCAGTTATTTGATAATTTAATTGAGGCCTCGGAGTCTATCCCTGTTAAGACTGAAAGTAAACTCAAAGAGGCATTAAATGTGGCTATCCGAGATAAAACTGATTTAGAGGAAAAAATAGAGGCTTTAAGGCGTTTCAAAAATGAAGAGGTGCTCCGAATAGGCTTTCATGACTTGGCAGGTAGATTGAGTTATTTAAGGGTATCACAGCAGTTGAGTCTGGTGGCTGAATTGTGTTTAAAACAGGCTCTCTTTTGGGCAAAGGAGGAAGTAAATAGGACATTTTCTTCCCTAAATTTGCCCTTTATTATTGTGGTTTTAGGAAAATTGGGCAGTCAGGAGATGGCCTATGAATCAGACTTGGATTTGCTCTTTATTTATGACTATCCACAGGATGCGGAACTATCTCTCAAGCAAAATGCCCATGTCTACTTTGTTAAAGTAGCCCAAAGGCTTATCTCTATACTTACTTTGCCTCACACAGTCGGACCAGGTTATAAAGTAGACACTCGTTTACGCCCTTCTGGTAGATTTGGCCCATTGGTAGTGTCTTTAGAGTCCTTTAAATCCTATTATCAAAATCAAGCACAGCCTTGGGAATTTCAGACTCTACTTAAGGCTAGAGCTATAATTGAGAATGATTTATCAGAAAAATGGGAAATTTTACGACAAGATTTAGTTTATGGAAAAGAGGTTGATTGGAAGGAAGAAATCAGAAACATGCGTGAACGTATTTTGAAGGAAAGGGCAGGGGAGGAAAATGATAAGTTTAATCTCAAGGTTGGCAAAGGTGGTCTTATAGAAATAGAGTTTTTAACCCAGTATTTACAGCTCACTTATGGGAGAGAATATTCTATGATACGCCATCGTCATACCTTAGAGGCACTAAAGGCCATTAGGTCGGGAGGATTACTTAAAGAAAAAGAAGCAAATGTGCTAATAGAAGGTTATAATTTCTTAAAGGCCTTGGAACATCGGCTAAACCTGCTTTATGGTCGTCCTTCAGATACACTCCTTTCTTCCAATGATTTAAGAGAACTCTGGCAACATTGGGGATTGGGAAAGCCACCTTTTAAAATTTCAGTAACTGAGGTAGTAAGTTATACCCAAGGATTAAGGCAGAAGGTGAGAGATGTTTGGGAGAAAATAATGGATTAGGAGGGAAATAGAATGAAGAAAATAGAGGCCATTATTAAACCTTTTAAACTAGATGAAGTAAAAGAGGCCTTAACAGAAATTGGCATTCAAGGAATGACAGTGACAGAGGTGAGGGGATTTGGACGTCAAAAGGGACATACTGAAATTTACCGAGGGGCAGAATATGTAGTGGACTTTCTACCCAAGATAAAGATTGAAATTGTAGTCCCAGATAACTTGGTCTTAAAAACCTTAGAAATTATCCAACATAGTGCCTCCACAGGAAAGATGGGGGATGGAAAAATTTTTGTCTTTCCTGTAGATGAGGTGGTTCGTATCCGGACAGGAGAAAGAGGAGAAGACGCCCTTTAAAATGATTGATTTGGTTAAGGAAAGGGAGGAACTTATTAAAAAACACCTGGCAGGGGCTAGTGGGATAGAAATTGTCAATGGTTATACACAGGTAGTAGATAAATTTATTAAGGAGCAATGGGAGAGACTAATCCCTAAAACGGTAGTGGATGAAGTCGCAATTATAGCCATTGGTGGCTATGGAAGAAAGGAAATGAGTTTTTATTCTGATGCAGATTTACTTATCTTGCATGTAGAAAAGCCATCGGCTATTCTGAAAGATGCGATTGTGCATTTTGTTCAATCCTTGTGGGACAATAAACTCAAATTGGACCATAGCTTTCGCGCTATAGAGGAATGTCTGCAAATAGCGAAAAGTGATTTCTTTGCCTTTATGGCCATGCTTACACCACGCTTTTTAGGTGGGAATCATGTCCTATTTGACCAGCTTATACAGAAACTGAATAAATATCTTATCATTCCACATCGGCAGCAGATTTTAAAAAATATATGGGAAAGGAGAGAAAAACGCCATCAACATTATAACCAACATGCCTATCTTTTAGAACCACATATTAAAGAAGGTAGCGGGGGATTACGAGATATACATACTCTCAGATGGGCAACCATTGTAGCCTTTGGACAGGAAGAATTACCTGTTTTTTCTCCTAAAGAAAAAGAACAGCTAGCAGAGGCCCTAGATTTTCTCTGGCGAGTGAGAAATCACTTACACTATTTAAGTAAGCGTGAAAATGATGAGTTATCCTTTGTTTATCAAGAGAAAATTGCCCACTTTTTAGGATTTAAAGACTCACCTCGGATTAAAGCAGTGGAGAATTTCATGCGGGCATTTTTTACTCATACCTTTGAAGTAAAACATATTACTCGCCTGTTCTTTAACTACATTTGGGAAGAGCAGAAATCCTCTTTTTTCTTTTATCAAAGAAAGATACTTGCCCCAGGAATAGATCTTTGTGATGGTCAGATTAGGGTAGATAATAAAGAGGTGTTTTTGAAACAGCCAGCCTTACTGATTAAAGTTTATACTTGGGCAGCAAATCTAGATGCAAGTTTCTCTTTCAATACCCAAATTTTGCTTTCCAAGGCTGTTGAAGAGCTAAAAGGCTATCTTTCTGAAGATATAGGAGTGCGTGATGCCTTCTTGGAATTCTTAAATACTCAAAAAGATATCTTACCCTTTTTGGAAGACATGACCTATCAAGGTTTATTTTGTGCCATTTTCCCTGAATGGCATAATATATTACATTTGCCTCAACACAATCTTTATCATATTTATACTGTGGATTTACATGCCTTTCATACTGTAGAGGAAGTAAAACGATTAAGACAAGGAAAATATAAAGATAAATATCCCATTTTTACTAAAGTAGCTCAAACATGCGATGATTTGGACACCTTGCTTCTTGCAGCCCTGTTCCACGATTTTGGAAAAGGGATTGGACCTCCCCATGAGGAAACAGGGGCTAATGAGACAGAAAAGATTTTAAAACGCTGGCGGTTTCCGCAGAAAATATGTGAAAATATCATTTGGTTAATTCGTCACCACCTCCTGTTATCTCACATTGCCCAACGGCGAGATATAGGGGAGGAAAAGATTATTATAGATACAGCCCAGATAGTGGGGAATACAAATAGATTAAAAATGCTTTATGTGCTTACCTTTGCCGATGCTAAGGCTACTGGTCCCCGTGCTTTTACGGATTGGAAAATGACCTTAATTACAGAACTCTTTTTAAAACTAGAGCGGGTGTTAGAAAAAGGAGAATTCAGTCAGGCAGATATTTGGACTATGCTTCAGGAAATTAAAGAAGCGCTGATTTTACGCCTATCTCAGCAGTATTCTCAAAAGGAGGCAGAACATCTTTTTGAAGTTTTACCTCATCGTTATCTACTTGGCACATCACTTGAGGATATCTTATTTCATTTAAAACTTGTCCATAAACTTAATGGAGAACCCCTAGTTCTACATTGGGAGGGGACTTCACAACCTCAATACTACAAAGTCACAATTGCTACTTGGGATGCACCTGGTTTATTTGCCAAAATGGCAGGTGTTCTTTCTTTAGAAGGATTTAATATTGTCAATGCTCAAGCCCATACTTGGAAGAACAAAATAGCCTTAGATACCTTCTGGGTAAGTACCAAAAGCGAAAGGGAAAGGATGCCTCAAAAGTGGAAAAATGTGGAAGAGAGATTATATCAGGCAATCAAAGGGGAAATTGACTTAGAAAAGCTTCTAGAGGCCAAATATTACATTAGTGAAGTCTTTATGAAAAGAGGTTTACCCCAAGTTGAAACCGAGATAAAACTAGATAATGAAACATCAGATTTCTATACTATTGTGGAAGTATATACTGCCGATAGACCAGCTCTTCTTTTTAAGTTGGCCCAGTGTTTATTTAAATTAGAATTAAACATCCATATTGCCAAAATTTCTACTCGTCTAGACCAAGTAGTGGATGTTTTTTATATAGAAGAAAAAGGAGGAGGAAAGGTGAGAAGTCCACAGCGCATCTCACTGATAAAATATACCCTTAAGACAATATTAAAGGAGGAAAAGCAATGACACCAAAAGAGGCCATAGAATTTGCCAAGGAAAATGGAGCAAAGATGGTAGATTTGAAATTTTGTGATTTATTAGGTACATGGCAACATTTTTCTGTGCCTATTAGCTGTTTAAATGAGGAAAGTTTTGAAGAAGGTTTTGGTTTTGATGGCTCCAGCATGCGTGGTTGGCAGGTCATCCATGCCAGTGACATGTTGGTGATGCCAGATCCTAATACAGTCTTCATGGAACCATTTTGTGAGCAACCTACAATTAGCTTCATTTGCAATGTTGTTGACCCTATTACCAAAGAAGCCTATTCACGTGACCCTAGATATATTGCTCAGAAAGCCGAAATTTATTTAAAATCCACTGGATTGGCTGACACTGCTTATTTTGGGCCTGAGGCAGAATTTTTTATTTTTAATGACATTCGTTTTGACCAAAATGAACGCTGTGGTTACTACTTTATAGATTCTATTGAAGGACGTTGGAATTCTGGGCGGGAAGAGAATCCTAATTTAGGATATAAACCTAGGTATAAAGAAGGTTATTTCCCGGTACCACCCATGGACAAGTTCCAAGACTTAAGAACAGAGATGGTTTTAGAAATGCAGAAGGTTGGTGTAGTGGCGGAATGTCAGCATCACGAGGTAGCTACTGGGGGGCAGGCAGAGATTGATATGCAGTTTGCTCCTTTGGTAAAGATGGGCGATAATTTAATGAAATATAAGTATGTAATCAAAAATGTAGCCATGAGGAAAGGCTTTACAGTTACTTTTATGCCCAAGCCTATCTTTAATGACAATGGTTCGGGAATGCATGTGCATCAAAGTCTCTGGAAAGATGGACAAAATCTTTTTGCTGGTGATAGATATGGTGGCTTAAGTGAACTGGCATTTTATTATATTGGTGGCATCTTAAAACACGCTCCTGCTCTTTGTGCCTTTACTAACCCCATAACCAACTCTTATAAGCGACTAGTGCCTGGTTTTGAAGCACCTGTAAATTTGGCCTATAGCAGCCGAAACAGAAGTGCAGCAGTGCGAATCCCCATGTATTCACCCTCTCCAAAAGAAAAAAGGGTTGAAGTCCGCTTTCCCGACCCTTCTTGTAATGGTTATTTAGCCTTTGCTGCTATGTTAATGGCAGGACTTGATGGCATTGAAAATAAAATCCATCCGGGTGAACCATTAGATAAAGACATTTATTCACTCAGTCCAGAAGAACTAAAAGGTGTCCCTTCTACCCCTGGTTCTTTAGAAGAAGCAATCAAGGCCTTAGAAGAAGATTATGAATTTTTGCTTAAAGGAAATGTTTTTACCGAAGACGTGATTGAAAAATGGATTGAGCGGAAAAGATTTGAAGCTTCTGAAATTCAACTGCGGCCACATCCTTGGGAATTTGCCCTCTATTATGACATTTAATC
>Ga0209410_1000767_pt1 | contig 15154 bp, 27 predicted proteins | sample Mar14436cmmetaG_FD_184135 | JGI IMG/M metagenome (GOLD analysis project Ga0209410, IMG submission 184135) | Marine hydrothermal vent microbial communities from Guaymas Basin, Gulf of California to study Microbial Dark Matter (Phase II) - Marker... ... | reverse complement strand
AGAAAAGGAAGTATTGCGGGCGCAACTCAGTCACAACTTTAACGATTAACGACGCTTCTCTATCCTTACCGAGCGATAGAATCCGTTGGGGAAAGTGATTGATTTCGCCTCAACCCTCGCATCCGGATGCGCTCTCGCAAACCTCTCAACCGCAGCCTGAAACTCCTCCTCGCTCCCGCTGAAAGGAATTAGCGTCGTAGAAGGTAGCGCAAGCTCTTTGCTCTTACTCATGCTCTTACTCACCTTCTTCAGCTCTTCCATCCGCTTCTCCCAAGCCTTTTGTCTCGCCTCGTAGTATTCCTCACGAGCCTTTCGCAGCTTCTCTCTCGCCTTCTTCACCTCTTCATCCTCGCCACCGAACCAGAACCAGTCAAAGAAATCGTCAAAGAGGTCGTCAAAGAGGCTCATGCACCATCACCTCCTTATATAAACATTAGCAGGTCAGAAATAAGCCACGACGCATCAGAAACTGACGAAGTGTCTCTGCGCTCTCACTCGCTATTTTGCGACCAAGCTCAGGGAGCATTTCATCACAACTTAATCGCAAAAACATCCTATATTGTGTTAAAACAAACTCAATTAGAGGACAACTTCTGCGCAACAACCGCTCACAATTCACACAGCTTTGCGATGAACAGAGCTCATCGCACATCTTTTTATCTTATTTCGCTGAATTTTTAAGGATGGAGCAAGAGCAAAGACAAGAGCAAGAGCGCAGCAAAGAGTGGGAGTATATCAGCAAGAAGCAATTCAACAGTGAGACGAAGGACTTCAAGCGAGTTCTATGCAATTACATCCGCTGGGACTTCCACATAAGAGAGAGCGGTGAGCGCTTTTTCATCCTTTCGCTTGCGAGCTCGCAAGAGAGGTTAATCGCTCAAATCATCATGAGCGAAGAAATAGCGACAGAACTTCGCAATGCAATTGACAAACTCCTCACAGGTCAAATAGGGGAAGAAGAGGAAGAAAAGAAGAAAGAAGAAGATGTGATGTTCGCCTAATCTTCCTTTTCTCGTATCTTTATGATTAACTCTTCTACCTTAGCCCATGGTTCCTTCATTAAGTCCTTCAAGTCTATCTCTTTTTGATAGCTCACAGTCTTCTCAATGAACGCAGTTACGCCCACTTGCACTACAATATCTCCTCTCATCTCGTTTATTATTTTTATCTTATCTACCCACATTATCTATTACCTCCTTCCTCTAACCCCTCTATAACCTCACGAAACCTCTCACGAGCTTCGGCGAGCTGCCTTTGGATGCGATGCAGATAAATGCAAAATACGATGCAAGCAACTCCAACTCCTGTGAAGAAGTCTGATAGGTAGCAGAATATCTCAGACATTTTCACTCACCTTTCCTCCTTCTTCCAGTCTTATGTATCTCCTTCTACATTTTACACAGAATCTGTAATTCGGGTCTTCCTTGCTGAACCATAATGGATTGCCGCAGACTGGACAGTGTATTAGTAGTTCGTTATCCAGCGTTTTAGTGTCTATAATGAGTTCTAATTTCCCTTCTTCATTTATCATTTTCCACTTCATAGCTCTCTCACCTTTTTCAAAAGCTTAACACACACCCTCTATCTTCCTCAGAAGGTTGAAGACAGCTTCAGTGTAAGGATTATCTCTGTCGAGCATCACGATTCTGACTCCTCTATCGTTCCTACCAACGCAGACAAGAATGTCTTTGAGGATGCCTGCATCGCAGAGGTCGCTCACGGCTTTGCGAACACTCGCATAGCTCTCGCCTAACTCTTCCGCTAATCTCTCAACGCTATCAAAGGTTGAATCGCTCTTGTAGAATCGGAGCAGGACTTTGAGATGCGTTGTATCTCCTAATATTCTCTTCGCTTTCTCCTCTAACTTCACGTTTTCTCACCTCTCACTCCGCCTCTATGCGAGGTGCAAGCATATAGACAACTTTTCCGTTGCCATCAGCGATGTCAAACTCCATCTTAAGCGGATGGTCTGTGCTTATGTGGAGTGTGAGCGTGTCAGAAGCAAAGCCCTTAGCCATCGCCGTGAGATATTCAAGCGAGAACAGAGAGCGACAGTCGCTACCGCTCAAATGCACAAGCTCATCTTTATGCAATGAGTAGCGCATCGTTTCCATCTCTCCCTCTGCCTCTACGAAGAAGCCGTTTTGAACACCTATCGCTACCTGATAACTGACTTTCTCCGCTGCCTTCAAAACTTTCTTGAAATCGTTAGCATCAACAACGACTTTCGCTGCAAACTCAATTTCAGGAATCTTCGGCTCTTTGCGTATCGAAGAAGGGTCTATGAGCGTGAGTGTGAAAGTGTAAGCATCTGATTGAAGCGTCATTTTTTCCTTTTCCATGCTCAGAGCGACATCGCCTTTGCACCACCGCAGCACATCACGCATCTTGTCAAAAGGAACGCCTACAACGAACTCTTTTTCTCCTCTCTTTTGCTCCTTTTCCGGTCCTAAACTGAACTCGCTGAACGCTTCTCGCCTTAACTCCAAATCAACCAAAGCGACATTCGCAGGGTCAACAGCACGCACTTTCCACCCTTCTTTGTCAATCTTCAGGCGAGCCTCGTCAACAACTGCAAGAACCGCATCTACACACTCTCTCAGGACGGAGGCATCTATTCTGAACATTACACACTCACCTCCTCAGAGGCATAATCCATCCCTTGCGAAGCAGCACAAGCGCCTCTACAACATAGCGAAGCTCTTCGCACAGTCGCAGCGCATGCCCGTATGATGACTCAATTTTCAGCGTCACAGCGAGGTCTCTCGCAAGCCTCTTAAGCGACCACTCCAATATGCTTATCATCTCCTTCACGCCCATCACACTCACTCCTTCAGACATACATATTTAAATACTTAATCAAATATTTAAATGATGATGAAGGAGAAGGGGTTTTTCCCGACGAGCATTCTTCTTCCTGAAGAGCAGTATAGGGCGCTGAAGAAGCTCGTCGCTGAAGGTCGCTACGAAAGCTTTTCGGCAGCGGTCAGAGCAGCAATCGCTCTGCTTTTGGAGCGTGAGCGTGAGAAAGAGGAAAGGGGTGAGGAGAAATGAAAGCGGAAGAGCGCCTTCGCAGCATCTTAGATGCGATGAAACTTCTGGAGTGGGATATAGAGTGTATAGAGAGTTGCATAGGTCTCATGAAAGACGACCTCACTTTCATAAAAGACCAGATTATGCTTTTGCAACAGGGGCTGAGGCGTGAGGTAGAATAGGTGGGGGGAGGAAGAAATGACTGAGGAGGAAAAGAGGCGTTGCCCCTGGTGTCAGAAACTTGTCACGCCTCAAAAAGATGAAGAAGGCGACCTATTCTGTCCAGAATGCAAGAACTATCTTAAGATGAAGCTCGGCGACCGCACTGTTGAAGTCAAAAGACCTGAGACGCCGGCACCGCAAGCATCATCGTCAGCATCAGCAGCAGAAGCGCCAGCAGAGGCGGAAGACATCATTTCAGCATCAGAACTCGGCGTAGATGATGAATTAGAGGTCGTTTCTGTTGAGGAAGCTCGTGCGAGATGCCCTTTCATCATAGAAAAATGGGAGTGGCGCACTTCTCAGTTCAGCGACCGTGAGTTCGTATCGATGCAGTGCGTCGATAGCAAGAAGCAACGCTTCATCTGGAACACATCTGCGTGGCGGGTGCTTCGTAAGCTGAAAGCTGCTGAAAGGCTTGGTAGGAAGCGAATAGCAGTCTCAAAGGTCGAGTATGACACGCAGGGAGGTCGCCCACGAAATATACGCATAAGGTGATGTGCATGGTAGACGCATCAACATGTCGCTGGTCAGAGGAGCAAGTCAAAGCGCTCATCACATTCTTAATTGCAGAGAAGAAGAGGCATGAGAGAGACATTCAGCGCATAGAGCGCACAATTCAGCGTCTTAAGCGAGAGTATAACCTGACAGATGCCGACATATACTCATGTGAGGAATTTGCATGGCTTTTTGTTGAGTTTTAGGTGGTGTGTATGTGGAAAACCGTGAGAATACGGCAGAGAGAATATGAATTTGTGCGTGAGCTTGCGAAGAAGCAGAAGAAGTCAATGTGCGAGGTTGTGAGCGAAGCAGTCTCTGAGTATGTGAGAGGTATGGCTGCGGGAGTGCTTAGAGCTGCGTTATCTGTTCTAATTGCTGAGCTTGACGAAATTATCAGGAATCCGACGCTTTCAGCAGAACGGAAGATTGAGAAGATAGAGGCATTGTTATACGGATGGGTCGTCGGCAACAAACTCCCGATTTGGGAAGTGCGTCGTGAGAATGGGTTTGTCATGATGGAAGTGTCGGAAAATGTAGGGGAGGTGGTGGACAATACTCAAAGAGAAGTTTCCGATAATTATCGAGAACAGGACAGGCGAAGAAATTAAAGCGAAGATAATCCTTGAGGAGGAATATTTCTCAGGAAACCTTGTCATAGGCGGAGCAAAGACGCTCTCCACAGACGAACCGAAAATATTGAGGCTCAGAATTATATTGGAGAAAGGTGATTAAATGCAGCTCAAAATTCTCAGAGACGGAAATCGCACCACATACATTCTCGCTCGTGATGGTGAGAGCATCCCGCTCGTGAGCGTCGAGAAAGATATAAAAGTGGAGAAAACCCGCATCGGAAGCGAGGAAATCGCATTCGCTCTCATCGCAGCGCTGAGGCACGCAGCGAAACGGTCCTATGGTCGCTCTTCCGCCTCTTACGGTCCTATGGGCTGTCCAATTGAGCGCTTCTATTGGGAATTCGTGAGAGCGTATGAAGCGCAACGAGCGCAACACTCAAGTTCCGCTTGAAGATGAGTTTGCGGAGTGGCTTCGTCGCAGAAAGCTCTTGTCTCAGAGCACGGCTCGGAATCATCTCGCCCGCCTTCGCAGATTAGTAGCGGACTATGACTTGCGAGGTGTTCTCTTCGCAGTTGTTCCAGATAAGAACACCAGTTTGACGCAACGCTATTACAAGGAATTTCTCTGCGAGTATTTCGCTCATATTCTGCTTCCGCTGCTGCGTGAGCGCCCCTCATCTACGCCTTCTCCCGAAGAACCTCCTCAACAGCACGGCGAATCGCCTCACGAACGAACACGGTGAAGAATCCTTTTTTCCTTCCGAACTTCCGCACCACCGCCTCCTCCAAGCGCAGGTATTCGTCGAGAGGAAGCGCCACATTCACATGCACCTTCTCCTCGCCTGGAAATCTCAACTTCAGCTCCTTCCCGCTCTTCTCCCTCGCCATGTTCCCCTATTCACCCCTCTTAAAAATATGCCTTTCGCTTTTTTAAAAAACATAAACATTTAAATACTGCATAGGCGTAACATCGTAATGAAAGGGGAAGCGGGGGCGTGAGAGGAGTGCTTTCCCCCGACGCCTCCGCCCCCTTGCGGTGGTAGCGATGGCGGCGATAAGGAGTTTTGCGGAAGGGAAAATAAGGGGGGAGTGGCGCCCCCTCCTCACGGGAGAGGAACGCCAGCGTGTTGTTGTGGTGGAGGAGCGTAAAGTGGTTCGTGGTGTGAGCATGGAGGAGATATGGAGAGAATACGAGGCAGCGAAATATCTGCTCGCGATTGCTGAAGCGGTCGGCGATGAAGAGAAGGCGAGAATTCAGCGAGAAAGAGTTGCGATGCTTGAAGAAGAGCTCAAGGATGCGGTGCTGTGCAACGGGGGGTGGTGCTGATGGCGACAGTGAGGAAGATTGAGTGGGACTTCAACGGTGAAGTGAAGGAATACGAAGTGTTAGACCCGCAGAGATGCGTTACAGTGTCGCTTGACGCAAAGGAGGCTAATTTCACACTTCTTGAGTTCATTGACAAGCAGAAGCTCAGAGAATTACAGCAAGCGTGGAAAGAGAAGTTCGGAACAGCGTGGCTCGGCAAGCTCAAAGTGAGCAAAGAGAACGCAGTTCAGCGCTTGCGAGAGGCGATGGATTTCTGGGAGGAGCGGGGTTTTGCAGTGATTACTCGTGATTACGACACTGCGGAGTGCGTTGCGAAGCTGACTAATCGCAAGCGAGTCACTGTTGCGCTGCCACGCAAGAAGTTCAACGATTTCGTGTGGAGTTATCAAATCAGGAAGTAGAAGGTGAGAGAGAATGGAGGAGTGGGAGAAGGAGGTTTTGCAGACAAAAGTCCTGCCCGCATTATACAGAGCGAAAGAATATCTCAAAGATGACAGATATGACAGCGCATACAACGAGATTGAAGATGCGATAGCAGTGATTGTGAACAGACTACTTTCTGAACTTGATTTGATTGACTTAGATCAGATACGAGTGCTTGCGTTGAAAGAAGAATAAAGGTGATGGCGATGGCGGGCGAGCTGAAGTTAAAGGATGTGAAACTGGAGGTTTTCTGTCCTAACTGTCATGGATACGAGGAATATAAGGATGGAAAATGCGCATGGTGTGGATTTAATCACATACGGAAGTTATCAGTGAAGGAGCGAGAGGCAGGATTGTTTGCTTATGGTATCTGCTCATTTGTTAGAGCAGAGAAGATAATGGAAATCACTGATGGGCTTACAACTCTCCTTGTTCTGAAGGTGAGGTATGCGGAGGATGACGTGGATTGGTGGGTTATGAAAGAGAGAATAGTAGAGACAGGCGGAATAACACCAAAGGAACTGAGGCGTGAAGTTCTCCATATAACCTCTGACTTTGACAACTTACTCTCATTTCTCCAAAGATGGCTGGAAGTGACAGAGGGTGTTAGGTGGGGGGAAGTAACAGAACGAGAAGTGCTTAAAGACCATCCAGAGAGGTGGAGGGAGACAATCAAAGTGATTGAGAGGAGGCAGAGAGGAGAAGTTGTGAACAGGAAACCGACAAAAGAAGAACTCGCAAAACTTCTCTCTCCTCTTTTGGAAGGAGGTGAGTGAAAATGGAAGAGTGGGAAATGCGACTAATAGCGGAGCAGGCGGTGGAAGACACAGAAGCAAGGCTCGGCGTGAGAATGAGAGACATAGAAGGCAGAATTGACAACCTCTCAGATGAATTCTATTCGCACTGCGACGAAGCAGATGAAATCAGAGCGAAACTTGCATCGTTGCTTGAAGATGCAGCTCGCAGCCTCCAGTTCTGTCACAGCACTGAAGAGGTCGTTGAAGTCTTGACGAACCTGCTGGGCGAGCTTGCGGAAATTATGAGGTGAGGTGATGGCGATGGCAGTTATTATAGCAGGGAATGTGGCGTATGATTTGAGCAAAGCATTCAAGATGCTTGTAACGAGCGACAACTTCCAACTCTGCATTTATTATCCATTTTCAGACAGCGAAGGGACATGCTGGGAGGAGCGCCTACCTATAGTAGAGGGCGTAGATGCTGAAGCCTTGCTTTCATACCTTGTGCAGGTGAAAGAAAGCGACACCATTCTTGTGTGGGAAGATTTACTTGAGAACTTCAGAAAACAGGAAGAGGAGGAGCTGAAAGAGGAAATACGGAAGCTGAAAGAAGAGCTGCTTAGGAGAAAGTCAGCAGAAGCGGAAACCGGAGAAGAAGGAAAAGAGGACATTCAGAGCCTGAAGGAGGAAATTCAGAAACTGCGAGATGAGAACGAAAGACTGCGGAAGGATTACTGTGCGCTGATGGGTGAGCTCAACGCTCTGAGAAGAGAGCTTGAAGAGGAAGACAACTGAAGGTGATGGTGTATGAATGAAGAGGGGGAACATCTTCCTCCCGTCGGATGGTTTGAAAGACAGCATTACAGGGGAAGAATAGAAGAGGTTTGCAGGAAAGTAAGGGAGCTGCTTGAAAGAGAGTCTGAGGGGGAGCTTGAGCCTCGAACAGCAATCAAATATTTAGAGAGGGAGTTACGCATTGCAGAAAGGCAGCGTGAGTGGTCATTCTGGGAGCTCTACTACGGTGCAAAATATGTGCGTTTTCTCAGAAGGCAAATAGAGCGCTTGCGGAAGAAGTAAGAGGTCTCTGATTTTTTCCTTTTCTTTCCACTTCTTCTCTATTTTTCCCTTTCAATTTGCTCCTATTTCTTTCGTTTCTATTTCTTCCCAGAATTCCGCCTTTGACCTCTCTTACTTTTTCATTACTCTATATAGGGTAATGTAGTTATTTATATGCAATTTGAGAATTCTGGAGTAAAAGGTAAAGGGAGGTGATGCCGCAGGATGGTGTTTTTAGTGAAGCAGGACTTCACGCAGAAGACAGTGCTGAACCCATACATGTTGCACAAAGGCGGTGTCGTTAAGCCAGGCACATACACACGAAGGGCGAAGAACATCATAAGCTCGCCTATCTTGCGCCGAAGGATGGAGCAGGCAGCGGAGCTGATGATAGAGAACTGCTCGCTTCCAGATGCATGCACAACGAATCCCGACAGGGTCGGCAAGGTCAGGGTCACGAAGCGTGGCGTCCGCAAGGTCATGAGGCTCTGCACACCCGAAGAGATTCAAGAGCGCATCAGGAACGCAAGGGAGTGCGCAGCGAGGGTGCTTGCGGTTCCCGTTGGCGGTGGCGCAGGAGGAGCATAAGCGAGAAGCGGTCTGAAAGTGTGAAATAAAATGCAGCTCAGCGACGAGGAGATTCGGCGCTTAGGCGAAGAATACTATGAGAGCATTCGTCCATCTCTGCTTAGCAGATATTATGGCAAGTATATAGCGATTGATCCTCAAAGCTATGACTGGTTCGTAGGCGACACTGTCGCAGAGGCGCTCGCAAAAGCTCGTGAACGACATCCTGGCAGAAAGTTCTTCGTGGCAAAAATCGGAGCAGAGCGTGGCGTCATCGGGGTCTTCCACCGTTTCGCAAGAGGTTGAATTTTTTTCCTTTTTTCTCTCTTCTTTTTTCCCTTTTTTTACGCTCAAAAACGGTGTTGTGCGCATGGTAGCGCCGAAAATACTCATAGATGGCGACGGAAATCTGCGCATTAGAGTGACGCTGATAGGGAATTGTGATGAACTCGAGTATGAAGCGATAGTGGACACAGGCTTCTCTTCGGATATTGCGGCGCCTCAAGATGTCGCAATAATGATAGGCTTGACGAAAGCAGGCGTCTCAAATGTGATGCTTGCCGATGGCGATATTGTATCAATACCTGTTTATCTCGGAAGATGCAAGCTCGGCGACCGCATATATGATGCTTCTTTCTTAGTGTTCGTGGATTTACCACAAGTTCTCATAGGGATGGGCTTGCTCTCGCAGTATGAGATAACCTTTGATGTTTCCTCGTTCAGCGCTGAAATAAGAGAGAGTCCGAATGCCACTCGCCCTTACGAGACTTCGTATGCGATGTTTTTGCGCACCCTGATGCGTGAGGAGGGGTGATGAGAAATGGCGGTGCTTTATGATGTGCGCTTTGAGGAAGACCCTTATGTGTTCTGCTACGGCTATAAAATTTGTCTCGGCGGTAAAGTTTGGCTCAGGAGAGGCAACAGTCTCACAGTCTTTTTCAAGGTCAGGAACCATTCAAGTGTGAAAGCGTATGCCGTTAAGATAAGACTAAAAGACGAATTAGGAAATTGCGAGGAGCAATCACAATTGAAGGACATAGATGCGAACAGCACAGTATCTGGAAGTTTTGTCGTGAAACCTACGGGAAATTGCAGGCTGAAGCTGACAATTGAGCTTTACGACCCTGACAGAGGAGAGTATGTGGAGGTTGATTCAAGGTGCTGTTTTGAGGTTTCCACTCTCACGAGATTTCCTTCCATCTGGCCGACTTACATGGGCTCTACGGAGCTTAAGGAGGGTGAAGAACACACCTTATGGGTCGCAGTTTACAAATCAACGGACGGAGGTAGCGAGGCACTGCCGGGGGTAACAGTCCATCATTATATCATGCGGGGCGACCCCCGCACTTCTTACACATGGGAATGGGTTGAGTGCAAGATTTCCGACAGAGATGGATTCGCAAAGTTCAAATGGACGCCAGAGAAAAGAGCAGGAGAAGAAGAGTGGCACAAGTTTTGGGTGACAACAGGAGGCTCTGCGGAAGATACTGTCGTGACTTTCAAAATCATAGCGAAGAAGAACACGCACCTCACGCTGATATGTCCTTACTCCTGCGAGAAAGGTAAGACATTCACCGTAACGGCGGAATTATCATATGTGACGCCAGAGCAGAAATTTGAGCCTTTAGCGAACAAGACAATAGATTTCTACATAAACGGAGTCTATCAGACATCTGCGACGACTGATAGCGAAGGAAAAGCGAGTGCGACTTTGACATGTCCCTCTTCATCGTTCACAGTTAAGGCGAGGTTCGCAGGCGACGCTGACTACGAGGCATCCGAAGACGCTTGCTCTGTGTCTGTGACGACGCCTGCGCCGACACCTACGCCGACACCTACTCCAACACCGACACCTCCACCAGGAGTGACGCCAACACCGACACCAACACCTGCTCCGACTCCAGGACCGCCACCAGCGCCGAAGGCGAGATTTGAGCTCACGCAGGTCTATTTCTGGTATTATCATGACACAGAATATGCGCAGGTGGATTACGATGTTGAGAATGATGAATGGAAGGTCGCAGATGAAGTAATAACGGAGCATTTAGTTCCGGAGGGAGCAAGCGGTTTGACCTTTGAGATTCATGTGCGTCAGAAAGTCTCAGGAGCGAAGGCATACTGTGGTGTTCGCATTTACGATGAGCTGAACGATGAAGTTCTCGCATCGGAAGATTCGGCAGTTGAAGTTTCAGGCGAGTGGTCTTTCTCGAAAGTCTATTTCTACGATGGCAAGGAGCGTCGCATTCGCATTCAGGTCGGTGCTTATGAGGCAGGCACATGGTTCAAGCAGGATGAAACCGGGCCTTTGACCCTAAAGGGTGGAAAAATTGCGATAGAAATTAAGATAAAGAATGTGCCTGAAGGCGTTACGCCTTGCGTTCAGATTTCCGAGCTTTCCGCATCTGGACTTCTGTTTGTTGTGGGCGCATTACCTGCGAAGTATGGCACGAGAATCTTCTGGACAGAGGATGAAATAGAGCGAGATAAAACCTATTATGTCTATTTAGGGCAGAAAGAGGCTTTCTTAGGTTTAATAGAATACTGCGGTCTCCGTGCTGGCAACATAGATTCAATCACATACACAGGGACGAAAATTGAGAAAGAGTATGACTGGAACGAATGGGTATATCTGCCTTCGTGGATGGAAGATGTGTGTTCAATCTTAGGTATCTCACCGTTCTGCGAGGACTTATGGGATTTATTCGGCTTCTTCTGTGGCAACCTTTACATTGAGCTGTTCCACAAAGACCCCTACACTGGCGAGCCTGTAGAGCCTGATGTCACTACGCATGTTTTCGCCTTCCTTGACATTCTCGGTTTTATTCCAGCGTCAAAGGTCGGGAAGTTCGTGAGTGTGGTTGCAGAGCGAGGCGAGGCGATTGCAGGGTTCGTAGCAAAGAGCAGCAAGGTCAAAGAGTGGTTCGATGGCATTTCAAAGAGCAAGCTCATAAGAGGCATCGCCTCAATGAGCGATGAGACTTTTGAGAAGAAGTTCTTAGATAAACTCGCAGCAGAGGACACGAAAGCAGCCGAAGAGTTGTTGGATTCCGTGATTGCTTCGCCCGAAGTCACGAGAGAAGAGGCTTTCAAGCGCATAGTTGATGCGATTAAAGAGACAAGGAAGAAGCTGAAAGCTGCTGGTCGCACAGCAGATGACATAGAAGACATGCTCAGCAGAGGTAGAGCGTATGCAGCACATGCAGAGCAGACAATAGAAGTTGCGAAGGACACGCTCAAAGGTTCATGGAGCGACATAAGGAAGTTATACGACCAGTTCATCGCTGCGTGGGAAGGCGAATCCCCAGAGAACATTTACAGAGCGGTGCTGGAAGGTTGTTATACGAGTGTTAAGCATCCTGAGACGGGTAAGAGTGTTGCAGCATTCGCATCTGACATTCAAGAATTGGCAGGAGCGCCGAAAGTCAAGGTGCTTGTTGAAGGAGAAGAAGTTCCTGTGAATGTGTATTTTGATGACATCTTCCATGCGTTCTTCCTGAAAGAGAAAGACTGCGTGAAGTCGCTTAAGGATGCTGGACTTCTCAGAGATTTCTTGGATGAGCTGAGAGTGTATGTGGAAGCTCGCCCGAAGACTTACAGAGGCTTGATTAAGCAGCTTTCGGAGGATGAGTTTGCGACGATAGTCGCAGATTTAAATGCAGAAGGCGAGACAGCAGCAGCGAATCTTTTCAAGCAGATAAGAGAGGCAGCGGATGTCATAGATGAGGGCAAACCAGGGATAAAAGATGCGGTCAAGAGGGTTGCGGACGCAGCGGAAGATTTAACTGCGGATGAAAAGACAAGAAAGGCAGGCGCTGCAGTCTTTGAAGACGTCATTGATAGCGTCAAACCGTCAAAGGAGGAGGAAGAGGCATTTGAAAGATTTGAGAAGGCGACAGACCCTGAAAAGAATCCGCTATGGAAGCGTTTCTGGAACTTCATAAAAGGAGAGGCAGAGAAGCAAACAGGGAAGAAATGGCGTCTTTTACCGCTTCCTAAGCGCCTCAAAACATTCCTCAAAGTCACTGCGGTGGTTTACGGAATCTCACACACGGTTTGCTTCGTACTTTTCATATATGAGGAGTCGTTGCAGCTGATGTCGTTCACGACAAAACCTTTCTGGGATGTTCACTGGGGATGGGAAAAGAAGACGATAGAAGAGCGGGAGGAAATCATCAAGGAGATGGAAGAGAACTTAGAATTGCGTCGTGATTTCCGTGATAGTTTAGTAATTCAGTATCATATTGCTCTTGTTGCCTGTCCTATTATGGCTCACGCCTACATGAAATATTTAGAGGCGTATGACACTTCAATAGAAGAATGGGAAGATGCGCTTGAACTTCTCAAGAAAGACATAAATCCTGTCACGGGAGAAGGAACATGCACGCTCTCGGTCAAGTGCAATGTAGATGGTGTTCATATCTTCTTAGATGGAGTTCCGACTGGTAAGATTGCAGGCAGATATCCACGCAAGATATATAATGTGCCTGTTCGCAGCGAAGAGTATGAGTTATCAGTTGTTGGCGTTAAGGAAGGTTATCTCGCTGCTGCGACAACAGTCAGAATCACGCCTTACGACATTGGCAAAACGATAGATGTCTATTTAGAGTTAAAAGAGAAGTCAGATGTTTATACAGAAGCGCCAGAGACGCCAACGAATCCGTTTGTGCCTCAGACGCTTGAACCGCCGACATTTGACGACATGAAGAAGACCCCCTCACCATACGGAGTCGCAGCGCCTGAAGGCTACTGGTCTGGCGAAGTCGGCGATTTATACTGCAATTCGTATCCGCCAGGGGCGAAGATTCTGATAAACGGCATGGACACAGGGCATGTCACGCCCTGGACAATTAAGAGTTTAGCGGAAGGCGTCTATCATGTGACTTTCCAGAAGGAAGGCTATGAGGACTGCGAGGTCGTCGTGGAGGTCAAAGCGGGAAAGACTGCGCAGGCGTATTGTGATTTCACTGGCAAATGTCCTGAACCGACATCGGTAACGATTTCATACACGCCTACTTCGCCGACCACTGATGACACGATAACTTTCAAAGGCAGCGCATTCGCAGGCGAAGGACACACGATAGTCTCATGGGACTGGGACTTCGGCGACGGCACGACAGCGAGTGGTCAGACAGTAACGCACAAATACGCAAAAGCAGGCTCGTATCAAGTGACCTTGATAGTTAAGAACGACTGCGGTCAGACAAAGAGTGCGACAAGAAAGATAACAGTCAGCGCTCCGAAAACGCCGACGCCACCACCGTGTCCGAGTCCGAAATCGGTAACGATTTCATACTCGCCTGATGAGCCGACTGTCGATGACACGATAACCTTCACGGGCAGCGCAGTGGATGGCGACGGTCATCGGATAGTCTCGTGGGAATGGGACTTCGGCGACGGCGTGAGAGCATACAGTCAGACAGTGACGCACAAATACACAAGACCAGGTTCTTACAAAGTTCGCTTGAAGGTCACGAACGACTGTGGCGCTTCAGCAACAGAAGAACGAACACTTGAGGTGAGTGAGGCGAGATGTCCGAAGCCTTACGCATCGATCTCATACAGAGAGACAACGAAGCCTTATGTGGATCAAGAAGTGGAGTTTTCAGCAGCAGGCTCTTCAGGTGGCGACACTCACTCGATAATATCATACGAGTGGGACTTTGGCGACGGAACGACCGCAGAAGGTATCACTGTGAGGCATGCGTGGCGCTCACCGGGCAAATACACCGTAACGCTCAAAGTAACGAACGACTGCTACGCAACTGATACTGACACTGTTGAAATAACCGTGCGATCGATTTACGATGTCTGCGACCTGATAAGAGCAAGAGGTGGCGTCTCTGAAATCACATCAGTGGACATTCAGCAGCTCATTTTAGCGTTCAACGGAATTATTGATTACTATTTCACTGTGAGCAGAGATGCGATTCACGGAGCAGCAGCATATTATAGAGGCGACATTGACGAGGGCGACAGATTAACAGGTTGTAGGTTCGCAGGCTTCTTGAAGTTGTGGCGCTTGTTTGAGAAGATGCGCCGTTGAGTCGTGAGGAGAGGGGATGAAGGAGAAATGGACAAGAGAGAGGCAATCAAGGAACTATACAAGAAGGCGTTCAAGAACACCGATTACGCAGGATTTGAAGTTTGGGAGAACAGGCGTTATTATGCTGGAAGCGCCTCTCCTCCTTATCCAGAATCTTGCATATGCTATTATGATGAGTGCGAAGACATAAAGGAAAGTGTGCGAAAAGAGATTACGGGTTTAGGCTTCTCACTTGAAGAGGTCACACACGTAATTGCTGAAAACGGGAAGACCTACGACAGGAATTGTTATATCAAATGGCGGGGTCAGCATTTCTCTCGTGAGGACTTGTTTCTTGACAGGATAAAAGAATTGGCGGAATTATTGGGCTATGATGTTCGCTCTGTAAGCAAACCACCTTATTGGGGTATCTACGGCGACACTTCAGACGATGCGCTTGCCAATTTTGAGGCGTTTTTGGACGAGACTGGGCTTCTATTTAGCACAGCAGAGACAGAAAGGCAAGACTCAGGCTATGTCTATTTTGCGAGGTCATGGAATTTAAACCGTATGTTCGCTTTGTTTGCGCACTTCAAGTCTGTGGATTTGTATTGGGTGGGTGATTATTTGTATGCGGATGTCTCAATCATCCCAAATGTTGAGAAATGCAACGGTGCTTACTGCTACTATTACAAGA
>Ga0209410_1000766_pt1 | contig 15156 bp, 16 predicted proteins | sample Mar14436cmmetaG_FD_184135 | JGI IMG/M metagenome (GOLD analysis project Ga0209410, IMG submission 184135) | Marine hydrothermal vent microbial communities from Guaymas Basin, Gulf of California to study Microbial Dark Matter (Phase II) - Marker... ... | reverse complement strand
GGAGAATTGTATGGTGCGGGGGGTGGGATTTGAACCCACGCAGGCCTACGCCAGTGGGTCCTAAGCCCACCTCCTCTGGCCAGGGGGCCTCAGGCCCCTTTTGGCCAGGCTCGGACACCCCCGCACCGTTCTCCTACGAAGTTAAGGGAGGCTTTAACCTTTTCTGCTTTTCTGGATGCTCCGCTAGCTTAAGATAACATTTATAGGCCCGTGCTAATTCCACGGGTAGAGATGTGTGGCCTAGCTGGCCCCGACCTAAGCTGGGTGCCGATTGAGAGGCGCAGGGCTAGGATGGCCTTAGCTGCCCTAGCGAGGGCCCTAAATGCCATTGGCGTCCTATGTGCTACTGCCTATGGGGATTGCGTAAGCGATTTTGAAGCAGCTGAAACAATTAACCTGTTCTCTGTAGTTGAGGATAGGGATAAGGCTAGAGCTGTTGTGGCATGGTTCAATAAGGTCGCTAAGCGCTATGAGCACGAGGTAGGCAAGTTCATCGTGCTTACAGTAGTCAGCATGGATGAGCTAAGCAATCATAGCCCTTCGGAGCTAGATGAAGCACTTGCCTCTGGCATCCAGATAGCGGGTAGCGTGGATAAGGAGTTCATACTAAGGGGCCTTAGGAGGCCCTATGCCCTAGTGATGATTGATATGACGACGATGAGGGTTAGGGATAGGATAGCTATGAGGAAGGAGTTATTTGGCTCTGAAGAAGTGGCCATCAGGGGGCCAGATGCCTTTAAGGGCATGAGGCCTGGCGTCCTAGATAGGCTTGGCGTCATTAGGCTAGATAGGGATACCTTCCTCGTGCCGATGGATAGGGTAGATGATGCAGCAAGGGAGCTTGAGAAGAGGAGATTAAGGTACTTTCATAAGGGAGGTCATGCTATCTAGGGAGGACATAAAGCACCTGAGGAGTAGGTCTGCATAACATAAAAAAGTTAGGTGGGTAGCCCTTAGCCAAGGTATGGGATCAAGGCGCCTATCCTAATGGATCTGTGTATAATGGCTGGCCCCTCACGCTCATACTCCTCTCGCTCTATCCAAGAGCGCTGGAACTCTGGGAGGCTAGCAAGCCTAGAGCAGCCTATCCAGACGGCGTACTGCCTGTTCTCAGGCGTGATGATATTGGCCTTCAGCTTTATGCCAGCATCAGCTAGCATGGCATTTATCTCCTTCCTAATACGCTCCTTAAGGCCTGGGAACATGCTTGAGCCACCAGTTAGGACTATGTTCTCTATCATGGCCTTCCTTACATCTATATCGCAGGCCATGATGGCATCAAAGATTATCTCATGGAGGCCAGGCTCATCACGGCCAATTAGGCCAGGTGAGAATAGCACCTCAGGTGCTAGGAATCGCTCCTCAAAGAGCGTTACCGAGGAGCCATCTGGGAGGATGTACTCAGCTGGCTCTGGCTTCACCCCCTCTGGTGGGGCACCAGCGTAGTACTCCTTTACCCTCTCGCTCTCACCGTAGATGGCTGCTAGCTCTGCCTCTGGGTTTATGCTCACGTAGCATAGCTTCTCCTTTATGTCCCTAACGATTTCCCTCTCAGCCGTGGTAGTAAGGGCCACGCCCCTATGGTGCATTAGGAGCCTTGAGAGGTAATTCGTGATATCACGGCCACCTATGTTCGTCCTCTGGATGGCATGGCGGAGGACGAAGCCCTCGTATATTGGCACGGCATGGCAGACGCCATCGCCCATATCCACTATGAGGCCCGTGAGCTTGCCAACGGCGTATGCAGCTACAAGGGCCTGCATGGCCACATAGAGGCGGGACACCCTGAAGTCCTCAAACATTATCTCAGCCATCTTCTCCCTGCTCTCCCTTGGGTTCAGTGGTGCCTCAGTCAGTAGGACTGCGTAGTGGCTTGGGTCAACCCTTAAGCACTCCCTAAATGTGAAGTCCACGATCTTCTTAAAGCCATCCCAGTCTTTTACTATGCCGTGCTCAAGTGGGTAGCTTATCCTCATGATGCCCCTAAGCCTTAGGGCTTCTTCACCTACGTAGAACTCCTTATACCTTGGCCCAAGTAGGGCAGGTGGATACTTTGGCCTCCCTATTATCGATAGGAAGACATGGGCTGGCTGTTCCTCACCTGCCCAACCAGCCTTAGTAAAGCCACTGCCAACATCGATGACTATAGCTCTCCTCTCCTCCTCCATAACCATCCCCATGGTGGTCTCCTATGTCGCCCTTAATAAGTTTTTAGGAAAACTAGCTAGGCCTCAGGGGAAGCTACCCTTAAGCTCCTAGCTAGCTGCCTACCTAGCCCTCTAGCCTGCCTCCCTAAGGGGGCCTGGCCCCAAGCACTCTGCTCAGCTCTTCAGCTGCCTTCCTCACCTCATAGAAGACCAAGCCAAGCCTTGCTGTCTTAGAGGCTAGGACTATTAGCATGGCCTCTAGGCCTATGTTCGTAACAAATGTGTATCCATCACTACCAGTTATTATGCTCATCTCAAAGCGACCCCTATTTAGCTCCTTGTTTATGCGCTCTGCAACACTTACCATGGCTGCCCCCATGGCAGCTACCCTATCCTCTGAGATCCCTGGGGGGAGGGAGCTGGCAAGCGTAAATCCATCAGCGCTTATCAGGGCAGAGCCCTCCAGGCCAGGGACGCCCTCAAGCCTCTTTAGAATCTTCTCAACCTCATTAGCTCTAAACGCCAATCCTCTCCCCCTCAACCTTCCAGGGCATTAGATGTATAAATAGCTGATGCTAACCCTTTTGCAAAGCCCCATTCCATACACGTTAAACCCTTCATGGGAAAGCTTAAATAAGGGTTCATCCACGCCCCCAGCAGGTGCATGGGCCGTGCGATTTTGCCCTAAGTGCGGAACTCGCTTAATGCGGGTAAAGGAGGAAGATGGCGAGTACCTGGCCTGCCCGAACCCAAACTGCGGGTATAAGGCTAAGTTTGAGGGGGCAACGTTAGTACCAGTGATAAGGTCGGAGAAGTCCCCAAGGGATAAGATAACTGTGATAGATAAGGGGGATGAGCTTAGGCCATTCCCAACTGTAGAGGTAGAGTGCCCGAACTGTGGCCATACTGAAGCTGAGTTCTGGTCCGTTCAGACACGCAGTAGCGATGAAGGGGCTACGCAGTTCTTCAGGTGCACCCGCTGCGGTTATACGTGGCGTGAGTACGGCTGAAGGCCTTAAACAGGTGCGTGGATAAAGCTTAAGATAAGGCTCAGCTCCCCCTCAGCCGAGGTGGAGAAGATGTTTAAGCTAAGGGTAGCAAGTGCAAAGGAGTTCAAGAATGCACTGGATGCCATAGGCACGCTAATAGATGAGGGCACCTTCTTGATAGACCCAGAGGGCCTGAAGCTAAGGGCCATGGATCCAAGTAGGATAGCCATGGTGGACTTCATGTGGGGCCGTTCCGTTTTTGATGAGTACGAGGCCCCTGAGGAAGGCATCAAGCTATGCGTTAGCGTAGATGAGCTGAAGAAGCTACTTAAGAAAGCTAGGAAGGACGAGAGCCTTGAGCTCTCCCTTGATACATCAACTGGGAGGCTTAAGGTGGTCATGAGGGGGCGCTACGTGAAAAGTTTTACCATACCTAGGCTTGAGGTCGCTGGCGAGGAGGTACCTGGGGAGCTGAAGATACCCTTTGATGCTAAGATAACGCTAGATGCTGATGAGCTGAAGAAGGCCATAGCTGATGTATCGCTGGTTGGGGACTTCGTGAAGTTCTCAGCAGATAATGAGAGGCTACTGCTAACGGCTGAGAGCGATGTAAGCTCTGCCTCTGTGGAGTTCTCAAGGACCTCTGAGGCCGTGATAGATTTTGATGTGAAGGAGCCCTCGGCAGCTACATTTGATACTAGCATGCTTGAGAAGATGGTGAAGGCTGGCTCAGCCCTCGCCGATGTAGTAACGCTTGAGTTCTCAACCAACAAGCCAATAAAGCTTGACTTCAGGCTGCCCTACGAGGGCAAGCTGATCTTCTACTTAGCGCCGAGGGTCGAGGCAGAGTGAGGAGGGCAGGGACAGCTGGGCTCACAAAGCTTGATTTAGCTAAGTATCCCTTCCTAAGGGCTGCCTCAGCCTACGTAGCTGAAATGCACCTTGATATAAAGGACCTCACATCGCCTAGCCTATCTGGCGTCCTAGATAGGGCCATTAAGCGTGTCTCCGAGGCCATCAGGGCTGGTGAGGTAAGTACATCAATTGTGGATGAGGACCTAGAGGTCCTATCCTACCCAGTGGCCATAGCCCTCGTAGCAGCAGTTGGCAATGACTACCTAGAGAAGCGATATGCACTAGCTGAGGCCAAGAGGGCTGAGCACTTCCTGCTAGCTGAGCCTGCTGATAAGCTACTGGCCATCGCAAGGGAGCTAGGCTGGCACTTGAGGAGGATTGAGGTCCTTGATGGTGGCATCCTATATGAGTTCTCAGTTAGCGTGCTAGACTACCTACGCAATGCCTCTGGCCTAAAGGGTCCTAAGTGGAAGCTGGTGAACAGGCTAGTTAGGTCGGGGGAAGTCCTCCTGACCAGCCAGGAGCTAGCTAGGCTCCTTACGGAGGAAATAAGGAGGAGAATAGAGGCATCGCTTGAGAAGGCAACTAAAGGGGCAAGGGAGCTACCAGAGGCCCTCAGGCCCTATGTGGAGAAGGTTAGGGAGCTCCTAAAGGAGCTTAGGCTTGGTGAGGGGCCAAGCCTTGAGGCCGTTGGTGAGGTTAGGTTTGAGGCCTTCCCGCCCTGCATGAAGGCCATATACGAGGCCCTAAGTGAGCGAAGGCACGTCCCCCATGCTGGTCGCTTTGCCTTCACGGCCTTCCTAATCCACATAGGCATGAGCGTTGACGATATAGTGGAGCTCTTCAGGCGTGTAGCTGACTTCAGCGAGAAGATAACACGCTACCAAGTTGAGCACATAGCTGGTGAGCGTGGGAGCAAGACACGCTATACGCCACCGAGCTGCCGTACCATGCGCTCCTACGGCCTCTGCGTGGGGGCAGATGAGCTCTGCGAGAAGGTAAATCACCCGCTTAGCTACTACAGGCGTAAGCTATGGGCTCTGAGGAGGGCTAGGAAGGAGGCCAGGGGTGAGGAAGGAGGCGAGGGGGAAAGTGGACGAGAGGACAGCTAGGTTCCTGAAGAAGCTCTTCGCTAGCTACTATGCTAAGAGAGGCCCTAAGGAGCCTAGGGACCTGCCTCATAGGGAATTTGCCTTCATGACCTTTGGGGAGAAAATGGTGATAAGGCATAAGGGCTTTAGAAGCTATGGCGAGCTAAGGGACTTCATGGCAAATCTAGGCCCCTCTGATGCCTTCTATTCATCTGCATATTTTGCTAAGCCAGATGAGCCAGATATGAAAGCTAAGGGCTGGCTTGGAGCTGATCTCATATTTGATATTGATGCCGACCACTTGCCAACGAGCTGCAGGGAGGAGCATGATAGGTGGGCCTGCCCCTCATGTGGCTACTCTGGCCGTGGAGAGGCACCTGAGAAGTGCCCTAAGTGCAGCTCAGATAAGCTACTTGAGGTAAAGTGGATTTGCGATAAGTGCCTTTCTGCTGCAAAGGATGAGCTGATAAGGCTCATAGAGGTCCTTGAGGGGGAGCTTGGCCTAAGGGCCTCGGATATGATTGCCTCCTTCTCAGGCCACAGGGGATACCACCTCCAGGTCTGCTCTAAGGCCGTGCTAGGGCTTGGCCAGGATGAGAGGGGCGAGATAGTAGATTACCTACTGGCCATAGGGCTAGATCCTGAGGCCCTAGGCCTCATCCCTGGTGCCAAGCTAGATATGAGCGAGCCTGGCTGGAGGGGGAGGCTGGCGAGGGCGCTCTACGCCATATTGTGTAGGGCAGATGAAGTAGAGCTTAGGTCCCTTGGCCTAAGGCCAAAGGCAGTTAGGGCTCTGCTGGCCTCAAGGGATATCATGTTAGATTGCCTTGAGCACGGCAGGCCACTCTACCTGCCTAGGGGCTTTGGGAGGGCATCCCTGAAGAAGCTCCTAGTGGCCTGTGCTGAGAGGGAGGCCATAAAAGTAGACCCAGTTGTAACCAGGGATACGCACAGGCTCGTGCGCATGAGCGGTGCCCTACATGGCAAGACGGGCCTCCTGAAGGTTGATGTCCCACTTGATGGGCTTGAGGGCTTTGACCCCCTCTCCTCGGCCGTGGCCTTCGGCAAGAAGCCCATCAAGGTGAAGATTGCCGAGGGCATCCCTGAGGTGCCAGCCATAAGGCTTGGCGATGAGGAATACGGCCCCTTTGAGCCAGGTGAGTTCGTGGTCGTCCCCCTCTGCGTGGCCATCTTCCTTATGTGCAAGGGGGTAGCATCTCTAGCCTAACGCAACCCCTATATCGCCCCTGGAGCACGCCCTTACTGAGCTTCCATGAGCACCTATGAGGAGGTACTTGAGGCCTGGAGGGCAGAAAGATCATCAGAGGGCCTTACCAAGCTGCCTGAGGGCTTCTATAAGAGCATAGCTAAGCTCATATCAGATCTAAGGTCTAGCCTTAAGATGGCAGATACAAGCACCCTAAGGGCTAGGCTAGCTAGAGCTGAGCTTTCCAACCTTGAGAAAATAGCAAGGGATGTCTTCTGGACACGGGTTGAGAAATCCATAATGGCTTTAATGGCTGGGAGGGGACTGGAAGTTGAGAAGCTAACGCCAGAGGAGAAGGAGCTCCTAGAACCAATTGAACTCTCCTTCATAGAGCTGAGGAAGTTCCTAGAGGGCCTCCTTAGGGGCGAGCTAAGGCTGCCCAGGGGACCTACCCCAGTTCCAGCCCAGGCTGCTGAGGCTCCGACCCAGCCCCAGGCCCAGCCTAAGCTGCCTAGGAGGGGCCTAATGCTGGTTAGGATTCTAGCTGATGTGCCAGCCATAGTTGGCCCAGATCTAAGGGCACATGGCCCCTTCAAGCGTGGGGACATCGCTTTTATACCAGCTGAGAACGCCCTGGGCCTGATAAGGAAGGGGCTGGCGGTGGAGGTGGAGCTCCGTGAAGGTGCCCAAGGTCATTAGGACCTATTGCCCAAGGTGTAGGAAGCACACTGAGCACGAGGTCAGCCTGTACAAGCCAGGCAAGCGTAGGGCGCTAGCTAAGGGCGAGAGGCACCACGAGTGGGAGAAGAAGGGCTACGGGGGCCAGAAGTACCCACGCCAGAGGCGCTTCGCTAAGACAACGAAGAAGCAGACGCTGAAGCTGAAGTGTAAGGTCTGTGGCTACACTAGGCACAAGGAGGGAATAAGGATAAGCAGGCTTATCATAGAGTAGCTGCTGCCTCCTGCCTATGGCATGTTGCCAAGCTTAAAAAATCCATATCGGCCTTCAATCAGCTTAACATGGTCGCTAGGACCGCTAGGGAGGACGTTATAATGAATAGCAGCACTATCTTCAGGACCAGCACACGCTCCCTAGTTGGCCTACGGTAGGCCAGCAGGGTCTGTAGGCTCCTCCTGTGCTCTGCATACAGGTACCCCTCGCTTGTCATAGATAGCCTTGGCAGCCTACGCCAGATGAAGAAGTTAAGCAGTATCAGGCTTGAGTTGAGCACGTAGGGCAGTATGGCTATGAGGAGTGCCTGCTCCACGTTAGCTATTATGGCGTAGGCTGCAAGGGTTATGCCAGCTGAGAAAGAGCCAACGTTGCCCACGAAGATACGGCCAGTGAAGTTGAGGGCACCTAGCACGGCTAGGGCAGCTATTGGCACGGCGAGTAAGATGGCCATCTCTGCTACAACTGCCTTAGCAGGCCCAAGGATGGTCGCTAGGGCTAGGCCAGCCATGACGACCAGGGGGCAGAGGGTCTCAAGGCCATTTAGGCCACCTAGCTGGTTAACGGTGTTGGTCGTTATGGTTATTATGGCTGGCACTATGGCTATGTAGTAGAAGAGGCCGAAGTTAACCTTGCCGAAGATGTACGTTGCCATAACGGGATTACCCTGCCTAAGGGCCACGAGGGGCAGGCTAGCTATTATGGGCGTGAGGGCCTTATAACGCCACCTAAGATCCATCCAATCATCTAGGAGGCCGAGGAAGCCCCCGAATAGTATGCAGCCAGCTAGGGGGAGAGCACCCCTGGCCACTGCCTCACATGGGAAGCCCCAGAAGGCATGTGAGGCATGTAGGGCGAATAGGTAAGCAGCACTAGCTATCACGTAGAGGACACCAAGCCCATTTGGCACGGTTGGCTTACCTGGCTTATGGTAATCTATGGCCCTTGGGAACGGCAAGCACGCTCCCCACTACCCTTATGGGCTTGCAATAAAACCTAGCGGGTGTCCTTACTCAGCTAAGTGGGCCTACCGCTTCTTCAGCAGCACGACCACCGCAGCTACTACGGCTATGCCTACCCCAGCTATGGCTAGGTTCGGGAGCCAGGGGTTATCTGGCCAGGGATCTACGTTATCTGGCCATAGATCGCTATCTGCATCCTGCCCACTAGGTGGGGGCGTTGTCGGTGGGCCACCAGCCTGCCTCACTACGACTATACGCCCAGCGACCACGAAGTTCCCGTACTCATCCCTGAGCACTATGCTAGCTGGGCCAAGTGGGGCATCCTCTGGTATGGTGGCCTCAACCTGGAGCCTGCCATGGCTATCTGGCTTAGTGGTCGCTATGACTACCCAAGTGCGTGTGTACGTGTACGGATCCACGTAGCTAAGCAATACCTGTATGGTGGCCCCTGGTAGGAAGTCGTGGCCAGTTATCTTTATGCTAGATGCCCTCTCAACGATCTCCCTTATGTAATTATCTATCCAGCTTGGCACCCCAAATATCCTAAAGCTTGGATCGCCCAGTAAGTTTATGGCAAATACGTTCTTCCTGTACTTCTCGCACTCATCCCTACCCAGCTGGGATAGCTGTGATAGGTAATCATCACAGGCGTACTGGTAGGTGGCCTCATGTAGCACCATGCCTGGCCAAGCCGTGCTCTGGCTTGGGCTCCTAGCGTTGTAGAGGAGGAAGAAGTAGTGCCAGAAGTATATATCGTGTAGGCTCATGCCGTGGTCTAGGCATATCTCACCACTACCGTCATAGTTGTAGTACCAGTACCAGGCTGCCCTTGAGTAGCCTATGAACGCTACAGCAGAGCCATTCGTGTGGCTTGGGTTGGATATGAGTAGGCTCTCACCAAGGCAGCAGCCATCAAAGGCCCCAGCATCACAGGCGTAGGCCGTGATTAGGAAGCCAGAGCTATTCGATATGTAGTAGTCCAAGGTGGAGTACATGAAGTCATCTAGCTTGTCTATATCGCCATGGGACATACTGTTAATCAGAATAGGGTCGTATGTGTTTATGAAGTACTTCACGTTGTCAAAGGTCGGGTAGCCATCGCCACCGCCCGACTCATAGAGCTTCTTAATCCTCCTTAGCTCGCTCATATCTGCTACTCTCTCCTTCACATCTGCTCCATCTGAGTATGAGTTAAGCAAGCACCCTATGAGCAGGAAGACCTTGTACCTATGGGCTGGCTTCAGGCCAACTTTACCTAAGTAGTTGCAGAGCTTATTTACAACCCACTCTGCCTCCTCCTCGCTTGAAACAGGTATCCTGCCCACGTAGACCTCAGGTGCCCAATCTACCTCCTCTACGCCTAGGTCGCAGTTGAACTTGCTCTCGCCATACCTGTGGTCTCCATCATCATCCCACGTGCCATCAAGGCATGCGTAGTAGTAGTCAGTTGGCGTGTAATCAGCTACCCAGGATGGTGCATCACGGCCAAATATCTCCTCTACTAGCCTGCTATCTGCTGGCACGCCATCTTCCATATCTGGGTTGTACACGTACCTGGTCGGTACATCCCAATCCGTATCTAAGGTATAGTTATCTAGTAGGTCGCCTGGGTCTGCATCCCCGAAGAGGAGCACGAAGTCCACGCTGTGGTACTGGTACATGCCCTTTATGTAGTTCCTTATCTTCTCAGGCACATCATAGCCAGACCAGTGGGATGCTATCCACTCAACGGTCTGGACGAAGACATCCTCGTGGTGTATGTTGGTCTTCATGTCCACAAAGGGCTGGAGCACATCTAAGAACATCTCCCTCGTTATTATGAGGTAGGAGAAGTTGGAGTCAATATTGATGCTCCACGCATGGGTTAGTATATCCTTATTCACTATCTTGGGCATCACGACATCAGTGAATATGGGCTCTATTGGCCTAGCCTCAGCCTTCTCCTCGCCCATAGGGCCATAGCGTATCCTTACCCTAAAGCTCTCGTAGAAGCGGAGCTTCTTCTCCACTGGTATGTACTGGAGCGGATACAGGACTAGGAGGCGGTACTTGAGCCCTCGCCATGTGATAGGCATGTCCGATAGGCTGTACAGCACGCCAGGATATGGCTGGTCTGAGTTGTAGACCTCTGGGTCTGGCTGTACTTCCCTTGGCCCCTTCCTACATGCAGGTGGTGGGGCTGGAGGTATGTTGTAAGTGCCAGATAGCTCCTTCCACTCAAGGGGCTCAACCTTAAAGCTCTCTATGCCCCCAGGGGGCTCAAGCACGAACCAGACCTGCATGGGGAGCATTGGCTTGCCTACTGCGCCCATGAGGCTGCCCCAGGGTAGCTTTACGATGTCGTACTCACCGTGCTTGAAGACCTTCGGGGCTCCCACGCATATCTCATATATGTGCTCTCCCTCAGCACTGCTCTTTCCTGGCGCTAGGGCTCCTCCGAGGCCAGATATGAGCACTGAGAGGGAGATGAGAAGGGCAACGGCCATGAGAGGTCTTAATGCCTTCTGCAACCCCCTCCCACGCTCCAGCCGAGCATGGCAATGGAAATCTTTATAAGCTTTGGGCTGAGCCTGCTCGGTTAGAGGGGGATGCCCACGTGGCGTCAAAGTATGAGGAAGAAGGAGATGTTGAGTACGAGTGCATAGTCTGTAGGTCAAGGATAAAGCTCAGTAGGCTTGAGGCCCGTAGTGGGTACATAAGGTGCCCAAACCAGCACTGTAGGAGCAGGATACTACGTAAGGTAAGGCCACCTGAGATAAAGCACGTTAGGTGCGATTAGGGGAGGAACTCCCTAGCTAGCTTAGCAAAGCCACCTGGCCCCCTAGCCCTGATCTCAATACAATCTGCCCCTCCTACTGCCTCCCTCAAGAGCTCTAGGTGCTTCTCCCTGAGGGCCAGTAGATCTAGCTCTGGATTAGCATGGGAGTAGGCCAGTAGGAGTAGGTCAGATGAGAAGTTAAAGGCCATGTCCGTGCATATCACAAGCTTCCTAAAGGCCTCTTCAGGGCTAAGCTCCCTTGCACCCTCTGGGCCTTGCTCAAGCACGAAAAGCAGAGAGAGCTTCCCCTTCATCTCCAGCCTTACATCGGGTGGCAGGATCGGCCCCTTGTTGATAGCAATGCCCCTCAGGATAGGTAGCTTCTCAAATGGCCTTACGACTAAGCTTGGCGTGCTCGGCCAGGCTAGGACACGGCCCCCTGGCCCAAGGAGGGTGATATCGCTTGACATCCAGCCTAGCCCACCACCAGCCCTCCCTAGGAGCTCTACTGCCGTCCTGGTCTTGCCTACATCGCTCCAGCCTGTGAAGAGGAAGGCCCTCCCCCTCCTCCCGATGCCTGAGGCGTGGACGAACGTATGCCCCCTCTTGGCCAGCAGGCGCACCATTATGGCCAGCTTTATGAAGTGCCAGATGGAGGCCCCCAGCAGCTTCTCTCTGAAGATCCTGTAGTGGGGCGTGAATGCTATGGTAGTAGGCCCCTCTGAGCCAAGTAGGTCCACGAGGAGGAGCCTTAGGTCGCCGTAGGAGAGGCACCTGTGGAGCAGCACCCTCTTCCCCACGAATAGCCTTAGCCCAAGGGGCCTCAGTGGCCTTGGCCCTAAGCTAACCTCCCCCTCAACTACCCTTAGCTCTACCTCCTCAAGCCCCCCGACCTCAAAGGCCTTAGGCAGCTCTACTCGGCTTGCCCTTACCCATACCGATAGTAGGTCGTGTATCTTGAAGTACCTGCCTCCTGCGCCCCTCAACCGCACCTCCACCGCTGGCCCTTGGGCACGAGTGCTTATCTACCTGCCCTATCTGGTGCTCCTGGTGGTGGGCATGTGCGAGTTCAAGGTGCTGTTGGAGGGCCGCTTAGTAGCTGAGGACATAATATATGCTCGTGAGGAGGGCTCCCAGGTTGTCTTGAGGTCGGTAATAGGCTCTGAGAAGCGTATTGATGGCTGCCGTATAGTAGAGGTGGATACGCTAAGGGAGCGGTTGGTGCTAGCTAGGTCGGGCTAGGATGGCCTTGCCCTTCGTCTGGGTCTAGGCCCCTAGCTAGGGCACTGTAGTAGGCGAAGAGCTGGAGTGGTATCACGTAGATGAGGGGCGTTAGGAAGGTTGGTATGCCCCCTGGCACTGGGAGCACCGTATCTGCTAACTCCCTTACCTCACTATCCCCTTCCTCAGCTACGGCTATCACGCTAGCCCCCCTTGCCTTCATCTCCATGATGTTCCCAATTATATCATCATGTGTTTCATCCATCTGGCAGATGAATATAACTGGGAAGCCCTCTTCAACAAGGCTGATCGGGCCGTGCTTTGATTCCCCAGCTGGGTAGGAGATGCCTGGCACGCCAGCGACCTCCATGAGCTTCTGGAGGCCCTCAAGGGCAGTTGGGTAGCCTAGGCCACGGCCTAGGATGAAGAAGAAGTCCCTACTTGCGTACTCACGGGCAGCCTCCCTAGCTGCTGGCTTGGAGATCTCTATGGCCTTCTTGATCAGGCTTGGAGTAGATAGGAGGGCCTCCTGGTGCTCCTCAAGCTCTACGTGCCCTATCTTGCCCTTCAGCACGGCTATCTCAAGGGCTAGCTGTATGAATACTAGGACCTGGGCCGTGAAGGTCCGCATGGACGCTACGCCTAGCGGTGGGCCTGAGTGCTGGCATAGGTATAGCCTTGCCATGCGTGTTAAGAAGCTGCCGAGCCTATTTGTTATGGCCAAGATGGTGGCCCCCCTGGCCCTAGCTAGCGTAATGGCATCCTTGAGCTTAGGGTGCTGGCCAGAGGCATCTGCTACCAGTATGGTCGTAGCTACATTAAGGGCCTCGCCGTAATGGTTGATGAACTCCACGAGCCTTACGGCATGGGCTGCTTGGTAGGCTAGAGATGAGAACAAGTAGCTTGCAGCTAGGCAGGCATTGTATGAAGGCCCATCGCCAACTAGGAATAGCTCCTCTGAGCTAGCCAGTAGCCTCGCCATTTGCTCTAGGTACTGCCTCTGGAGCCTAAGGGAGTTCTCAAGCCAGAAGGCCTGCTCGTAGATCTCCCTAAGGAGGACGTGAGGGTGCCCCTGGCCCCTTGCCGTCCTCAAGTCCACCTCAAATGGCCTGAAATCCCCCTCAAGCTTGTCTAGCCTAGGCAGGGAGAAGAGCTCCACCCCGCTTGGCCTTAAGATGGCTGCCTCACCGCTCCCCAGCTCTAGATAGCCCTTGGCTAGGCCATAGAGGCAGGATAGCTCAGAGGAGCAGAAATAGCCCCTTGGACCCCTAGCTATGAAGAGCCTTGAGTTCTTACAGGCACAGAAGATTGAGGATGGCTCTTCAAGCCACAGGAAGGCCATAGATATAGAGCCCCTCGCAGATTCCAGCACCCTAGCTATGGCTTCCTGGATGCTGAGGCCAGATTCCAGCTGCTCCTCAAGCATGTGGACTAGGGCCTCGCTATCCGTCTTGGATACGAACCTATGGCCCCTGGATAAGAGCTCCCCCCTTAGCTCATAGCAGTTCTCAATTATGCCGTTATGAGCTAGGGCGATATCACCGCTGCAGCCCAGGAGGGGGTGTGTGTTGGCCTCGTAGGGAACTCCATGTGTTGCCCACCTCAGGTGGCCTAGGCAGGCCCTGGCCCCACTGGGGAAGGCCCCTTCCTTGAGCTCCCCTACTGCCTCCGTAATTGGCTCTGCCTTCCTCCACAGTAGGATACGCCCATTAGATACGAGTGCGAGGCCAACTGAGTCGTGCCCTATGAAGGAGGCCCTTAGGAGGGCATCCAGGGTGAGTTCTGGGGCCTCTCCCTCCCTTATGGCACAGGCGAAGAGGACAGCCACTACACTTCCCTCTTGCCCTACCTGGCTTAGACGGCCCTTAAGCTTAAGCCTAGAGCAAGGCCTACCCTATGGTGCTTAGGGCGATGGAAGATGGACGAGAGGCCCATAGTGTTCATTGGCCACGTATCAATGGACCTAGTGGAAACGCCCTTTGGCTCTAACTTCCAGCCAGGCGGTGGAGCCCTGTACGCTGCCCTAGCAGCTAGGACAGTCTATAGGAACATCCGCTTGGTTACCGCCATTGGCCGTGATTTCGCATTCCCAGATGTCCTAAGGCCATTCCCAATGGGTGGCATAAGCCGTTATGATATGCCATCAACACGCTTCCACATAAGGTATGATGAGCACTGGAATGCCCACTACCTAGAGGCTAGGCTCGGCGTTGGAGCTAAGATAGGCATAAGGAGCATCCCCAGCGATTGGCTTAGGAGCGATTTAGTCCTCCACTTTGCCCCGATGCGCCCGACAAAAGTGCTACGCATGATAAGGCATGTAAGGGAGCACTGCCCTAGGGCTCTGATAAGCGTGAACACGTGGAATGGCTACATAAAGCAGGGCAGGAAGGCTAGGGAGGCCCTTAGGCAGGTCGCTAGGGAGGTAGATTTCTTCATACTAAATGAGGAGGAGGTAAAAGCCCTCTCTGGCGTTAAGTCCATAACTAGGGCCATAGATGCCCTGAGCGCTAGGACCTTGGTCGTTACGCTTGGAGAGCTTGGCGCTATCATAAGCAGCGAGGGCCTAGGGGTCCAGATGGTCCCAGCCCTAAGGGTGCCAGGCGGTAGGGTAGTGGATGCAACTGGTGCTGGCGACTCCTGGTGCGGTGCCTTCCTTGCTACCTACGTAGCTACTGGCGACCTGATGAAGGCCGTTACGGTTGCCTCCATAATAGCTGGCCTTAAGTGCCAGGGCTGGGGGCCATCTAGGCTCCTAGAGCTCCGATTTGAGGGGCCTGATGAGGCCATAGAGCATGTAGTAAGCATGAGGGAGGGCTTTAGGCAGAAGAAGCTAACTGAGTTCACGAGCACTTAATCCCACTTATTTAAGTGGGATTAACCTGACCTCCTTAATATCCACCTCGTTATGGTGTTCAGCTGTATTTCCCTTGTCCCCTCGTAGATCTCAGTTATCTTTGCATCCCTATAGTAC
>Ga0209410_1000765_pt1 | contig 15173 bp, 18 predicted proteins | sample Mar14436cmmetaG_FD_184135 | JGI IMG/M metagenome (GOLD analysis project Ga0209410, IMG submission 184135) | Marine hydrothermal vent microbial communities from Guaymas Basin, Gulf of California to study Microbial Dark Matter (Phase II) - Marker... ... | reverse complement strand
TGAACGTGATCGGTAGGATGGAAAGCTGGTCTAATATATTTATAAATATTTTGAAAACCATTAATGCATTTTCATAATTACGGGAGGTAGGAACATGGTCAAGAACTACGTTTTGGATACGAACGTCCTCATACATGATCCGAAATCCATCTACTCTTTCGAGGACAACAACGTGATACTCCCTCTCCCAGTTTTGGAGGAAATAGATGGATTGAAGAAGAGGAACGGAGAGATAGGTAGAAACGCACGCGAGGTGGCGAGGGAACTTGACGAGTTGAGAAAGAGGGGAAGAATATACGAAGGTGTGCCCCTCGATAACGGTGGAACTTTAAGAATCATGGTTCTCAGGGATACGAAGGTGAAGTTACCCAGATTCCTCTCGGATAAGATGGATAATTGGATCCTACTTTACACATTGGATCTGATGGAAAACAGTGACTTGCCAACATACTTAATCACGAAGGATATAAATCTGAGGATAAAAGCTGAAACTCTCGGAATAAAGGCGCAGGATTATCTGAGGGATAGAACGGATCCGGAGGAATTGTTCTCCGGATATGTCGAGATCAGAGGAAAGAAAGAACTCGCAGAAAAGTTGATGAGAGAAGGTTTTCTCGATCCGAGGAAAGTTGGTCTGGAGGATCTGAGGCCGAACGAATTCGTGGATGTGGACGGTGTTTATGGAAGATACGTTGAGGAATACCGCACGATCAAGAAGTTGGACATAGATTTCAGAACGAGATGGTGGGGAATAAAGCCGAGAAACAGGGAACAACTCTTCGCCATGGATCTTCTGTTGGATGACTCAATAAAACTCGTTACCTTGATAGGCACCGCGGGAACCGGAAAAACCCTGTTGAGCATAACCGCGGGTCTCGTGAAAGTGCTGGATGAAAGAAGATACAGGAAACTCGTGGTGACGAAACCCGTGGTTCCCATGGGAAGGGACATAGGATACATTCCTGGGAAGCCTGAAGAAAAGATGCTTCCATGGATACAACCGATAATAGACAACATGGAATTCCTCTTCTCGAACAGGAACCGTGAATTTGACATCGATTCGATGATAAAAAGAGGGAGGGGAAAGGTGGAGATACTCGTTCTGAGTTATCTCAGAGGTAGGAGCATACCGGATCAGTTCATCATTATAGATGAAGCTCAGAATCTAACTCCGCATGAGGTGAAAACCATAATAACGAGGGTGGGAAAGAACACGAAGATAGTGTTGACAGGTGATCCTTCCCAGATAGACAGTCCGTATCTCGACGAGATGAGCAACGGTTTGGTCTACGTCACATCGAAATTCTACGAGGAACCCTTGGCAGGTCACGTCAGCTTGACGAAGGGAGAAAGATCAGAACTGGCTAGCAGGGCGGTTGAACTTTTGAAATGATCAGAGAGAGATACATTTTGATCCTTCTTCTGATCGTTCTGGCTATCGGTATAACTTACAGGTTCTTGGATTCCATCAATCCGAATCCAAAGGTCATCCATTCGGTACGTGAATCGAAGATCCTCAGATCCAGGGAAAAGGATGTCCCGAGTGGGAAGATAAATCTGAACACCGCGGGATTCTCCGACTTTCTGAGACTCCCTGGCATAGGGAAGGTTAAAGCGAGAGCCATCCTGGATTACAGAAAGAAAAATGGTGGATTCAAAAATGTCGAGGAGATAATGAAGGTTCCAGGGATAGGGAAGAAAACCTTTGAGAGGATAAGAGGCATGATATTCGTGGAAGGTTCGAATGAGGAAAAAGAAAAGAAAGATGAAGATGAGATGCTCATCGATGTGAACACCGCGACGTTGGAAGAGCTGATGAGATTACCTGGAATAGGTGAAGTGAAGGCGAGGGAAATAATCGAGTACAGAAAGACGCACGGATTCTTCAGAACGGTCGATGAACTGTTGAACGTCAGGGGAATAGGGAAAAAGACCCTCGAAAGGTTGAGAAGATACATCAAGGTTGGGGAAAGATGAGAATTTCCGCCTTGGTTCTCGCAGGTGGTGAATCGAAGAGATTCGGTAAGAACAAATTGTTCGAAGAATTCAAAGGGAAACCGTTGATCCTCTGGACACTCGAGCTCGTCAAGAGTGTGGAATTCCATGAAAGGATAATCGTTCTGAATCCTAAGAACCTTGAGTTGTACATTCAGATGGGCATCGATGGATTCAACGTGATCGTCAACGAGGGATACAGAGAAGGGATGGCATCTTCGATAAGGGTTGGAATGAGTCGTGCGATCGATTCGAGATCCGATGCGGTCATGATATTCCTCTCCGACATGCCATTCATAAAAACCGAAACGATTCTCAGACTGATGAACGTCATGGAAGAAAACCACAAGCCCATCGTGATTCCGAGGTATGGAATGAAAAGGGGGAATCCTGTTCTCATCAGGCGCGAGGTTTTCCACCTCGCCATGGGGTTGAAGGGTGACATCGGTATGAGAAGGATAGTTGAGAATAGGAAGGATCTCGTGGAATTCGTTCAGGTTTTGGATCCTGGTGTAAGGATGGATATAGACGAAATGGCGGATGTGGAAGATCTGGAGTGGGGCTACTTAGGATCGCGAAACTCAGAAGAATGATCTGCTATAATTCAGGTAAATTCATGGTTGTTGACTATGGAGGTGGGAAGGTGAAGAAGGGGAAATACTACGTAACCACACCGATATACTACATAAATTCCGAACCTCACATAGGTTCCGCTTACACGACGATAATAGCGGATGTGATAGCAAGATACAAGAGGTTCAGGAGATACGATGTCTTCTTTCTCACCGGAACGGATGAGCACGGGCAGAAGGTTCTTTCCGCGGCACTTGAAGCGGGAAAGGATCCACAGGTATTCTGCGACGAGCTTGCGGAAAAGTTCAAGAAATTGTGGAAGGATCTGGAAATAACGAACGATTACTTCATAAGAACAACCGATGAAAATCATATGAAGGTGGTTCAGAGATTCGTCGAGAAGATGATGGAAAATGGAGATATATACAAAGGTAAATACGAGGGATGGTACTGCATCCCCTGCGAGAGTTTCTGGAAAGAGGAAGAGTTGGGGGATGGTAAAACCTGTCCACAGTGCGGGAGACCGGTGAAGTGGGTCAGTGAGGAGAATTATTTCTTCAGACTTTCGAAATACAGATCCGCGTTGTTGAAGCATTATGAAGAGAATCCGGACTTCGTCGAACCGGATTTCAGAAAAAATGAGATGCTCAGGATACTTGAATCTGGTCTTCAGGATCTCAGTATAACGAGGACCTCATTCAAATGGGGAGTTCCCATGCCAAGGGATCCAAAACACGTGATATATGTGTGGGTCGATGCTCTCATAAATTACGTTTCCGCGATAGGATACACGGAGGACGATGAGAAATTCGAAAGATACTGGCCCGCGGATCTGCATCTGATAGGGAAGGAAATAAACAGATTTCATTCCATAATATGGCCTGCGATGCTGATGTCGGTCGGACTTCCATTGCCCAGGAAGATCTACGCCCATGGATGGCTCACCGTCAACGGTCAGAAGATATCCAAATCCTTGGGGAATGCCATAGATCCGCGTGTGGTGGTTAAAAAATATGGCCTCGATGCGGTCAGATACTACCTTCTGAGGGAGATAGCGTTCGGAAAGGATGGTGATTTCTCCGAGGAAGGATTGATAAAACGAATAAACGCGGATCTCGCCAACGATCTTGGAAATCTTGTTCACAGAACGACCGCCATGATAAAACAGAATTTCAACTCCAAGGTCCCGAGACCATCGAAGTCGGAAGGTGTGGATGAAAAACTCAAAGATTCAGCCATGGAAACCATATCGGAATTCTTCGATCACATGGATTCCCTCAAATTCACAACCGCCCTTGAAAAACTGTGGGAATTCGTTGGTTTTTCCAACAAATACATAGATCTGACGGAACCATGGATATTGGCTAAGGGTGGGGATAAGGAAAAGGAAAGACTCGCCACCGTTTTGTACAACCTATCTGAAGCCATCAGGATAATTGCGGTCTTGCTCAAATCTGTGATGCCGAACACATCGAGGGAAATACTGAGAAGGTTCGGATATGAAAACTGGGATGAGGTCGATGAAACCCACGTTGAGAGATGGGGAATGATCAAGGTGGGAAATCCCGTCGAACATGGTAAGCCTCTATTCCCGAGGATAGACAAGGACAGTGAAAGAGTGATAAAGATGAAGACAACCGATGAGGGCAAGAGGGAGGAAAAATATGCTGAATTCATAACCATCGAAGATTTCTCCAAGGTCGATCTGAGGGTGGGTAAGGTGATTGAAGCAGAGAAGGTGGAAAAATCCAGAAAATTACTCAAGCTCAAGATCGATCTGGGGAAACTTGGGATCAAACAGATAGTCGCGGGAATAGCACAGTATTACAATCCTCAAGACCTGATTGGTAAGAAGATAATAGTGGTCGCCAACCTCAAACCGGTGAAGTTGATGGGTGTTGAATCCCAAGGTATGCTCTTAGCAGCGCAGTCCGAGGGAAAACTTCGCCTTCTTACGGTGGATGGAGACATAGACGCCGGAGCGAAGATATCATGACTATCCATAGATTATGATTTTCCATATGATCGAAAGTGTCAAACCAACGATTGGACTGATTATCCAGTATTTCGAAAATCTCATGAAAAGCAGTCTATAGACCAAAACCATCACGAATATTACAAAAACCCACAAGTATTGTGATGCATTCACGAGAACGAAAGCCAAAAGTCTCTCGAATATTCCGTCTGAATCGTTCGATTCCAAGGGTATCATCCCTATACATCTGAATACTGTCGTTGGAACAGCGGAAGTCATGGTCATGCCAAGGATATAGGTTGAAAACTCCGGTGTTATGTAGGAATCCAGAAGGTATTTCCACGCCACCACGTTCAGAAAGAAAGCCACGGACAACCCGATCAATTCTGCAATCACGAAATTTCTCTTTCTGAACAGATCAACCAACATGTGTGCGATGATATACGTTGAAATTAGCAGAACACCTTTTGGCATCTTCAACAGCGTATCGAACGTGAAAGCGAGAAGTATGAGAATCACCCATATCCAGTGTTTGATCAGATCCAACTTCCCAAATTTTGATATTTTGTTCGCATTCGTGAAAGCGTGATCCGCAACGAGATGAGATAGGATGAATTGACTTGGAAATACCATGTCATCATCAGCTCCCCACAAATATTCTGTTCTCTATCTTTTCAAGCTTTCTCATCACGGTCTCAAAGATCCTGGGTATATGATAGATTTTCTTCTCCTTCCTGGATAGATTACCATATATTTTCAGGAGTTTTTCAACTGCGGAATCCATCGACCATTTTTCCTCGACGTATTCGATCCCGAGTTTCGACAATCTTTCTCTTTTCGAATCGTCGTCGAGGATACTCTTCACTTTCACCAGAAAATCATCCTCATCTTCACCTTTGACCAGAAGAGCCCCCCTTCCATCTTCCAAGACATCCTTTATCCCTTTCTCCGCTATGGCAACAACCGGTGTACCAGCTGCGAGAGATTCCAAGACAACCAAACCTTGAGTTTCGGTCAAAGAAGCGAATATGAACAGATCGGATTGCTTGTAGTATTCTATCAGATCATCCCTTCTCAGATAACCGGTCAGCACTACCTTGTTTTTTATCTCCCATTCGTCCAAGGCTTCCTCTATATCCATTCTCAAGGGCCCATCCCCAGCGATTATGAAGGAAACCTTTCTTCCTTCTTCCACCAACCTTTTGAATATCCTCAGGGTGAAGAACACATTCTTCTCCTTTGCCAATCTTCCGGCGAACAGAATGATCCTCTCATCTTTTCCTATTCCATGCTTTTTCCTCACATCAAATCTGTTTTCTCCCCTGAAAGAGTCTATATCTATCCCAGTGGGTATGACAGTTATCTCCTTCTCCACACCGTATTTCACGAGTTCTTTTCTTATCTCTTCGGTGGGAGCTATGACGTGATCCACCTGGTTGCAAAACCAGGCGCTGAATTCTTCGACCACACTTCTCGAAGGCCTTATTGGAGGTGGAATGTAATGTCTGTACTCAACGAGAAGGGTGTGGTATGTGTGGACGTGGGGTATTCCAAAATCCTGTTGAATTTTCAAAGCAAAGAAGCCAAGTATGAAGGGTGTATGACTGTGTATAACATCTGGATCGAATCCATGTATGAAATCTCTTATTCTCTTCTTCACGGGTATGGAAATGATGTGCTGTTTCTCCATGGGAAAACGCACACCGGGGACCTTCAAAACTTTGTGATCTCCCTTCGGAGCTATGGGAGCGATTATGAAAACATCATGTCCCCTTTTTTCAAGATACTTTCTGAACAAACTTGTAGAAGTTGCCACACCGTTTACCTGTGGAAGATAAGTTTCGGTGAAAAAAACTATTTTCATCTTCTCACCATCCATTCTTTTCCACAGTATCTGAATTTTAACACAACATATATGTTAATATAGAATCATGGGGACGAAAATGGAAAAACGTGTGGATCTCGTTGAAGGCAATCTGCTTAAAAAGATGTTTCAAATAGCTTGGCCCTTGATCGTCGCGAATTTCCTCCAAACATCCTATAACATCATAGACGCATTCTGGCTTGGAAAACTGGGAAAGATAGCTCTCTCCGCACCGACGATATCATGGCCCGTGATATTCACCATTCTCTCGTTCGGCATGGGATTCTCCGTATCTGCGAGTGCGTTGGTCTCACAATACATAGGTCGTGGTGATGGCGAATCCGCAAGGTTGATCACCGCTCAAGCCATCGTGTTATCCACAACGGTTGCTATGGGATTCACGATACTGGGAGTCTTCATATCAACACCTATACTCAAGGTTATGGGTGCCAAGGGTGAGCTTTTGAAGATGGGATCGATATACATGAGAATAATATTCATCGGTTCTCCCCTCGCATTCGCCAACTTCGCCATAATAGGTGCGTTGAGGGGATGGGGGAATTCGAAGGTCGGTATGTATTCCACACTTTTTTCTGTTTTGATGAACCTCGTTCTCGATCCCATGTTGATATTTGGTCTCGGATTACCCAGGATGGGGGTTCTCGGTGCGGCGGTTGCGACGGTCATTTCCAGGGGATCTGCATTATTTTACTCCGCTTGGGTGATTCTATCTGGAAGGGTGGGACTGAAGATAAAATCATCCGATTTCAAACCGAGATTGGATCTGATGAAGAAACTACTGAAAGTCGGTATACCCATCTCCTTCGGGCAAAGCATAACCGCTCTCGGATTCACAGTCGTCATGGGTGTTGTGACGAGATTTGGTCCAACCGTCATAAGTGCGTTCGGAGTGGGACAGAGGATAAATTCCATCATAACCATGTTCACCGCTGGTGTATCCGGTGCCGTTTCCACGGCAGTCGGACAATCCCTCGGTGCAGACAGGAAAGACAGGGCAGACGAAGCCTTGAGGATCGGGTTGTTCGCGACCACCGCGGTTGTGAGTTCGTTCTGTGTTATCACCTTTTTCTTTGGAAAATACGTAACCGCGGTGTTCATAAGTGAACCCGATGTCATGGAAGTTGGTGCGATGCTCTTCAGGTACATATCGATATCCATTCCCTTTTTCTCCGCTATGCAGGTTATGTTATCCGCTGTGAATGGTTCAGGTCACACCGTGCAGACAACCGTTGTGAATGTAGTACGTCTCTGGGGTTTGAGGGTTCCTTTGGTTTTCCTGTTGTCCAAACTCTTTGGAATGGTGGGTATATTCTACGGAATAATAATGAGCAACGTTGGAGCATTCATTCTCGCTTTGATGGTAATAAAAAGTGGAAGGTGGAAGGAAGCCATAATAAAACGACGTGAAATATCAGTCTGATTCATGTTCACATGGTATCCCAGATGGTTTTTATCTTCCCCTCCACGATGTTTGTCAGAATATCGATTGTGGATCTGATTCCGTCCGGAAATATGGAATATCTCGATCCGAGCTCATCTATGCTGTGCGCATCGGAGGAACTCAGAACGATATAACCTTTCCGCCTGAATTTGAGCATGCTTTCCCTTCGCGTCACCTCTATGATCCTCAAATCGAGATCCGGTATGAAACCCAATTGGTGAAGCAGACCGAACCTTCTGTCAACGTGCGCCGGAACCGGGATACCCTTATTTCTCCTTATCAATTCGATGACCTCCTCGAACCTTAAATCCGTTGCCAACGACAGATTCTTCTCAATCATTCCCGTGAATTCATCCTTCTCATTGACAAGGAGCTGATAACCGAATAGCTCCGGATCGTTCTTCACATTTGGAAGATGCTCATAAACAACCTTGGAAACCCTCTCCAAATCCTCCAGATTCTCGAAATATCCGAGTATGTGGACCTCCTCGATCGAGGTTATCTCGATACCCGGTAGAAAAATCACTTTCCTTTCTCTACATACCTTCCAGAAGGTTCTGGCGTTGCCACAACAGTTGTGATCAGTTATCGATATCATCCCTACCTCGAGATTTTCCAGTATTCCTCTGGGTGTCATGGTGATATCGGCACAAGGTGAGAGACACGAATGTACATGGAGATCTCCCAACATTTCCCACACTCCTTGAGAGATCATTATATCAAACTTACGGATTTTTGCTATAATTTTCACCAAAGATGGGAGGTGTAAATCTTGAAAATATCCGAAATATCCGCTCTGATATCAGCTGAAGAACTGGTTTTGATAGAAGATATGGAAATAGAAAAGATAGAAGCCTCCGACATGATGAGCGATGTCTTGGCTTACTTCGAGGAAGGAACAGCCCTCATAACTTCCCTTTCATCTCCGCAGGTTGTGAGAACCGCGTCGATAGTTGGTATTCCCCTCGTCATCATCGTGAAGAACAAACCGGTTTCCGAGGAACTCGTCAAGATGGCGAGGGAAAATCGTATATCCCTCCTGAAGACCTCCCTCTCCACATTCGAAACCTGCGGAATCCTGTACTGCGAGGGGTTGAAAAGTTGAAACGCCTCATAGAGAGGATTCAGGACCTGTTCAAGGATATAAAGGTCGAGGAGCTCATGAACAGGAACGTCATAACCATAACACCGGATAAATCTCTCCTCCACGCCAAAGAGCTGATGAGGTTAAAGAGAATATCCGGGATTCCGGTGGTTGTGGATAATGGAAAACTCGTCGGGATAGTTAGTATAGAGGACATAATAAAGGCTCTCGAGAATGGATACATAAAGGATAAGATAGAGAAAAGGATGACGAAGGATCCGGTGGTTCTGAAACTCGGGGAAACCCTCGAGAAGATTGTCGATAAATTCGAGAAATATGGTTTCGGAAGATTTCCCGTGGTGGATGAAGATTTCAACCTCGTTGGAATAGTCACGAAACACGACATACTCAGAGCTCTTCTGGAAAAACTCGCCACGATACATCTTCACGACATGAGAAAGAAAGAGATCCTTGAGAGCGAGGTTCTCCCGGATATAGCGGACAGATCTCTTCTCACAGGGGAACATCTGAACAAAACGAAGGCGGATTTCATATTCAAAATAGATTACAACGACATAACACTCATAGGGGTTGGAGCTGCGAAGCTGAAAAAATTCCTGCTGGACAGGGGGATACCGCAGGACATCGTGAGGAGGATATCCATAGCGACCTACGAGGCGGAAGCAAACGTTGTTCTTCACAGTGAAAGTGATGGATACATCTATTGTTTCCTGAAGGATGGTTCGATCGTCGTGAGAGTGGAGGATTTCGGAAAGGGAATAGAAAACATAGAGATAGCTATGAAGGAGGGATATTCCACCGCTCCAGATGAGATAAGGGATCTCGGTTTCGGTGCTGGAATGGGACTTCCAAACATGAAGAGATTTTCAGACAAGATGATGATAATATCGGAGAAAGGTAAGGGGACGATAGTTGAGATGAATTTCTTTCTGAAGGAGGAGTCGGGTAAATGAAACTTGGAAGGATCGTTGAAGAGTTGAAACTCAAGGTCATCACGGGTAGTCTGGATGTTGAGATCAAGAGGGGATGTTGTGGGGATCTTCTCAGCGAGATAATGAGAAGCTGTGAGAAAGATTCGATATGGGTGACCATTCAATCCCACGTGAACATAGTGGCGGTTGCGGTTGTCGTTGGAATAAGGGCGATAGTCCTATGCAACGGGCACGAGTATTCCGAGGATACGCTGAAGAAGGCAGATGAGGAAGGAATCACACTTCTTGCGAGTGATCTGACGCCCTTTGAAGTTTCCGGAAGGATATACATGATGTTGAAGGAAAGTTGATACCATGCTCAGGAGCATAGCGGAGCACATATTGGATATAGCTCAAAATTCCGTGAAAGCCGGTGCGAAAATGATCAGAATAGAACTGGAGGAGTTCGAGAATGATCATTTCAGATTCGTCATCGAGGATGATGGAAAAGGGATGGAGGATCCGAAGATCGCATTTGATCCCTTCTACACGTCGCGCGATCCGGGGATAAGAAAAGTTGGATTGGGTCTTCCCTTCCTCAAACAATCTGCTGAACTGACGGGAGGGTACGTGAAACTTGAAACGGAGGTTGGAAAGGGGACCAAAGTGGAAGCTCTCTTCAAACTCAGCAGTATAGATTGTCCTCCAATCGGTGATATCGCAGGGGTGGTATCTTCGCTGATATTCAGCGACGATGAGATCAGATGGAGGATCATCAGGAAAAAGAACGGTGAGGTTCTGTACGATATAGATTCCAAAGAGTTGAAGGAAAAGTACGGCGATGCGATCAGATCGCCGTCTTTCATGAAGATCTTCATGGAATCTCTCCAGGAAATTGAAGAAAATTCCTGAGAGGATTTTTTGACCAATTCAGGTTTCGAATATCCTGAAACTCACCTTCCCTCTCAAGTATCCGAGGACTATTTCCCTGAAGGTTGGATACCTTCCAACATCCGTGTTCGTATTCTCAACTCTGAGGAGATACTCATCGTTCAGAATTCCTATTATCTCACCTTCGTGAACTTTTTCATCTTTACCAACTATCCTGTGCTTGGTCTTGGCTTCATCTATGGAATCTGAGTATATTATCTTCCCTTCCTTCATTATTGCGAATGAGGTTGTTATTTCCTCAAGTTCGTATATTTCATGTGAGGAAATTATTATGGTTTTATCCCCGTGTGAGGTGTAATCCCTCAACACCTGGAGCATCTCCATCCTTATCTCTGGATCTATGTGGTGTGTCGGTTCGTCGAGTATCAGAAGATCCGAGAAACTCGATATTATCAATCCAAGCATGAAGATTGTTTTCATCCCGAGGGAATATCTCTCAACCCTCTCCCTCAAATCTAAGCCATAATGTAGCACAAAACTCGACATGAGTTTATCGTTCCAGTTCGGATACAGATTCGACCAGATCTTTATGTATTCCTGACCCGTTAACCTTCTGAAGGTTTCCCTTCCCTCGTTCATGACAGCCATCCTCATCTTGATCTTCGAGTTCAACCTACTTCCGAATATTCTTATTTCTCCCTCATCCGGATTCAGATCCCCGAAGATACATCTCAAGGTGGTCGTTTTTCCAGCTCCGTTCGGCCCAACGAGGGCGAATATCTCTCCCTTTCTGACGTTGAAGCTAACATCATTCAGGACTATCTTTCCACCGAAATTCTTTCTGATCTTCTCGACTTCCACGACGTTCTTCACATTCGACATGTTCATTTCGGTGCCCCCTTTCTTTCGAAGATGATCCACGACACTATCAAAATCAAGAGGGAGAATACCAACGAACCCAGCTTGCTCCCCTGATACACCGGACTGACGAGGGAATATGGGTTGGTTGTGGATGTTCCGAGGGATCCCATGAATCCATCACCGAAGAACACGAAAAGTGGGATCACGAAGTGATCGAGACCGAACGAAACCGACAACATGCATATCCCGAAGTACGCGCTCGAAAATATCAACATGCTCACGATCCTATCACCCGAGTTTAGAAACCATATTGTGGAAGTTACCAAGGATGTCGAGATCCCAATCAACGTAGCCAGAATGTAGGATATCCAGAACAAATCTGATCTTGAAAATGGAAGGGAGCTCAGAAGATGAACCCTTCCATGATGAACATCCCTCGGAAGGAGGGATGAAATTATGAGGAGCATGAAGAAGAATCTGAACCAGTTCGCCGGGATGAGAAACATCATCGTGAACAGTATGACGATCACGAGACTTTTCTCCCGGAATTCTTTCAAGAAGTAAGCTTCAATTTTATTCATCAGAATCCTCACTTTTCCACACCTCCTCGGTCAGAAGTAGAACTGTGTGAAGATCCAATCCCAATTTCTTCAGATCCAACACGGTTTTTTTCAGCAGTTTCACCGCCTCGGAATCCACCTCGTTCGATCCAGTTATGAAGTATCCCACACCGTGTCTCGCCTCCACCACACCCTCAACGCAAAGTTTCTCCAGAGCCTTCATAACTGTGTTTATGTTCACATCGAACATCCTCTGCATTTCTCTCACTGGAGGAAGCTGATCCCCCGCTTTGAGTCTTCCTAAGAGTATCTCCTTCTTTATCATGTTCATTATTTGAAGATACGCGGGTATTCCACTGTGCTTGTCAACCTTCCTGAATTTCATGATCACCTTCGCTCCTTCTCCACGATGAGGAAGGCTCCCGATTTCTCTATCTCAAGTTTTCCAGGGTTGTTCCTTGGCAAACGGATGTTCAATTTTCCTCCGGTTCCATCCACCTTCAGATATCTCTTCCCCTCCCAGCTGTCCTCGTAGATCAGTTCACCACTTATTCCAGTTCCATCCACGCTCATGCTCTTCACCCTTTCTAAGTGAAGTTTCAAATCCATGCCAGTTCCACTGATCCGAACAGAATCGGCTATCATCCTTCCAACCAGATTCAAACCCGTTCCATCTATCACAATATCCTTGGATCTTATCGTTCCCACGATCGACAGACCAACAGAATCCACCTTGAGGTGCTCAACTTCACCCACCATTTCCCCCTTGATGGATAAACCAACCGAATCCAAACGTATGTTTTTGAAGATTCCGTTCGTTCCAAACATCACAACGTATTTTTTTCTCTTTTCCTCTCCGACGAGTGTCAAGCTACCATTTGAAAGTTCCATCTTCATCTCCGATGGATACTCGATGTATTCCGAGTCGGTGAACACGATCTTAGCTGTTGTGGTCCTTATCTCCACACTGTTGATGTCCTTCAGATCCAGTTTCGTGTCTGGATAAACGGTGATGACCCTCTTCGAATCCATGCGCAAGCTGGAGAAATCCCACGGAACCTTCATGAAGCTGAAATCCCATATCCTATCGATGAAGTTGTGGAGCAGAAGTAGCGGGATCGCTACAACCAGAATCACAATCACCAGTATCACTCCAATCTTCCTGAAGATCGTGGAGAACACTATCACTCCGGTTACAAGTGTCAGTATTCTGATAGGATACCAACTCACGCTCACCGCACACGCGAGAAAACCCAGCGAAGTGATAATTCTCCATATCATGGGATATGTGCTCACCGCTTCCACCTCCGAGTGTAATAGTGTCATAGTTAATTATAACACTATGACAAAAAAGGTCAAGGGGATCATCCTCAACTTGGAAGGATCTTCATTCACACTATCGATTCTTCGAGGATGAAATTTTCGATAGGAGGTACGGTAGGATCGTCAAACTCAACGAAGAACTCGCCAGCATGGTTGTCCACATGATGAGTGAAAGATAGGTGTGTATCATCAAAGGTGAAAGATTCATGACGGTCAAGCCCAGTGCCAATCCGAGAATGTTGGCAATTATGGGTTTTGACGTATCTTCGAATGCTCTGACGTGTGGCTCATCACTTTTCATCTTCTCGTGATATCTGAAAAGTGTGGAATAATGTATCGCATAATCTATACCAACCCCTATGGTTATCCCAGCCATGGTCGCAGTCACGACACTCAAATTTATGTGTACATCTCGAGCATGTTGAAATCCGTCTTCAACATGAGCACACCGGGCAGAAAGAGGACGAAGATCAACAGAGTGAAGATGAGTGGAATCTTCGTCATGACCTTCTTGAGGAAGGGGGTTATGGGATCGGGGATCTTTTTCTTCGAATTCATCGGAATTTTCACGCGGATCAAAAGTGTCGGAAGGAAAACCACAGTTGCAGCAAAAGCTAAACCAACACCAACACTTGCGAGTATTCACATCTGGGTCATGGCGTTGGATTTTATAACTATCAGGGAAAGGAAACCTGCCATGGTGGTCAGAGTTGTCATGAGCATGGCGGATCCAACTATCTTCATCGTCTCCGCGATCGAATCTCTGTTGTTCTTTCCCTCCCTCAATTTGTTCAAAAAGTGCGATACAAAGTGCAATCCATCCGCACTTCCCATCACTATTGTGAATATCGGAACGAGGACGGTTATTATCGTTATCTCCCTCACGAACCATCCTATGAAACCCATGGTCCACAGCGCACCTATACCCGCTGGAAGTATGGAGAACACAGTCGGTTTTGTATGTCCCAACTGCCATTTGAACACCAAAAGCATAACCACAATTGCAGATGGAGGCAATGTGAGGATTATCAGAAGTATGTAATCGAATATCTTCACCTCCATGTATGTGTTGCCCATCATGTCATACTCCAAGTTCTTACTCTTCAGATACTTCTCCATATTTACGATGATCCTTCTCACATCCGCATTCTCTTTGGGAAAGATGGTGAAAATGCAGTATGATCTCCCATCCTTCACGACGATGGGTTTCATCACCTCGTTCGATTCTATGAAGTCCAACACGTCGTCAACGTTATCGTCGGTTACCTTCTCCACCTTTTCTATCCTGAACAAACCCTTCGGGAGTATCTTTGGAACGGGACCGACAACTGATTTCACACCCTCCATGTTCGAAATATCCTTTTCCACCCTCTTCAAAAGGTTCAAACCAGGTGCATTCCTGATGTCTCCATCCATCTTCAGCATCATCGTTATTTGATCCTGTGTCACGAAGATCTCATTCATCCTTCTGTAGTCCTCCACCCTTGTTGAATTCTTCGGTATCAATGCCTCGAAACTTGGATTTATCCTTATCCTGAGTAAACCGAAGAAAGCCAAGATATTCACCATTATCACGAGGATCAGTATCTTCTCCCTGTGCCTTTCTATGAACTCGGCGTATCTTTTCATTTTTTACATCCTCCCTTTCTTTTC
>Ga0209410_1000764_pt1 | contig 15203 bp, 14 predicted proteins | sample Mar14436cmmetaG_FD_184135 | JGI IMG/M metagenome (GOLD analysis project Ga0209410, IMG submission 184135) | Marine hydrothermal vent microbial communities from Guaymas Basin, Gulf of California to study Microbial Dark Matter (Phase II) - Marker... ... | reverse complement strand
TTGCCGAACGTTTCCAGCTCGAGGCGGTAGCGGTCACCATCCGGGAGACCCCTTCGGTGTGGCGCAACACCTGGACGGCCATCGCCTATGTGGGCGGAGAGGTCTTCCGGGGGCCGAAGTACGAGATCGAGATCGTGGACCGGGTGGGGGCCGGGGATTCCTTCACCGGGGGGTTCCTCTACGGGTACCTCACCGAGGGACCCCAGGCCGGGGTGAACTACGGCGTTGCGGTATCCGCCCTCAAGCAGACCAACCCCGGGGACCTTTGTTGGGCCAGCCGGGAGGAGGTAGAACGCCTCCTGCAAGGGGCCGGCCTCCGCATCGTCAGGTGAGGCTGGGCATCAGACATGAGGCACATCGCCCCCTGGTTCGGTGCGTTTAGATCGCTTACAATTCTTTGGAGGTATGGAAGAATGAACCGGTTGGGGAACCTGCGTCCTCTTCTCTTCTTGCTGATCCTTGCCATCCTCGGCCTCATCATCCTCCAGGGCATCTGGCCCCGGGGGGAGGTCAGAGTGGGGTATTCTGACTTCGTACGCTGGGTAAAGGAAGGCCGAGTAGCTGAGGTCATCATAAAGGGGAGCACCATTAAAGGCATCCTGAAAACAGGCGAGACCTTTATCACTACGGTAGATCCACAATACGAGAATCCCGTGGAGCTTTTGGATCAGTACAAAGTCCCCCGTCGCTATGAAGTGACCGGGGAAGGGTCGCTTTTGTGGCAGTTCATCCTCTGGACCATCGTACCTATCGCGCTTCTTGTAGCTGTTTGGCTTTGGTTCATGCGCCGGATGCAGGCGGGGGGTGGAGCGCTTTCCTTCGCCCAGTCCCGGGCCAAGCTCGTTACCAAGGAATACACCCGGGTCACCTTTAAGGACGTTGCTGGGATCGACGAGGTAATCGAGGAGGTAAAAGAGATCGTGGACTACCTCAAAAACCCGGGACGCTTCGCCCGGCTCGGGGCCCGGGTGCCCAAGGGGATACTATTGGTGGGGCCGCCGGGGACCGGAAAGACGCTCCTTGCCCGCGCCATCGCCGGGGAGGCAAACGTGCCCTTCTTCTCCATCTCCGGTTCGGACTTCGTGGAGATGTTCGTGGGCGTGGGGGCGGCCAGGGTGCGGGACATGTTCCAGAAGGCCAAACAAAACGCCCCCTGCATCATCTTCATCGACGAGATCGACGCCGTGGGAAGGAAGAGGGGTGCGGGGATCGGCGGGGGACACGACGAGCGCGAACAGACCCTCAACCAACTTTTGGCAGAGATGGACGGTTTCGAGGGGAACTCGGGAGTCATCGTCCTCGCCGCTACCAATCGCCCGGACGTGCTCGATCCCGCCCTTCTGCGTCCCGGGCGGTTCGACCGGAAGATCGTGGTGCCGCTTCCGGACGTACGAGGAAGGAAGGCCATCCTTGAGGTTCACACACGTGACAAGAAGCTTGCCCCGGATGTGGACTTAGAGGTCTTGGCCAAGCGAACGCCGGGGTTTGCGGGGGCGGATCTGGCGAACCTCTGCAACGAGGCGGCGCTTCTTGCCGCCCGCCAGAACAAGGACTACATCGAGATGTCCGATTTTGAGGAAGCACTGGACCGAGTGCTTATGGGTTTGAAGCGTCAAGGGATGTACATCTCCGACGAGGAGAAGCGCATCATCGCATATCACGAATCCGGCCACGCGCTCCTTTCCAAAGTCCTTCCTCATGCCGACCCGGTGCATAAGGTGACCATCATCCCACGCGGCAAAGGGGCGCTGGGCGCTACCGTGCCCCTTCCTACCGAGGACCGTTACATCCTCACCAAGACACAGCTTCTGGACAGGATCACCATGCTCTTTGGGGGACGGGCAGCGGAGGAGCTGGTGATGGGCCAGGCCTCCACCGGGGCCCAGGATGATCTGAAGCAGGCCACTGAGCTTGCCAAAAGGATGGTGGTAGAGTTCGGGATGTCGGAAGATGTGGGCCCCCTCAGCCTCGCCGAAGAAAGGGTAAACGTCTTCCTCGGCGAGGAGATCGTAAAGAGTGAAGAGCACTCCGAAGAGTTAAACGCCGTGATCGATCGGGAGATCCGCCGCATCGTGGAGGAGTGCTACACCCGTGCCCGGTCGCTTCTAGCCCAATACCGCGAGGCCCTGGACAAGCTCGCTGCAGAGCTCCTTTCCCGGGAAACCCTGGATGGGACGGAAATAGACGAAATCCTCGCGGGGCTGATCCCCGCTCCCGCTTCTTAAACCGGTCTATTTCAGCCGCTTTTGCGCTTCCCGCAAACGCCCGTGGTGGTGTGCCAGGATCTCCGCCAAGGCGCTTACGGCGATGGAGCCGGGGTCCTTGCCGCCCAAGGGGAGCCCGACCGGGCAGTGGACACAAGAAACCCTTTCCTCCCTCACCCCTTCCGTCAGGAGTTGCTCCCTCATCTTTGCCCATTTGGCTTTTGATCCCACAAGGCCCACGTAGGCGGGCGTCTCTTTTCCCGAAAGGATCCCCTTCAGCGCTCGGTAATCGTCTTCGTGGGAGTGGGTACAGATGAAAGCATAGTCCCTCCCTTTGAGGTCGGGAACGGCGGCGTAGCTTGAAAGCAGGGTGACTTCCGGGATCTTTCCGCGGATATTTTCCCTCACGTCGTAGATGCGGATGGCAAAGGGCGCGGCGAGTTTAGCCAGGGAAAAGAGCTTCTCTCCCACGTGGCCGGCGCCGAAGATGTGGAGGGTTATAGGGGGCATAAGGAGTTCATAGAAGAGGGTGGCCCTGCCTCCGCAAACCATTCCCAGCTCTTCCAGGTTATACGTGCGCAAAAGGGTCCGTTTCCCTGTAGAAAGGAGCTCCTGGGCTTCCTCCGTTGCTCTCTTCTCCAGGGCCCCACCCCCGATCGTCCCCTCGATCCTCCCCTCGGGGAAGACCACCATTCTCGCCCCGGCTTCCCGGGGGACCGGTCCCTCGGCGGCGACGATGGTCACCACTACCGCCGATTTTCCCTCCCGTTCGAGTTCCGCGATGCGACCGAAGGTCCCAACCATCGGCCTGATTTTTACGATGCGAACCAGCTTCCCGCAAGGCGGCAGGGTCGCGCCGTACCGGCTTCCCCCCGGGCGCACCGACGATTGTCATATAAAAGGCAATAGTTTCCTGTTAAAGCTGCTAAAACTATCGAACGTAAAAAGCGCACCTCCATCACATTCGTCCCCACGTAAAGAAGGCTTGAACGGGAAGTCAGAGGTTCACCCGGTTCGCCACCTCCTCGAATCTCGACACCGGTGATCCGGATGTAGGTGCGGGTGAAAGGGGGTTCCCCGTGCTATGTTTTCCTTGATTGCTGCCGATTTCCTCTGAAGACCTTCAAAGCCCGTTCCAAATCCTCATCCACCAGGTGCACGTAAATCTGTGTTGTACTCAGTCGCTCGTGTCCCAAGGCCCGTCGCACGATCTCCACATTGCCGCAAGCGCGCAGGAGATCGGTAGCGAATGTGTGGCGTAGGGTATGGGGAGTGACCCGCTTCTCGATCCCGGCTTTCCGGGCATATCGTTGCACCATTATCTGGACGTAGCGGGCCTGAAGGGGTTTCCCATCCAACGTGCTGAAAACCCACGACACGGGTTTCCCCACAATTTCCGCCTGGCGTTGTCTCCAGTGCCTGAGGGCCTCGAGGAGCTCCTCACCAACCCAAAGGACACGATCCTTGGCCCCCTTTCCCCGCCGCACATGCAGACGTCCTGTCAAGAGATCTATGTCGCGCCATTCGAGGTTGAGGACCTCGCTTAGACGGAGGCCGGTGTCGAGAATAAGCCAGAGCATGAGGCGGTTACGCTCGCCGGTGGGGTACCGTGGATTGGGTTGTGTCAACAGCTTCCGTTGTTCCTCGTCGGTCAAGACAATGGGGATTCTCCGCGCCATCCTGGTCCCTTTAATTCGCTTTTTGATCCTTATGCGCACTATATAGCACCGAGGCCAATGCATCAAGCACACCGGCAACATAAAGCGAACCGATTCACGGGCTCGTTCAGATCCTGAATCGCCTTACCTTGATGATTATCTAGCCCTTGTTCAAATCCGGTTCCAGCTTGTATATCAAAAAGTTTTCCAAAGCTCGCGAGATTTTGTAATCCTTGGTTGGAATCAGAATCACGTACCAGTCAACGATACCGAGATCAAGTTTTCCCTTCAGAGGTGAATGCAAAAAGCAATAGGCATAGCGATCCTTCCTTACATGACTTAGAACGCGGGCCATCAGCGTTTTAGATTTACCCACATATATGCTCCCGCTCCGCAAAGAGAAGAAAACATAAACCCCGGGACAGTTGCCCAAAATCGCACGGTGGTGATTAGTCGCAGTCTTATTCCGGAGGACGAAGCAATCGTGGTCAAGTTCCTGAACGGAAAGTATCATAATGCCCCATGGGGTAAGAAGTCTCTTTCTGAAACCGTCAGTGAATTCCGAGATAAAACTTATGATTTTATCGCAGAAATCTTTTAAGCGCTTCAAATCGACTTCATCGCCGGGTTCTTGCAAAACGTGCATAAGCCTCATCCTCGTTCGCTATAGAACCTTCTAAGATCATCACATAATCGCTGATCATTTGCTGATTTTACGTCTCACAACTTCTGAAGCAAAGTTGCCTTCATGGCCCCTCCCGCTCAGAGGGTCGTATTTCCCCTCCGCGCTGCAGGGATATACTTACCCCGCGCTTTACCCTGCCCGGCCCAAAAGAGGCCCTCTCATTCGATGGCGTAGCGCTCGATGATCTTCTTTTCCTCGCCCTCTATCTCCGCTGAGACCTCGATGTAGCTTTTGAGGCCTGAGCGGGCGAGCTTCTCCTTGAAGAGGGAATCCAACTGGAAGATCCCGGCAGAGTTCGACATCCGCACCCGGATGTGGACGGGTTTTTCCTTCCCCTTCCGGATCTCCACCTTCTCGATGGCCAAAGCCGAGACGGTGTGGATGGTGGGAACCCCCACCCGGAAGGGGATCCGCGCCCGGCCTTTCTCCATGTCCAGGGCATCGGCTACCTTGATGATCCCCGCCTCCACGGTGAGGGGTTCGACGTCCTTTCGGTGGGCGTAGATGGCGTGGAGGACCTCGGCCATCACTTGGGTCTTCTGCGGCTCCTGGTAAATCCCCTCCAGGATCTCCTCTAGGATAAGGGGAGCTAGCGAAAGGGAGTGATACTCGTGCTCATGTCGGTGAACGGCGTGGCCGATATCGTGGAGGGCGGCCGCCAAAAGCACGATCACCCGGGCATCTTCGTAATCGAGGCCGTGGTCGTAAGCCCCCAAACGCACCCCCGCTCCATGCAAAAGCTCCAGGATCCTCAATGCCATGCGAATGACGATCCTGACGTGCACAGGACCGTGATCGTTTATGTGCATGCGGTCGATCGCGGTGATGTTGGAGCAGGTCCACAACGCCTTGAGGCGCGGGGAGGCCTCGATCCTGCGGCGCACAAGCTGATACTTCGTCGGCTTTTTCGTTTCCTTGCCCATGAGGAAAGCTTACAATGCCCGCCACTCATGCCACCAGGGGGTGGGCTGCCGGGGGTGGTTTTCCAGAAGCAAACGCCGCAGAAAGCGGACCTCCTCCTCCAGATGGCGCAGAAGCTCTTGCGTTTCGGTCTCGCTCCGCGATTCTCCCGGCTTTTTTGGCTTTTTTTCGGTGGGTTCCGCACTGGCGCGCAAGTATTTAGCAGCTTCTTTGACGGTTTTTCCACTTTCACATAAAGCTTGGAGGGCCCGCAAGAGCTCAAGGCCCCGCTCGTCCACGAGGATCCGGTTGTTGGGACCCCGCTGAAGATAGGGTTCGATCAGATCCCTTATCGCTTCGATGCGGTTTCTGACCTGGGTTTCCGTCTTCAGTCCAAGCACCTTGACAAGCTCCCCGATCCCGTACATATCCAATCACCTCGCTTTATCCAGTTTACGATAAAGCTTGGCATGGCGGGGAGGAACCTAAGGGGGTAAGCTTCCGCGAACGATGCGGATACGGAAGCTAAGCGAGGCCCTGATCCGCAGGATCGCCGCGGGGGAGGTGGTGGAACGTCCGGGTTCGGTGATCAAGGAGCTCGTCGAAAATTCCCTGGATGCCAAGGCCACAACGATCGAGGTGGATATCCGGGGAGGGGGGGTGGACTTCCTCTCGGTCTCCGACGATGGGGAGGGGATGAGTCCTGAGGAGATGCACCTTGCGGTGGAACGGCACACCACAAGCAAGATCGCCCGGGAGGAAGACCTTTTTTTCATAACAACTCTGGGCTTCCGGGGGGAGGCCCTGGCCGCGATCTGTGCTGTGTCCCGGACGCGGATCCTCTCCCGACCACACGGAAGTGACGAAGCGTACGAGCTTCTCCTTGAAGGGGGAAAGGTCGTGGGGGAGGGGCCCGCCGCCAGGCCCCCGGGTACTACGGTCGAGGTGCGGGATCTTTTCTACAACACTCCCGCCAGGAGGAAATTTCTCCGCTCTCCCAGGACCGAAGCCCGATATGCCCTCTGGCTCGTGCGGAGGATCGCCCTGGCCCATCCCCGGATCCGCTTCGCAGTACGTTCCGAGGGAAACCGCGTCCTCAGCCTCGCCCCGGCCACAGAGCCTTTGGGGAGGATCGCTCAGGTCTATGGGGGCAGCTTCGCCAAGCGGTTGATCCCGGTGGAGATGGAGGAACCCGGATATAAACTGCAGGCCTTCTTCGGCCCTCCTGAACTTTCTCGCCCTACCAGGGGCGAGCAGTTCCTCTTCCTTTCCGGACGACCGGTACAGGTTGGAACGCTTGGGGGGGCCGTCGAGGACGTTTACCGCCGCTACCTGCCCCGGGGTGGACATCCCGTCTTCTTCCTCTACCTGGACGTGGACCCCTTCTTTGTGGATGTAAACGTCCATCCGCAGAAACACCAGGTCCGCTTCCGCAACGAAGCTGCGGTGCGGGATCTGGTGCGTCGGGCCGCCTTGGCGGCCTTGGGGGGAAGGCTCGTTTCCCTTGTCCCCACGAAGCTTTCCCGTGAAAGGGAAGGGTTTCCCCGGGGCTCGGATATTCCCGCGGACTTGCCCCCCGAGCGGCCAACCCAGCAGGAAGCCCTGTTTCCCCCTTCTCGACCGCAAGGGGGAAGGGAATGGAGGGTGTTAGGGCAGGTCCGCGCAAGCTACATCCTGGTGGAGACGGAAGAAGCCCTTGAGATCGTGGATCAACATGTGGCCCATGAACGTGTGCTATTCGAGAAGCTACAAGACCAAGGGGAGGTGCCCAGCCATCTCCTTCTGGTCCCTCAACCCCTGGAGTTTCCCCCCGATGTCGCCGGGGCCCTGAGAGAGGCGGCCCCCAAGCTCAGGCGCCTGGGGATCCACCTTGAACCCTTCGGGGAACGGGGTTTCCTCCTCAGGGGTTGGCCCGCTCCTTTGGTTGATTGGCAAGCCAGAAAGGGCTTCCGAGAGCCCCTGGAGGCCGCGGCCGAACGGGTCCTGCGTGGGGGCGAGGTGCCGTTGGAGGAGCTTTGGCGGGAGATCGCCTGCGCGGGTGCCGTTAAGGCAGGGGAACCGTTGGATCCTGCGGAACAGGAGGCTCTGATCGCGGAGTGGAAAAACACAAGGGAACCCGCCCGTTGCCCTCACGGCCGCCCCGTTGCCCTGCGGATCCCGTGGGAGGAGCTCGCGAGGCGCTTTGGCCGCGGCTAAGCCACCACCTTAAGGGCGCCGGGGATCGCTTCCGCCTGCAACCTCGTCACCCCTTCCGGCAAGATCTCCCCGTCCAGATGGGCGGGAAGAGGTCTCTCCAGTTCTATCCGCACCCTTTTTACGCGCACGCGCCTTATTCCCGGCAACCGGGAGTAGGTCCCGTTGCGGAGGCTCTTAAGTACAGGGATGCGGCGCGGGATGGAACGGTCGTCCACCACCACCATGTCCAAAAATCCGTCGTCGGGGCGGGCTCCCGGGGCGAGCTGGAATCCTCCCCCGGCGAAGGGCCCGTTTTGTAACGGGAGGAGGACCACCCTGCCTTCGTACGAGAACCCCTCGGCTTCCACCCGGGCCTGGACCCCACGGAAGCGGAAGAGCTCCAATACCGCCGCCCACAGGTACCCGAGCTCCCCACGCAGATACCGCATCCTTTTGTAGTCCAGAGCGATCTGGCCGTCGATCCCGGCGCCGAAACAGTTGAAGAAAAACCTTCCCTGTGGGTCTTCGGTTATCACCTTACCCACATCCACCTTTTTCACCGTTCCCCGGCAGAGCACCTCCAGCGCCTGCGGCAAGGCTTTGGGAATCCCCAACGCCCTGCTGAAGTCGTTTCCCGAGCCGATGGGGAGGACCCCCAGGGCTACCCCGGTGTCCATCAAGGCCTGGGCCACCTCATTCACCGTTCCGTCCCCTCCGGCGGCCGCGACCACGGAAAAGCCCTCTTTCCGGGCTTTCAGGGCGAGTTCCGTGGCGTGTCCCGGGGCTTCGGTACGGAAAAGGCTGAAGGAGACCCCACGAGCCCGAAGCCCCTGGGAGATCGCTTCCGCTTTCTCAGCGGCCCGGCCTCGATCGGCAATCGGGTTCAAAATCACCGCGATTCGCATCATAAAAAGGATATCCTCCTTTTGGGCAAATATAAAGCCTTGTCCGTGATGTTTCCAAATGTCCTGTTACCGAGGGCCCTGGTTTTGTTTCCTTGTTGGGTTGCTTTCGCAGCCACCACAATCTCTTAGGCTGTCAGCGAGAAGCATAGCCTCCCGCAATCGTTCCTTTCCATCTTCCGGCACCTCGTTGGTGTAGGTCCGGGGACGGCCCCGCCGGTCCCTCCCTGCGGACCTGCGGGAGGGGGCCCGAATGAGGGTTTTAGGGCGGTAGCCGGTGAGGTGCTCCAGTTCATCCAAGATCCTCCTTTTTTCTCTGCGAGAAACGCGCTTGTACCGCGGGCGCTATGCCCTGATCGACTCCGTGATGCTCCTCCTAAAAGGTAACCTCTTTTCGATGAACCTTGCTTCCCCTCGGCAACATTTTCAATGAGGCACATCGGGCCCTTGACACCTGGGGCGGGGTGTCATATATAACAATTGCGCCGCGTGGCAAGCGCGGCGTTTTTTATCCCGTTCAACTCAAGCCCCTTTATAATTCCCCGCGGAGGCGGAGATGCTGCGAGGAGGTTGTCTTTGGCATAACTAAAGGCCATAGGCCCTTTTTACCGAAAGCCTCAGCTTATCCCCTCACAGGAGGTGATCCATGCGTATCTTTTCCGGGATACAGCCCACCGGGGTTCTGCATTTGGGTAACTATTTCGGGGCGATAAAGCAGTGGGTGGAACTCCAGGAAGGAAACGAGTGCATCTACTGCATCGTGGATTATCATGCCCTCACCAACGAGGGAATGGTCCCCGTTGAGATGCGGCGGGCGAAGGAGTCTCTGGCCATGGACCTCCTCGCCTGCGGTATCGATCCCGAAAAGTCCATACTCTTTGTGCAGTCCGACGTTCCGGAACACACCGAGCTCTGCTGGATCCTGGGATGCGTAACTTCATACGGGGATCTCACTCGGATGACACAATTTAAGCAAAAGGCAAAGGAACAGGAGTTTGTGAACGCGGGGCTCTTTTATTATCCTGTGCTCCAGGCCGCCGACATCCTCCTTTATCTAGCGGACCACGTCCCCGTGGGCGAGGATCAGCTCCAACACCTGGAGCTTTCCCGCAGGATCGCACGGCGGTTCAACCACCGCTTCGGGGAGCTCTTCCCCGAACCTCAGCCCATCCTTTCCAAAGGAGCTCGCATCATGTCCCTGGCCGATCCCTCCCGGAAGATGAGCAAATCCTATGGCCCGGAACACTATATCGGCCTCATGGAAGACGAGGAATCTATTTACCGTAAGATCCGCTCTGCCGTCACCGACGTCGGGCTCAAACCGGGACAGGAGATGTCCCCGGGGGTTGCTAACCTCTTTTTGCTCCTGGAGCTCGTGGCTCCCGCAGATGTGGTGGAGGACTTCCGAAAGAAGCACAAGGCCGGCACGCTGCTTTATCGGGATCTAAAGGAGACGCTTTACCGTTATCTGATGGAGTTTCTGGCTCCTATCCGCGAGCGGCGCCACGAGTTGGAGAAGCAGGGTGAGATAAAGGAGATCCTGGCCGCGGGGGCGGAGCGCGCTCGCAAGATCGCCCGGGAAGTAATACGTGAAGCCCGGGAACGGGTGGGGCTTTCCTAAGATTATGGAGAAACCCCTCGCGGGGACGAAGGTCCTGGATCTGTCCCGGATTCTGGCCGGGCCTTTGGCCACTATGTGGATGGCGGATCTGGGAGCCGAGGTCATCAAGGTGGAGCGACCCGGGGTTGGTGACGAAACCCGCCGTTGGGGGCCCCCTTTTGTGGGGGGCGAGTCCGCTTACTTCCTCGCGGTGAACCGTGGCAAATACGGGATCACACTGGATCTGGCCGATGAGGAGGGAATGGCGACCCTGCGTGAGCTCATAAGGGTCTCGGACGTGCTTGTCCACAATTTTCTTCCCCGCACGACCCGGAAACTCGGGATCACCTACCCTGAGGTAAGTTCCATAAACCCGGGGATAATTTACATCCACATCACCGGGTTTCCCCCCGGCCCGTATCATGAGGAGCCGGGGTTCGACGCCCTGGTCCAGGCCATGGGGGGACTCATGGCCATCACGGGCGAGGGGGAGCGCCCGGCCAAGGTGGGGGTGGCCATCGTGGACGTGCTTTGTGCTTGGGCTGCCCTTTCCGGGGCCCTGGCGGCCCTCCTTTCACGAGAGCGGACCGGCAGGGGATGTATGGTGCCCCTTTCGCTATGTGCCTGCTCCGTCGCCGCCTTGATAAATGTGGGCCAGGCCTTCCTTTTGACCGGAAAGGAGCCAAAGAGGTTGGGGACTGGTCACCCCCACATTGTCCCGTACCAGGCCTTTCCCGCCGCCGACGGCCTGTTTATGGTGGCGGTGGGGACCGATGCCCAGTTCCGGGGCCTATGCGAAGCCATAGGAAGGCCGGAGCTCATCCTGGATCCCCGCTTCGCCACCAATCCTGCCCGGGTGGAACATCGAGAGCTCTTGGTGTCGCTCCTTACCGGGATCTTCCGGGAAAAGCCGCGTGAGTATTGGATCAGGCTGCTAAAAAAGTACGGAGTTCCGGCTGGACCGGTGAACTCTCTGGCCGAGCTTTTTGGGGACGAAGGGATCGTGGACGGATTGCTGACAGAGGTGGAACATCCTACGGTGGGGCGCTACAAAACGGTGGTCTGTCCCCTGCCACAAGCTCAGCCCCCCTCGTCCCTTCCCCCGCCTCGCCTGGGGGAGCATACCGAAATGGTCCTCAACCGGTTCCGCTGAAGAACCCCCTTAGTGCGACCCGGATGGAATGGCGTCCCGCGAAGGGAAGATAGACGATCACGCCAAGGATTACCCCCAAGGACACCCGCCCGAACTCCCCCAAATGCACCCCAACATATCGATCGAGCCCGTAGACGATCCCCGCCATGAGCGCTGTGCCGAAAAGACGGGAAAAAATCCCCCTTCCCGGGAGCCATCCAGGTATGCGGCGCCATAAAAGGACCCCGGCGAGGACACCTCCCACACAACCCGAGATCCCGGTGGCAAGGGAAAGCCCGAATACCCCCCAAATACCGACCAGAGCTAAATCCAATACCACGTTTACCCACACCGAGAGCCCCAAGATCAAGGGAGGAAGCTGCAACAAGCCCAGGGCGTGGAAGGCCCGGGTGAAGATGTGGAGGAGGGCATAACCCCAAAGCCCCACCAGATACCCCGCCAAGGCCCTATACGTATCCTCCACTGCTAAAGCCCCGAAGGCCCCATGACCGAAAAGGAACCCAATGATCGGACGGCCCAAAACGAGAAGGCCAGCTATGGCGGGAAGGACCCAAATGAGAACCAATTCGACCCCCTCCCGCAGCCCCCGTTGCAGGGCTTCCGTGTTCGCCTCCATGGCGTCCCGGGAGAGACGGGGAAGGATCGCCGTCCCTATGGAGGCAACGATAATCCCCATAGGCAAATGAAAAAGACGTAGACCGTACTGCAGAACAGAAATGGAGCCCGCGGGAAGACCCGAGGCGAGGCGGTTGTCCACCAGGGCGTTGAGCTCCGAAAGCAGGAGCCCCGCAAGCGCCGGGAGCAACCGCTTCCCCACCTCCACGAGCGCGGGATGCCACGGAACTCCCAGACGCAGCTCTCTCCGCAAGGGAAGCGAAAGGAGGAGCACCTGGAGCAGCGCTCCTCCCAGTATCCCCCCCGCCAGGACATATATCGAGCCCCCGAAGTACGGGGATATCAACGCCCCTGTTATGGCTCCTATATTGAAAAGAACTGGAGAAACGGCCGGCAAAAAGAAATACCCTCGAACATTCAGCAGCCCTGCGAACATTGCACCTAAACCCATGAAACCTAAGAAAGGAAAGAGTACCCGCGAAAGGCCCGTGGCCAGCGATAACCGCTGTGCGGGAAAACCCACCGCCAAAAGGGGAACGTAACGAGGGGCGAGCCACGCTCCCGCGGCGCACACAAACGCGAACAGGATGAGTACGAAGCTGAAGGCCGCCCGTAAGAACTCCGTCCCTTTTCCCTCCTGCTCTTGACGGAGATAAGTGGGAACGAAAGCGATGGCGACCCCGCCCTCGCCTAGGAGACGGCGCAGGATGTTGGGGATAAGGAAGGCGATCCAAAAGGCGTCGAGAGCACCGGTGGCCCCGAAGAAATGGGCCAAGGTTACCTCCCGGACCAACCCGAGCACCCGGGAAGCCGCGGTACCCAGCGCGGCCCGGAAGGCATTTGCCCGTAAGGACATTCAGTCGATGGGTTCTACTTTTACCTTCAAGGTAGCGGCGATGTCCTCGTAAAGCTTCACCTGGACCTCGTACTCCCCCAAAAGCTCGATGGGCTCCATCACCACTTTCGCCGGTTCGATCTCGATCCCGAACTTCTCCTGGATTGCCTTGGCCACATCGTGGGCCCGGACCGCGGCGTAGAGCTTGTCCACGTCATGCACTTTTCGCCCGAACACAAGTTCCACCCCTTGAAGCTTCTCCGCCACGGCCTGAGCCCGAGTGCGGCGGTCTGCGAGTTCCAGCTCGTACTGTTCCCGGAGCTTGCGAAAACGTTCCACGTTGTGCGAGGTGGGAAGGACGGCGAGCTTTTTCGGGAGGAGGTAGTTGCGGGCATAACCATCTTTAACCTCCACCACGTCCCCGGGGACGCCCAGATTAGGCACTTCCTTTATAAGCAAGACCTTCACGTTCATATCCCCCCTTTTTGTGCTCCGGTATAGCCCGCACTTATTAGCGGAAAAATTCTCGCGACACAACCTCGCTCCTGATTCGCCGAAATGGGGTGGTTGGCGGGGGTTTTTGTTCCTCCTCTTGCTTGGAAGGCGATCGAAAAACTCGGCAGCGATGTTGGGGAAAGAACTTTGGTTAAAATCGGGCTTTGGAAGCTATGTACGAACTATTTAAGAAAAAGCGAGCTTTGGCCGTCTATCTTCTCCTGGCGAATTTTGCCATGTATTTTGGCTTCCGCGTCTGGCAAGCCATGTTCAACAACTTTGCTGTGGAGACCATTGGAGTGGGACCGGCGGAGATCGGTGGGATTCAGGCAATACGCGAGATCCCAGGACTTTTGGGATTCCTTGTGGGCTTTCTCGTCTTGGCACTGACCGAGACCAGGCTTATGGCTTTGAGCATCGCCGTTCTGGGGACAGGGATTGCCCTTACGGGGTGCGCCTCATCTGTGGCCACGCTCCTTATGGGGACCCTGATCATGAGCGTTGGATTTCATTTTTTCACCCCGGCGAACAACGCGGTATTGCTCATGGCCGTGGAGAAGCGTTCTGCCCCTCGGGCCCTAGGACAACTCCGATCCCTTGGGGCAGTGGCAGCCCTGCTCGCCACCGGGGCAATCTATCTCTTAGCCGGGAGGGTAGGTTATCGGCCGCTCTTTTGGGGGGTGGGGATCGCGGCCATGCTGGTGGGCATGATCCTTCTTCCATTTCGCTTTGGCGAGGAGGGTCTCCCCTCCGGACGTCGGGTTCGCTTCCGGCGTCGGTACTGGCTTTATTACACCCTTGCCTTCTTATTGGGAAGCCGGCGCCACATCTTTACCACCTTCGCCATCTTCCTTTTGGTAAAAAAGTACGGGATACCGGTGCAGACAACGGCCCTCCTTTACCTCGTTAACAGCCTCATAAATACTTACGCCTACCAGTGGATAGGGAAGACGGTAGCCCGATGGGGTGAGCGGCTTGTGCTTTCGGTGGGGTTTTCGGTGCTTATCCTGGTGTTTCTCGGCTACGCATATATTTCCTGCCTCCCGGTGCTCTACGTCTTGTTCATCTTAGACAATGTCATTTTCGGCACAAGCCTCGCCAACTCCACGTACCTACAGAAGATCGCCCTCTCCGAGGAGGAGCTCACCAGTAACCTCTCCCTCCAGCAGACATTGAACCACATATCGGCAGTGGTGATCCCGGTGATTGGGGGGACCATTTGGGCCCTCTTTGGATCCCAGGCTCCCTTCCTTTTAGGGGTGGGGATCGCTCTTGTCTCCTTAATCCTTGTCCAGTTCATGCGGATTCCCCTCGAGAGCCGCGCTGGGACCGGTTGTACCGTGTAATAGGCCAACACATCGTGATCCCTTAGGGGCTCGGATCACGGCCACTTCATCCGGCAACATCACCGGGAAACGAGCGAACTCATCCGGAAGATCCAGCCCCAGCTCCCGTAGCCTCTCTATCGGCGTCTTCCCCTCCATGCCCGCCCCAAAATGGGGCGCTCCATGGTATTTCCACTGCCACTTCTGTGCCAACGTCAGGAACTTTTCAGCGGTGGTTACTTTGGGCCCAAAGGGTGTAGAGGGTGAGAGGATGAGGAAGGCAAAGAGGCAACGGGAGCCCGATTGGTTGGGTCGTATCCTGGATGAGTTCAAGGCCAAGAAGGAACGGGGAGAATCCCCATCCCTGGTTTACCTTTGGAAGCCCTCCTCAACGAGCTCATGAACCGGGAACGCCGCAGATACTTCGAGCAACACCCCAAGGAGGAAGCCAACGGCTTTTACCACCGCAGCCTCCGGCTCACCATAGGGGACGGCTACTCCCAAGCCCAAATGGAGCGGGCCCTGAAAAGCCTCGGCCTTCCCTTCTCGAAAGAGGCCTTGGAGGACGCGTTGGCGCTGATAAGAAGCTCTCCTTTTACAAGACGCAACCCCTGAGGGGCGATTGGTTTACCATCTTCATCGACGCATTGGCCAAG
>Ga0209410_1000762_pt1 | contig 15208 bp, 17 predicted proteins | sample Mar14436cmmetaG_FD_184135 | JGI IMG/M metagenome (GOLD analysis project Ga0209410, IMG submission 184135) | Marine hydrothermal vent microbial communities from Guaymas Basin, Gulf of California to study Microbial Dark Matter (Phase II) - Marker... ... | reverse complement strand
AAAGATCTATAGATAAGCAGTTTAGGAAGAAGAGATTATAAGTTGCACGAGATTGTAAGGAAAGATGTATGTTATGGGGCCCGGGCCGAGATTTGAACTCGGGATCTTCGGCTCCACAGGCCGATGTGTTGCCGCTACACCACCCGGGCCTCATTTAGTGTTTTAAAGAACTTTGATTTATATTTTTTGACGGTATTATGGGTGTGGTGACTTTCATAATAATTTTAGATTATCGCGGGTTGTTGGTGATGGCTTTCTACGTGTTTGTCGATTGTCGTCTACAGTATGTTTATTTCTATCTACTGTTATTTTATGGTAGGGGATTATGGTTTCTGAGGTTGATTTAAGCTATATTTTTCAGGCTTTATCGCATGAGACTAGAAGGAAGATGATTAAGATTTTGGCTGAGAGGGGGTCTTTATCGTTTAGTGAGCTGATGGAGCTGGCTGGTATCGAGGAGACGGGTACTTTTGGCTTTCATATGAGGAGGATTGAGGATTTAGTTGAGAAGCTTGATGATGGAAGGTATAGGCTCTCGGATTTAGGTAGGCTTGCCTATAGCATTATATGTTTTGCTGAAGGTAAGGGAGATATTGTACCGTCTCGCCCCGTTAAAGGGGAGGTTAAGGTGTTTAACTATATATCTAAGGTTGTTGTTGATAGAAGTTTGCTGGAGAAGTACAGTAAGGTTGGCTTCGACTATATCGGTAAGGTCGTATTCACAGAGGATGTTGATGAGGAGCTATTCAGGGATAAGGTTCTCTTCTTTAAGGGAGTTGGGAAAATTGTTGTCCCTAAGCACTTGGTTAGGTTAGCTTACAGCCTACTGGATGAATACTGTGGCAGCGTTATCGGATATGAGGGTAAGGTTCCGAAGCGGTGGCTTGAGGAGAAGAGAGGGGTCAGGGAACTGGTTAACTACGGTGAAATGGTAATTACCAGGAGAAGGCTTGAGAAGGCAGTTGAGGAAGGCTATATGCTTAGAATAGAAAACCATGGCACGCTCATCATAGAGGAGGACGTCAATCCCGAGCTATTCGAAAGAGCAGTATTTTCGATAGATTCACGTGGAGAAATATATGCCGCCAGGAAGCTACATAGGATAATCTCGGATAAGATAGAGAGTATAAGCGGAGGAGTAAGGGATCTAGCAGAGCTTACTGAGAAGGGTGCTTCACTTCAACTTGCTTAGCAGTTTACGTAGCTCGTTAATCTTAGCTTTTACGGCCTCCTCTGTCTTGAATTCATGCTCTATTCTATCTAGTAGCTTGCTTATTTTTACTTTTAAATCTCCTCCAGCTAGCTCCTCCACTCTTTTCCAGTCGATTGAATAGTAGTGCATGATCATTAGTTTAAGGGCGTCCTCTAAATCTTTGATGGAGGATAGTATTAATACTTTAGCAACTATGTTCTCTTCCAGAGGAGCTATTTTAACGTCCTGACATTTTACGTGAACTGTAATACTGCGCTTAAGCGACTCCTCGTCTAAATATGTTCTTGGATACTTGAAGTCAAGCCTATATCCATCTACGATAACGGTGAAGTGTCCTCCATTCCTATATGCTGCAAGTGCTTCATTGGGATTTATATCGAAGTTCTCCCTTTTAAGCTCCTCTACAAGCCTATATATCGATTGTAGGCTATCTGGTGGTTGCCCGTGCTTTATATTTTGGAAATTATGAGTATTTCAGGAATTTGCACGGGCTTCTCCCTCAGCCACCTCATCTGGCTCGGTGGTTCATTGGAAGCTACATCCCCGCACACCACTAGGTGCAGGTTACGATGGATTAGGCATATTCTCCCGCTCCTGATGGCTACTTTGCCGTCATTGGAGCGGGAGAAGAGGTTAAGACAAGCAACATACTGAGCGTTAAATGTAAAACCACATCTCCTACATCTAAATGTCTCTTTATCAACTCTATTCCTCTTATCCATATAACCGCATATTGGGCATGTGATGGATGTTTTCCTAGCATTAACCTCCAGTACACTCAAGCCTCGTTCATAGAACTTGTAGTCGATGTACTCTATGAACCTACGGTATGGGAAGGTGGATAACCTGTAGTTCAGTTGCTTACTCTTCTTCCTACCATTAAGCCTTAAGTCTTTGAGGTTCTCTCTGATTAAGTCAGCCTCATATTCCTTGGCAGTCTCTGCTAGTAACGTAGTTATCTTCTTTAACCTATCCTCTACACGCTTCCTCTCACGACGACCATACTTAGCTAGGAGCTTATCACGTACTCTTGGGTTCTTCACTTTCTCTTGTATGCTCTTCCTGATTCTCCTGTAGTTAGTACGTATTTTCCTGATATCGTGCCTTATTGAGAACAGTACAGCTTCATTCCTATTGTAATTAACTAGTAGGCAGTCAATACTATCCTCATTAATATCTATTATGAGCTTATTCTCATGCTCACCAACCTCAACGTTCTTACGTATGGTTAGGAGTAAGTAGATACTGTTACCATCAACTAGCATCTTGGAGTTGCCTAGCTTAGCTCCTTCAAGCTCTCTCCTAGCGTAATCGTACTTCATCACTAGGAATCTTAAGTAGACACCATTACCTTTAGATACCGTCAGTACTGAGAAGCCGTGCCTTCTCTCAAGCTTGTAGGTATCAACGTGGAGTTCAACGACTTTATTATCTTCTATCGTAGGCGGCGATGGCGGCGATATTCTCTTCCTCTTCTTCTCCGGTAACCGCTTCCACCTGTTCAGTAGCTTCCTGTAGCTACGGTACATTGCTAACGCCCTCTTATATGCTTCCTGAACAAACTTATTGTGTAGGTGAGGATACCTTTCTCTCAATACTCTATAGCATAGCTCGTGTGCTTTCTTCCTACTGCAAACATTATTTTTAACAATGATTTTTAGAGCATCCCTTATCATTGCTGTATAGTCGTTTAGAAGAGAGAACAACTGGTTTCTATCATTCTTTGTCAACGGTATTAACTTAAACTTAATCGTCTTTTCGATAGTTTTAATCGTCTTTTACCACCTCTTCTACGGCCTTCTTTATCTTCCTAAACTTCTGTGAGCGCTTACCATAGATTCTAGCGGCAAAGTTATTCACGATAGCGACGAAATCCTCAATAAGCTCCTCCATATAACCCTTCTCAGTTTCTTCAACAACCTCTATTTTAACACCATGTGATTCAAAGTATCTCTTGAGGTAGTCAAATCCAAACCTCGTAAGCCTATCCCTGAACTCTATCGCTACAACATCGACTTGATGCTTCTCAACAATATCAAAGAGCCTCTGTAAACCACTCCTATCCTCCTTTAAACCGCTGACAACGTCAGTTACTACATCAATAACCTTGTATCCCTTAGCGGAACAATAGCTCCTCAACCTCTCAATCTGCCTATCTAGGTCTCCGTCTTTTTTCTGCTTATGTGAACTTACACGAGCATAAATAACCGCTCTTATCTCCCTAGGTTTTTCTCCAAGAAAACGCTTAAGCTCATCCTCAGGTATCATCCAGAGCTTCCCAACCCTCTTAGCTTTTAGCCTACCAGACTTAATCCACTTCCTAACAGCAACACTAGAAACATTAAGCATCCTAGCAACTTCAGAGACCTTGTAAAGTCGCTCCATCCCTCCTCAATAACAGATATAGTTTCCAAGATATTTAAAAGCTACTTAAATTTTCAAAATATCTCAGATACCCAAATAAGTGAATGGTCTAATTATGAAGTCTACATCCTCAGTTACTCTGCGTATACCCATTAGTATGCAGGCAAGTCCACCCACTAGAACATAGTCCACTCCCGCCCTATTTAATGCCTTAACTGCCTTCAACATGTAGTTTAGTAGGGACATTATAGCCTCCTCCACTCTCTAATTACGTTATACTCCCCTATCCTATTAGCGTATAACCTGAGGAGCCAGGAGAATATTAGGGCTGCTCTCTCGAGATCCTCAGGTATTTTGATGCCTAATTGCTTTAAGACGGATTTTCTAGCGTTTTCTAGATCCCTCTCCTCCTCAGTAAACCACTTGATATTTCCTTCAACTACTTCCCTATAGTATTCGTTCATTATGAAATAAATAGAGGATATAGGGATATATTTATGGTGGTTGTATGGGAGCGGAGAAATCTGCGGGCTTATTCTTCGTAGCTTTCATGTTTATTGGAGCGGGTATAGGACTGCTGTTCGGTAGACCTGATGTGGGCGGAGCTATAGGTATGGGAGTAGGGTTCCTGGCTATGGCTTTTATTAAGCTTAAGTATGGGGAGACCGAGGTTAAGGAGGGGGCCGTGAGTGAGATGGGGAATTTTATGGGTACATTGATTATAAGCATGGTGGGTGTAATGTTCATTCTAGCTGGTATAGTTCTACTGCTCGGAATAGAAATTCCCTGGAGGACTGTTGGAGGGATAGCTGCATTAGCTATGGGTATAGTGTTTCTTCTAGCAGCTTATAAGATACGTAAGCTGAGCAGTTAGCCATGCTGGTGATTAATCCAAGCCCCTACGTAAGTTCCCTCTGCTATTCCATCTTCAGGATTGAACCCTACACTTCCTGTAGCTTTAACTGTAGATACTGCTATGGGAGATGGTATAGCTGGAAAGGCGGCTTAAAGGATATCTATACCTTTGAGAAAATTTCTAAGAGAATACATAAGGATAGGCTTAAGACGATACCTTTTAGGTTATCGACGCTTTCCGATCCCTTCCAGTACTCGGAAGTCGATAAAAGATTTAGCTTAAGAGTTTTGCGTATAGCATTGAAGTATTCGATTCCGCTTATAATTAACACTAAGTCCACTCTTTTGATGAATGAGCCATGGAGAAATATTATAGTAAGGCTTGGTGACAAAGGGCTTCTGGTTCTCCAAGTAACGCTAATAACTCTTGACGAGAAAGTTTCACGGGAGCTCGAGCCCTATGCCCCCAGCCCCGAGGAAAGGCTTAAGCTTATAGAGTACTTCTCAAGTGAGAGAATACCTGTTGTTGTTAGGCTTCAGCCATACATTCCGGGTATATTCAGAGATGAGGGAGAGATTGAGGAATATTTTAAGATGTTGAAATCGACTGGCGTTATACATGTGATAGTCGAATCTCTTAGATGTATTAAGTCCGACTTAGAATACTATGGGAAGCTATTGAACACCGACGCTTATCAGGAAGATGCATGGGATATATATCCTATTAGAGGTGGATCCATTGAAGTTGTTAAGCCACGCTTTAACTGGTTATATAGGGAATATATTGCCTTAAGGAAATATGCTGAAAAATATGGAATTAGCTTTGCAACATGTAAGGAGGGTTTCTTCAGCCTTCATACGGCTCCGGACTGCTGTGGCATGTTTTTCCTCGAAGACTATGTGCTAAGACCTACTCTTTATGAGGCGTGGCTTATGTATAGGCGGGATCGACGGGTTCCATCGATCGATGAATTACTTTCCGAATATTGTACCCAAGGAAATTACATCTGTAGTATTAGATTAGTCGACTACCCGAGGGTAATTAGGAAGGGTATTAGAAATCACGAAAAAATGTTGGGGAAAGTGTTATGTAATAGAGAGCTTTTAGGGAAGGTAGCTTTTGAATTCACCTATGTTTAGCTTTTCGTCGAGTTTACGCATACGTGTTGGCGGTGCCTATATGTATGTCTATGTACAGTCATGTTGCAGTTGTGGTGGTAGAGGTGCTGGCATGTGCACTTGTGTGTTCTAGTACAGTTATGGATTCTTAATCTAGTGTGGTTCTGACAGCATATTCTACACGGAGTATATCCCTGCCCTTCACTATCGTCTGTTGATTGATCCTGAACTGTTGTGCTTGGCTGGGTGTATGCTATAATTAGTCCTGCAAGCACTATCAGCATTATTATTGAAACTACGGCTATCGTCTTCATCAAGCATTAGGGGGCTAGGATACCTTAATTAAGGATTATTCACAATTTGTGACTCCTAATTCGACTCAAGTCGTTATCCCATGTGCATAGCTTGTATCTGAGCCTTAATATGGGATCCTTATCCACTAGAACTAGACCTTCCTTGAATATCCTAATTCTAATCCAGTCGCGGGCGAAACGTATATCGACAAAATCTATAGGGAAACCTATATTCCTTTCAAGCTTCTCGGCTAAATCGCTCAGATAATTATACGATTCTATTATGTCAGCTATCTTATTATCTAGAATTACCGCTATATCTATATCCCTGAAAGGCCTATCCTTAAGGAATCCTCCGAAAAGTATTGCACATACAATGTTATCATCCTTAAGTAGTAGTTCCCTAATTAAATCTACGACCTTCTCCTTTTCGCCGGGACTTAAAGTGTAAAATCTCAGTTTAGAACTATCCTTTATGCTTGGCTGCATATTTAATAACCTCATCGATAAACGTTTTAATAGAGCCGATACCACTTTCCCTCGCATTCTTATATATTAAGGAATCATCTACCTCCCAGTACCTATGTACGACTAGATTCCTTAAACCCACAAGTTTTATCATATTATTAGCGGTATTCTCATCTATAACATTTAGTCTCGCTAATTCCCTAAAAACATCCTTATATGCCTCCGGTGCTTCATTGAATACCTCCTCCAAAATATGTATGCCCATAAGTGTACAGGCTTCCACCACCTGTACTATTGCATACCTCACTGCAAATACTATCTTGAAATCGTTTAGGAATAGATTTAATGGTCTAGAAGTAGCATCCTCAATTACCTTAAGCGCTACCTCCGCTTCACGCCTTAATCTATTTAATCGCCTAAAGTCTAACATTATATCCTTACCAATTACTTATCTATCAATAGTTTATATAAACACTTGTTCCTAGATTAGCACTAAGAAGATAAGTTAAATAGCCTATGTTTTTAGTATTTCGTTATGGGAGATATAATCAATGTTCTAGTTAACATTGCTAGGGAGACGCAGGGTATTAAGTGGATTCTAGTCGGTAGTACGGCGAGCTATTTAAACGGCGTGGACGTTAGGCCTAAGGATATCGATATTTTATCCGATAGAGATGGCGCAATTGCCCTTGGAAGGTATTTATCCGCAAAGTACGAAGTTGTTAAGCCCATGACGTATAGCACTTCAGAAGTATATGAGAGCTACTTTGGAATATATAAAATAGGTGCCGTAAAAGTGGAGGTTATGGGCAACCTGGTAATTAAGGGTAGGTATGGAAGATTCTCGGTACCCTTTGATGAAATGCTACGCTTTTCTAGGGAGATTATATTAAAAGGGGTAGTTGTTCGACTAGTTCCGCTCGAGTGGCAGCTTGTAGCAAACCTCTACATTCCAGGTAAGGAGAAGCGTGTGGACAGGATACTTGATGCTCTAGTAAGAAATGGTATAGATATTGAAGCGTTAAAATACATATTAAAGTATTGTAGCAAGGGAGTCGCTACAGTGGTTAATAGACTGCTGAAATCTAGAGGAGTAGAAGTCCAGTTAAATTACTTTATGTGATCTTTACTGGTTTTAGAAAAGGAGATTGGAATAAAATAGGTTTATAGGGTTTTGAATAGTAGTTTCAGTGATTTAATTAGTCCCAGCTTCTTGATTATTAGTGACTGTTTAGCTTTTAAGGCATTATAGGCATATTTCCTGGAGTACTTGTGGTTTAGTAGCCATCCCATTATCCTCCTCAGCTCTCTATCCTCTATCGCTGCCTCTACTAGAGCATCCACTAGGTCGTCTGAGAGGTCGTGACCGTAGGACATCTTATGTAGCTTCATCGCATACTTTATTTCCTCCTCGTATATCTCTTTCATCCATCTATCCTGATACCTCTTTAGCGACGTCTCGCTTAGATCATTTTCTTCAAGCGCCTTAGCGATTACTTCGCTTGCAATAATTCCTGATCTTAGGGCATAGAATATTCCCTCGTAGCTGTAGGGATCAACTAGGCCGGCTGCGTCGCCTACTACCACGAACCTGTGTCCGTAGGTCTTCTTCAGCGGCTCGGTGGGTATGGTGTCTGCTACCAGCTTCTTCCCTTCAACAAGCCTTATTTTCGCTCCCTTAAGCTTCTCTGAGGCTATTGGATGCTCCTTTATGAACTTGTCAAGCCTTTCAATCATCATTTTAGCGTTTGTGCCAGCGTAGAAGTGTAGCCCTACCTCCACAACGTCCCTTCGCGGGAACATCCATACGTAGGCTAGCTGAGAATACGCCTGGTTGAAGTACACCTCTATGGCGTCTCCTATCCTCTCGTCAATTATCTTCTCGGGGAGCTCAAGCTCATACTGTATTACATTTATGTACTTCGGCGTCTCTATCCCCAGCTGTTTGCTTAAATTGGACTCCATGCCATATGCTCCTATAAGAACCTCGGCCTCATACTTCTCCTCCTTCCCCTCAACCTCCGCTGTAACCTCAACCTTATCCTCGAATATCTTTATCTTAGTGGCCTTGGCATTATTGATTACGTCGGCGCCAGCCTTCTCAGCGCTATCCATGAGCCATTTATCGTATGCTGGCCTATAGACTATGAAGCCTGGCTCCTTGGCACTGCCAACGTAAACGGATTTATTCGACCTCGAGACGACAAGGCCTTTAACTATCTTCCTCTCAACTAATTCATCGGGAACTTTAAGCAGATTATAGCATCCATTAGATATTCCTCCAGCACACGGCTTTACTCTCAGCCTAGAACCCTTCTCGAGAAGAACTACGTTAACCTTATTCTCGGCAAGCCTCCAGGCAGATATTGCACCAGAAGGACCACCGCCGATAACTACGACGTCATACTTTTTCATAAACAGCACCGATATCTTAAAAGCCTTCAAATTAATAAGCATTAACACATATTCTATTGAAGACTATGGTAACAGTCAACTATCCGTGATATTACTCCTTTAATAATAGAGTAATAGCTACGTTATGCTTATCGATTTAAAATATTTTATCGCTCTTGTTTTTAGGTTAAATGATTTATTGTTGTAATGTATTATAGCGTATGGATCGGGTTAAGCTTAAGCTGACCCTCACAGACGAGCAGGTAATAGAGATGCTCCGAAAACACCGCTGACCTAACGGCGTAAGAATACACGCTGATACAAGAAAATCTGATTGAATATGTTTTCCGATTTTAGGTTAAAAGTTCTAGTCCTAGATAATTGCCTTTCCATCTTTTTTGTTGAATATATGGATGTGTTTGACGGGGATCTCAATATAAATCGTTTCATCCGGCTTTAGGCTTATTTCGCCTGGATATCTTGCTTTGTATATTTTTCCTCCTAGGCTAAAGTTAATAATCATTTCCCCTCCAAGTGGTTCCACAACATATACTCTACATTTGACCGTCGATGCCCTTGGTTCCTTATATATTTTAATGTGTTCAGGTCTTATACCTAAAACCACTTCTAAACCCGCCTTATCCCTTAAGATGCTACTAAATGTTTTTGGTAGTTTCAGTTTAAATTCTCCAGCATCTAGAACGATAAAGTCGTCCTTATATGTGAGAGTTGCATCAAAGAAGTTCATGGCAGGGGATCCTATAAAACCTGCAACGAATATATTTTGTGGTTTTTTATATAGATCACTTGGTGTGCCTATTTGCTGAATCTTACCTTTATGAAAGACTACTATTCTGTCAGCCATAGTCATTGCTTCCACTTGATCATGTGTGACATAGATTGTAGTTATTCCTAACTCTTTCTGCAGCCTCTTGAGCTCGGCTCTCATATATACTCTTAGCTTTGCATCTAAATTGCTCAGTGGCTCATCCATGAGGAAGACCTTGGGTTCTCGGACCAATGCTCTTCCTAATGCAACTCTCTGTTGTTGCCCACCACTAAGCTGGCTTGGTCTCCTATCTAAAAGGTCTTCAATTTTTAGTAACTTAGCGACCTCTTCTACCTTTGCTTTAATGTACTTTTTCGGCATTTTTCTTACTTGCAAGGGAAAGGCTAAGTTATCGAATACCGTCATGTGCGGATAAAGTGCATAGTTTTGAAATACCATTGCGACGTCCCTTTCCCTGGGCGGTATGTTGTTAACTAGTCTGCCACCAATGTATATTTCTCCTTCGTCAGGCCTTTCTAGTCCTGCAATCAACCTTAAAGTAGTAGTTTTTCCAGAACCGCTAGGCCCCAAGAGAACCACGAACTCCTTATCTTTAACGTCAAAGGATACCTTATTTACGGCTATTACCTTACCGAAACGCTTTGTAAGATTTTTAACTTTCACATCCGCCATGTTTCATCACGCTCCATTTAGCCTTTAACTACCCAGCCGACCATTCCTCGGATATAGTATTTCTGTAAGGCAAGATATAATACTATAGGTACAGCTATGATTATGAGCGAGGCAGCGGATAAAACACCCCAGTCAACATGATACTGGCCTCTCATTAGAGGCAGTCTCTGCGTTGCCAAAAGTTTATCAGGAGAATATATGAGAATTAACGCTAAGAAGAAGTCGCTCCAAACCCATGTGAATTGTAGTGCTGCAACTGATGCTATCCCCGGTAAGGATAGAGGGAGAACTATTTTATAAAATATCTGGAAGTCCGTGGCCCCATCTATTCTAGCAGCTTCCTCCACTTCAACGGGAAGCGTGGCAAAGAAATTTTTCATAAAAAGTATTATCCAAGGTAATCCCCACGCTGTATGTACTATGCTTAATCCGATAAGGCTGTCGAGCAATCCCAGTTTTTTCATTAACTGAAATAAAGGTATTGCGATGCTCTGTTGAGGAACCGCCATCAATAAAACAATTGTAAGGAAAAGGTAGCTTTTGATCGTAAAGCTGTATCTAGCGAAAGCGTACGCAGCAAGTGCTCCTATTATTATCGGCATTATAGTTGCAGGAATCGTAACTATTAATGAATTTACTATTCCCTTACTGAGGGGTGCGGTCGGATGATATAAAGCATTAAATATGTTGGTTAATGAAGGATTAAATTCGCTAAAATCCCACCATCCACGTACTATTTCCTTGTATGGTCTAATCGAAGCCATTAATATCCCCATTAGTGGCAGAATCCATACAAACGATATGGCCCATGCTATTACGTTGATAAGTATGGCAACCTTGTTTATCTTCATTTTCTCACCACGTACTTAAACATGACTATAGCAACAATTAGGGTTAGTGCAGTTAAAAGAGTGGCGATTACGGATGAGGCGTTAAAGTCTAGGCTTCTAAATGCTAGGAAATACATCAATAATGCGAGAACGTTTGAAGCCCCTCCAGGTCCGCCATAAGTTGCCACATAAACTATATCGAATATTTTAAGCTCCCATAAAAGGGTCATCGTAACCACAGTTGTTGTAACCGGCTTAAGGAGAGGCAGGGTTATTCGAAAGAATATCTGCATAGAGGAAGCTCCATCAATTTTTGCAGCCTCGTAATACTCCTTTGGTATCATAGCGAGACCAGCAGAGTATAGAATTAAACTAAACCCAGTCCAAAGCCAAACAGAACCTAAAATTAAGGAAAATAAGGCTGTGTCAGGGTACATGGTCCAGGTCCTGACAAGGTGACCTAAACCAATCGCCTTGAGAAACATATTAACAACCCCTACCTCCCTGTCGAAGGTAAACCTAATAATTATTCCTCCCACGATTAGGGGAGTCACCATGCCTAAAAATATGATGGATTTAATTATGGATGAACCCTTCACGTTCTGTAGAAGAACTGCTAGTACCAATCCGAGGAGTGTGGATAGGGGAAGATGTATGAGAATCCAGATAGCGTTATGAACTATAGCCCCCATCGGGAAGTAACCCTTTAAAATTCCGTCGTAGTTGATCACTTCCCTCCTACTTAAAACTCTAATATAGTTGTCAAAACCTACAAAATAACCTTCAGGAGAGAGAAAACTGAGAGAAATAGTAGCAGAAATTGGATATAGGACGAAAATTATTATCAGAATTAGGGCAGGTAAAATGAAAAAGTAGGGGGTTAGGTTTAGCTTCATCCCGTATCTACCTTATCCCTTTGGAGCCTTTTCCTGTAGGGCTTCAAGTACACTATCTAAAGCATCCGGATTTACCCATAATAACTTTAACTGATCCCAGAAGGTCGGTTGGAATTCTCCGCCAATTGAATCGTCTAAATCTGATAGCACTTCCTTACCAACTAAAAGCTTTGCAACTTCTCTATCAACAGGTGGATAGGCATCTAAGGGGACGTTGACGTTAGTAGCGAGATGTCCTCCCTGAGCAACCTGAAGTCTTTGAGCTTCTGCACTGCATAAGAACTTAAAGAACTCCTTCGCTGCTTCTAAGTTTTTGGTGTAAACAGGTATAAAGAAGTAATCAGGTGCAAACACTAGACCTTTATTTCCTGGTAGGGAGAAGACGCCGAGATCAGATGGATCTTCCACCATTCCAGTTATCCAGCTTCCCATAAAGTATAAAGCGTAATCTCCTTTCCACCATAATTCTAGAGCTGTTGTCCACTCTATGGGTTCGCTAAAGTATCCTTTACGTAGAAGTGGAACTATTCTTTCCTCAAATATTTGCCTGACTTCCGGATCTGTCCATTTAACTTTTCCTGCTATAAGATCCCTTTGAAGCTGGGGACCACCATAGGTTATGAGAAAATGCTCCACTACATCAGAAATAGGCCATCCTACACCATCTCCCGTAACTATTGGAGCTTTAATTCCCTCTATGCCCTTAATTTGTTCAAGCAAATTAACGAATTCGTCCCAAGTCTCAGGAACCGTTAAATTGTATTTATTAAAGAAGGATTTTCTATACCAGAACCCCGGTTTAACTTTCCCTGTCCATACTCCGCCGTATATCCTACCATTTAGTTTAACGGCATCAAGAGCGCCCGGTAAGAAATCAGCTTCATTAATTAGATCTGTAACATCTACAACATGCCCCTTCTTCGCCTGCTCAACAATAAACCATCCCCACATAAAGATGACATCGCCAGGTGTAGAATTGGCTTCGAACTGTGCTGGTAGTATAGTCGCTAGGTCTTCAGCTCGATAAATCTTGTATATTACTTTTATACCAGTCATGCGCTCAAATCTCTCTAAGACAGGCATGAAAGCATCCATTTCAGGCCCAGCCCAGGGACCTATCACCGTTATTGTAGCAGGTATTTCGCCAACCTTTTCCTTAATTGCTTCTATCGCTTCCAGTTTCTGACTTATCTCATCTAACTTGGCTGAAAGCGTTGCAACCATAGACTGCAATTGAGCTATTATTGCTCCAGTGGAGATAATAACAATAAGCAAGGTTGTCACAAGAAGTATTTCCGTTCTAGTCATAATACCACCCGCCAGTGATAAATATAGAGTAAAACTAATATATAAGTTTTATTACAATTAAAACTGATTTTAATTAAACTTAAACAAAAACGTTAAGCAAATATTTCAAATAGGAATAATAGATATAATCAATAAATCTGGAGTAGGATAGTGGATATGAACCAAAGAAATGAGCTGATAGACATCTTAAGAGAAAAGCTCGCAAGCCTAGGCTTAACTTCATATGAAATTACGGTATATCTTACTTTGCTAAGAGAGGGCCCCCTATCGGCTGGCGAGATAGCCAAGAGAAGCGGCATCCCACATAGTAGAGTATACGATATAATCCATAGATTGGATGAAAAGGATCTAGTTGAGATATTTTACGGCAAGCCTAAAAAGGTTAAGGCAGTTGACCCAAACATAGCACTTTATGCACTCGTTGAAAGAAAGAAGAGAAAGCTGGATAGGCTATGTAATCATGCATTAAGTTTGATAAATACTGTTATATTGGCAGGTAAACAAGCTGAAAAAACCACTTGGGTTATTGAGACTAGCCTAGCTGAAGTAGTATCACATCTGATCTTAAAAGCGAGACATCAGCTTCTCCTAGCATCCGACCACGTTTTAATCGATGAATTGAGTGATGAGCTATGCCATGTATCTAAAAATGGAGTAAATGTAACAGTAATATGTTATGATAACATAGAAAAGCTAAGTTCTAAAGATAAATTAGTTCAGGCTAGGGTAGAACTTTACGTAAGAAAGGCTTATTCATTAACTATAGTCCTTATTGACTTTCTAGCTGGAGCCATAAGTAGCCCCGGTATCAGCTATTCAATAATGACAACCGAACCTGTCCTCATAAGAGCTTTAATGGATCTTTTCTACAGCTCGATCGTAAATACTTCAAGCATTGTAGCAAAGCCACCGGAAGTAAGAGGCCGCTTCGTTTCAATATGGGCAATTATAAATAAAATTGAAAAAGGTAGGAAACTGCGTGTAAATGGAATAGATTTAAAGACAGGAAAAGAGGTGATTGTTGAAGGAGTAGTCGAAGACAAAATAATAGAGGATGGAGTTGTGTGCTTGCTTTTAAGGACTGAGAAAGGAATAGTTAAGGTGGGTGGATTAGGCGCAATGCTAGAAGATATAGAGGGACTTATATTCGAAGTAATTTAGAGAGGTGTTTAGGTGAAAGTTTCAGTTAAACGAGATAGAAGACTGGAAGACTATAGAAAGATAGTTTCGGACGCTGTTCTAAATAGCATAATGAGCATTGCCGATAAGCTTAAGGGATTATCTGTTATTCATGTAAATTCGACTTCATTTGGTGGGGGTGTAGCTGAAATATTACATAGCATGGTCCCTTTAATGGCTTCAGTGGGTCTGGATGTCGAATGGAATGTCATAGAAGCGCCTATCGAATTCTTTAATATTACAAAGTTATTACATCATGGAATTCAAGGAATGAAAGTAGACTTTGATGAGGGTATGAAAAGTTTTTACCTAAAAATAAATGAGGAAAATGTAGCGAAAATAGATTTAGATAAAGATTTCATAGTAATTCATGACCCACAACCCTTGCCGATTAAATATTTTGCAAAAGATCATGGATTGTGGATTTGGAGATGTCATATAGATGCGTCTTCCCCGTATAAGCCAGTTTGGAATTTCATCAGCAAATTTGTTAAACTGTATGATTCCTATATTTTTCATATGGAGGAATATGTTCAACCGGACTTGGATAGAGGAAAGGCATTTATCATGCCTCCGTCGATAGATCCTCTCACGGAGAAAAATAGAGAAATGAGTGACTCAGAGATAATGGATATCCTTGATAAATTTGACATAGATCCAGAGAAGCCCATACTAATACAAGTCGCCAGATTTGATCCGTGGAAGGATCCTATAGGAGCTATAAAAGTATATAGGAAGGTAAAGGAACGGGAGCCTGGACTTCAGCTTTTACTTGTAGCATCTATGGCACATGATGATCCCGAGGGATGGGTATATTATGAAAAAGC
>Ga0209410_1000761_pt1 | contig 15209 bp, 13 predicted proteins | sample Mar14436cmmetaG_FD_184135 | JGI IMG/M metagenome (GOLD analysis project Ga0209410, IMG submission 184135) | Marine hydrothermal vent microbial communities from Guaymas Basin, Gulf of California to study Microbial Dark Matter (Phase II) - Marker... ... | reverse complement strand
TTCCATAACAGTTGGAGCAGAATTGAATCAGTTATCGTTTCCTGTTCTGGAATTTTCTCTAATTCATCTAGGCTCGGGGCTTCTATAGGTATGCCTCCATGTACTGCAAAAATTCTCAGACCTTCGCCGAGTTTTATAACTGCTGAAACGGGGAGGCTGACATATAGGGGTATTATGAAGTTCTGGTAGAAGATTCTCCATTCCCCCTTAAGCCTCGACATTAAATGGTATATGAAACCGTAGTACTCGTTCATGAATGGGTCTTCATGGTTTCCTCTTAAAACTATAGTTCTATCCTTATTGAACAGCTTAAATATAAGTACTCCTAGGAACGTTTCAAGCTGAGAAGGCCCTCTATCCACGTAGTCCCCAAGGAAGACGTATATTCCACTCCTCTCGTGCGATAAGCTGATAATTCTTTTAAGCGACTCGTAATCCCCGTGCAGGTCTCCGATAAAATACACGTCTTCTGTTGTATTTACCCTAACTAGTTTGCCGTCCCTGCCTATAGCATCGATAATATCGCTTAGAAAATCCCTATTAACTATATCTACTTTAAAGTTCTCAATAGCTTGCTCTAAATTATCAAGGCTCACTTTAAATCCCATAGACTTAGTTCGCAATTAAAAATATAAGTTGTTGCCTTAGCCTAAGATCTCCAACATAGAGTTATAGTCGGCACCTGCCTTGGCAAGATCCGTAAATATCTTCGTCATATGAATATAGGTGTATACTGAATTGATCTTTAATAGTAGATATATTTTAATCCCCTAAGGGTAATCATGTATTAGCAAATTGTATAGGTGATGGCTTTGAATGCTAGAATTATCGTGTTATGTATAGGGCTCTTAATGATATCGGTAGCCTTAACGCCTACTTTACCCGTAGATGCTCAGGGAAATGCTTCAGATGAGATAAAGCTATTTGGATGGTTTGCCTGGTGGAACTTTGATACAAGTAAGCTGTATTCTAAGTATAAGTATTTCTCGCACGTATCACCGTTCTGGTTTAAGGTGGATGACGATGGAAGCGTTGTCCCGATAAAGTCTATTGGAGACACATTTAAGAACTTCGTCTCCTTCGCTCAGGATAAGGGAATTAAGGTTGTTCCCACAGTTATATGCCATAGCTCATCCCTGATTAAGCTTATACTTAATAATCAGACTAGTAGGGACGTGGTTGAGGAAATAGCTAAAGTAGTGGAAGCCTACGGCTTCGACGGGGTAAATATAGACTTTGAAAGAGTATATAGTAGCGATAGACAGGCCTTTGTAAGCTTTCTAAGGAGGCTTAAGCTTAGGCTAAAGCAGATTGGAGATAAGGAAGTTAGCGTGGATGTATTCCCTAAAACCAGAGACGTGGTTACTGGATACGACTATGAAAAAATAGCTGAAGTCGTGGATTATGTAGTGATAATGGCGTACGATTACCACTATCCAGGGGGTTCCCCAGGTCCTGTAGCTCCAATATGGTGGATTCAGGACATAATAGAGTATGCATTAACCAAGGTGCCCAGCAACAAGCTTATTATAGGGATTCCCGCCTACGGTATAGACTGGCCAGTCGGCGGAACAGGGAAGGCAGTCACGTATGGCTCCGCAATATCTAGAGCTAAGGCTTTAAGAGTTAAAGTCCTATACGATTACAAGGAGGGGGAATACCACTACTCCTATACAGCAGGCAGAAGACGCCATGAGGTATGGTTTTCGGGACCTGCAAGCCACCTTGATAGGCTTAAACTAATTAAAAAATTCGGGCTTAAATACGTCGCCGTATGGTATGTTGGCATAGAGGACTCTAGCTTCTGGAACGCGCTCGACGAGGTAAATAGGAAAAATCTATCGGATATAGTTATCGAAACGTACCCTAAGTCCTGTAAGGGATATGAGAGGTATGAAATTAAAGGTAGGCTTGAGCCGGGGATACCTAAAGCTAAAATATACGTCATGTATAGCCTCGATAACGGAGCAACGTGGATACTGGATAAAACGGTTACTACTGATAATACGGGAGGTTTCGTTTACGAGTTCCTCCCAACTAAGGGTGGGGTTTATCTAGTGTTATTCCAGTGGAACGGGAGCGAAGCCTACCTTGGAGATTATGAGCTAGTAACGATAAGAGTAACCTTAATACAGACTAAAACCTACCTTACGCTAAAGGTAAATAATACATCACCCGTAGTAGGTAGCTACGTTGAAATAAGCGGTAAAATAAATCCACCGATAGCTGGCGCTCAAATAGACCTCTACTACTCGACCGATGGAAGCTGGATTAAGATAAGCAGCGTATTAGCGGATGATAAGGGGGAATTTAAATACGTATGGAGGCCTCAAACCGAGGGAAAATACTGCATTAAAGCTCGCTACAACGGATCGAAGAGCTATGCTCCATCAGAGCATACTTTAACCATAGAGGTTCAGCCTAAATCAAGCCTCAAGATAAACCTTGCCTCACATAATATTTCAGCGGTGCTTGGAGAGTGGGTAAAAATATCGGGCTACGTGGAGCCGAGAATGAGCGTAAACTTGAAGATATACTTTAGACCCGAATATACCTCAGAGTGGAGCTTTATGTGTGAAATATCGACAAATAGTAGCGGCGAATTCGCACATCTATGGAAGCCCTATGAAACGGGAAACTATTACGTTAAAGTAGCCTTTGAGGGAAATCCGTACTGGAAGCCTACATACGCTATATTAATAGTACACGTGGAAGAAAAGAGGGAAGAGATGCCGATCGAGCTCATACTAGTGCTTATCATTGTAGCTGTGGCTGCAGCGTTAATAGTTGTTAAAAAGTTATTAATAAGGTAGGGCTTAATAGCAGATGCTGGTGTGACTATGAGTGAGCTAAAGCGTGCTCTAGGATTATGGCAGGCAACAATGTTTGGAATTGGATTAATACTGGGAGCTGGGATATATGTCGTTATAGGTCGAACCGCAGCATACGCCGGGCCATTAATTTGGCTCTCAGTTGTTGTAGCTGGTTTAATAGCTCTATTTACTGGATTAAGCTACGCAGAGCTTTCAGGTCTATATCCCAAGGCTTCAAGTAGCTATTTTTACGTTAAAAGAGCATTTGATAAGCAGGAAATGCTGGCCTTTCTTGTAGGATGGATGATATTTTTCGAGGCAGCTAGTGGTGCTGCGACAGCAGCTGTTGGATTCTCCAGGTATTTTATAGAGATATTTCAGCTGAATATATTTAATAGAAACATTACGTTGATACTTGCATCGGCGGTAGCCATACTAATATTTACCTATGTAAACTATCTTGGGATAGAGGAGAGCAGTAAATTAAATATAGCGTTCACGCTAGTGGAAGTAAGCGGACTAATAATTGTAATAATTCTTGGAGCGCTTTTTGGCAGGGTTAACCCTGACTACGTATCAATGCCTCCTAAAGGCTGGATTGGAATACTTCAAGGAGCTGCCTTAATATTCTTTGCGTATGTCGGCTTTGAGCTTATGGCTACGACTAGTGAAGAAACAATTGATGCCAGAAGAACCATGCCTAAGGCAATTATTCTTGCATTAACTGTATGCGGACTACTATACCTATTGGTTGCCTTATCTGTAGTTAAGCTGATGGATTGGAGGGAACTAGCTATTGCTGGCGCACCTCTTGCTTCAGCTGTTGAATCGGTTTTAGGCTCTATGGGCTGGTACCTTTTAGCGTCTATTGCCCTATTTTCGACCTCAAACACCATCCTAGGCTTCCTTGTATCATCCTCTAGGATAGCGTATGGAATGTCGTACGATGGCATGCTAAACCCCAAGCTCTCCTTAGTGCATCCTCGAAGAAAGACTCCGCACTATTCAGTTATATTAGCAGGGTTCGTGGCTCTCTTTGAGGTGGTAGTATCAGGGTTTTATGAGGATCCCATAAAGGTTATAGATGTTGTCGCTAAGTCCTCCAATTTGGGCTGTCTAATAGCATTTATTTTTGTGAACTTCTCGGTGCTTATTTTGAGGCGAAGATATCCGGATGCTGAGAGACCATTTAAGATACCGCTAGCTCCCCTAAATATTCCCTTAACGTCGCTCATAGGAGTACTTCTATGCGCCTTAACTATAGTGTTAGTATTCCACGAAACATTAGTCTGGGCAATTACACTAGCTATTCTAGGATTGGGGCTTGCAATAAAAACTAGAAGATAGCAATATATCTCCGTTTATGGAGTAAATACTTGGATGATGAGGGAGGTTTCGAGGGATCGATGAACGAAGTTCCGAACACTGACTCGGAAGTATATTTAAATAACTGTTAATACCTATTTTTCCTCGGGCCTCTATGCGTGGAATACTATCATTATTAATTATATTAATAATGGTGATTGTGGCAGTGAAAGTATATTCTCAGCCGGACTACCCCGAGGCTACATGGAATCCAGCAGATCCAGGCAACTATTTAAGCAGTAATAGAGGCAGAGAAGATGTTAGATGGTTTATAATACATGTTGCTGAGGGAAGCTACGGGGGTACTATTAACTGGTTTAAGAATCCTAAAGCTAGAGTTAGTGCACACTTTGTTATAAATGAAGCTGGTACACACCTCACACAGATGGTTAGAATTAAGGATATTGCATGGCACGCTGGAAACTCCCTCTATAATAGGTATTCGGTAGGCATAGAGATTGCCGGCTACGTTGGGAGCACTATTTGGCCTGACACACTCTATAAAAACCTTGCTAAGCTTGCCGTATGGCTTCACGAAAACTATAATGTTGCATTAGTATGGGTTGAGGGCGTTGCTCCCCCAAGTCCACTCCAATCCTCCGGCATTATAGGGCATATTCAAGTGCCCGATCCAAGCAACCCCAGGGTAGGGGGAGGTAGAAGCCATCATACAGATCCGGGATCAACATTCAACTGGATAAAGTTTATGAACTATGTGAGGGAGCTATATACCTCACTCCACGGCCTAGAGAGGTTAAACGTTACTATTAAGATCGTAAGCCTATCGGGCAGTCCTATTAGCGGCATAACCGTGAGGATTGAGGGGGAGGGGGAGAGCTACCTCCTACATACGGATTCCGAGGGTAGGATAAATCTTAAACTTAATCCCGGTGAATATAGAGTTAGGATAGAGAAAGACGGCGTAAAATACGACGAGAGAAGAATGTATGTTGTATCCGATGCGGAGGTATGTATTGCCCTGCCCGTGGAGTCGGGGGCTGCAAGTTCTAGTACTCTAGTTCTAACATTCCTGCTGTTCTTAGCGGTGTTTATTTTTGCATATCTAATAACGGGTATGCTGAATAGATGAAAATAGATACCTAGCTTGTTAAGCTTTGAGGGCGCTATGAAGTACTTAATTACGCTACAGTATTAAAATTTATAAGTCTTTAGAAAGTATATCATAGCAAAGGTGATTTTATGGAAAGAATACTGCTAGTATTTTTACTATTAACTATCGTAGCTTTCGGTTCGGTTCTTGCGAAGCCGCCGCATACGATAGATATGAGTACTAATTCAAACGATTTCTCGTCGGATGAGAAAGTGGCTCAAGTTGATCAAGATGCTCCAGGTAAGCCAGCTAATCTATCGCTCCTATATGTGACTTGGGATTCAAGTTTCCTATATATAGGTGTCGACTTTGCCCCGGACGGCTGGGGATTAGCTTTAGGAATAGCCTTTGACGTTAATAAGGATCCAAATATAGGGTTTGGAGCAGTATATGAGCCCGACGACTCCACGTGGAGGGATTGCTGGGGCAGATTCTTTAACCATACGTCGCCCTACTATCCAGACTATATATCATACTTCTGGTACGACGGCTCTACGATAACAACCGCCCAGTTTAATAGGTATATGTGGGAGAGCTATCCGCCCATTGTTAGAGACCCCGACGTACACCACTGGTACGTATGGTACTACAATGATCTTGTAAGCGTGGGTGGAGGCTATACCCCTGTTGCCTCCGATCACAGTGGCTCAACCCTATTTAAAGTTAAGGTGCCGTGGTCCGCTCTAGGGGGTGTACCCAGTGAAATCAACTTGGTAGTATATATTACTGGCGCGGATGGTAGCGCCGTCTCAAGCATACCCTATAACGATAATGTACACGATCAAGCCAATGAATGGAGCGATCACGATAATATAACAACCTACCTTAGAATTGATATAGCGAAGTATAATGTAACCCTTAAGGATGCGCTGGGGAAGAGTTTATATGGGCATCAGCTACTAGCTAACGGGTTCTCGGCGACAACCGACATGAAGGGGGTAGGAATCCTTCCACTAGTGCCTGGAGAATCGTATGTTATCGAAGTAGTTAGTCCGGACATCGGCAAGGTGTATGAGACCTCCATCTCCTCAGCGGATGATGTGGAGGATGAGATAACTATAGCAAACTATGCATTTAGGCCGTTTGACTCCCCATATACGACAATAACTAATGGCACGATAGTTCAGGCATCCTACGATGCAGATAAGGGAGTTTTCATAATATCAATTGATGCACCAGCTGGCACAGCATCCGAAACCAAAATCACGTCAAACGACCGGCCCTACACGGTTGAAGTAGACGGCGTATTAATACCGTATACCTTATCGAAGGATAAATACCTAACAGCTACGAGCAACGTATGGTACTACGATAAATACGAGAAAATACTCTATATTAAGGTATTCCATAGCTCTATTAAGGACATAAAGATAGTGTTCCCGCTACCCCCAGTAATAGGCGGCGAGGCTTACCTCATTAATAAGATAGAGCTTCTGAAGACTTTAATAATGGAAAACGCTGCCGTTATAATAGTATCCGTGGCTGTTATATTGGCTGCAATATTAATTAGGAAAAAGTAATTTTTATAAACCATAACTTATTAGGCTATATCTCAGGCTCGCGTACTGCAATTATCCGGATATTCCTAGTACTACCGGGATTCACTAGAGCTGATACGTAAACTATGCAGTACATCTGTCTCCGGATAACCTTAACTATTCTTCCACCCTCAACTACGTAGCCTATAGCTATAGGCATTATGAACCTTACTCCATCAAGTCTTAATGGTTCAGGTCTAACGTATTTACCTGATACCTTGATGGGAGTAGCAAACAATAGGGATGCCGATGCGTTCACTACATAGTGTCTTCCATTGTTGGCTGGATAGTAGTGCACCCTTATCACGTCAATTGGATAAAACTTTACTTTAAAGCTACTTCCATTTACCTCTACTAGTAGGAAGTGGTGTATCCCTCCATTTATCGGTTTTCCTCCCAACGGTGCTCCCGCTCCGCCCGTTATATAGTATGTTACGCCTCTATACGATATGTTACGGTATAGGTGTATGTGGCCCTGAAATACCGCGTTGACGCGATGTTTAGTGAATAAGTTAGTCAGGTACTCTATATCCTCCCTGCTCCACCCAGATGGACCCCCGACTACGGGTCTATGCATAATAACGAATATTGGGTTACATGAGCCATGCTGTTTTAGGTCGTTTTCAAGCCATAATCCCTGCTCAGTACCCTTAATTTCCACGGCGCTTCCAACGACATCGGTATCGAGTATTATAATGTGGGTATTTCCTACGTTGAAGGAGTAGTAGAGCCTACCGTATAGGCGGATGTATAGTTGCTCGGCGTAGGGGTCGCCGCTCCCGTGTCTACGGCCAGTCTTGGTGTCGTGGTTTCCAACAGCAGTAATGACTGGAACTATGCATGCGTTAATGCACTTATCGAACTCTAAATATTGCCTCTCCAAGTTTCTCCCCGTTGCATGATAGCCGTATATTAGGTCGCCTGCGATAATTAGGAAATCTGGGCGAATTAGATTAACTACGTTTATCAGCTTCTTGAAGGTCTCCGGTATCGGGTCGTTCGGGCGGGCTGGCCTACAGTCTCCACATACAATAAACCTAAATGTTTTGTATCCATTGTTCACGAATATCGTCTGCCTAATCGATACGCTGAGGTTCGTTGAGAATATCAGCCTATAGAATCCCGGAAACATGGGCTTCCAGCTAACGTTTATTCTGGCTATTCCATTTATTATTGGCGTAACTAAGGTTGAAATTCTGGTGGGCTTGCTTAATCCATTGAGGGAGTATTTGACTATATAGAAGCGTGTCTCTACGTATCTGGCTTCGCCGCTACACTTCAGAGTTATCCTGATTATACAGCTGGTACCTACCGTAATGTCTTCGGGCTCCCACGTAATCGACTTGACAACTACCTGAAAATTTCCGTTAGAACTATGGCTGATAGCGAAATCTCTAGGAGTTATAACTATTGTAAGGAATAGCGCTACAGGCAGTATTAAGTTGATAAACCTCCTCAACTCTAAATTATTCCCATGCATACGACATCAGACCGATAGTTTCATTGAATATAAACGTTTCTATAATTAATGCGAGAAATTAAATAGCTCTTAAATATATTTGATTTAGATAACCATGTCTACACATGATCACGTTAGGGTTTTGAGGGAAAGGGCCTCTAAGTTCCTACAGTATTCAATTGAAGCCTTAGAGAGGGGAGAATACGATCTATCCTGCTTCTTTGCCGAACAAGCTGTTCAGCTCCGCCTAAAATCTCTCATACTGAGAATATATGGCTCACTACCTAGAACACATAGCATGAGAGAGATACTGGGCATACTCTCAGACGCGCTAGATAAACTGGGTTATCCTGAGGTTGAAGAGATTAGACGTTTCGTGCGTGAAAATAGGAGCTCTTTAAGGTTGCTGGAAGACGCATATACTGGCGGAAGATACCTCTTAACCGGATACTCTAGGCTTGACTCGGAGGAGTGTATTAATATCGCTAGGAGAATTATAGATATGGTTGATAAGATTGAAAGGGAAGTCTTCAGCTAAGGATATATACTTTGAGACTAGGATTAAAAGGCTTAAGGAGCTGCTTTCATGGAGAAAGCTGTTGCCCATAGTTAGGGATTCCGTGAGAGAGGTTCTAGGAAATAGGCCAGTTTACGTCTTCGGCTCAGCTGTTAGAGGAGAACTTACGGTGGATAGCGATATAGATATAGCTATTATAGTTGATAAGGTTCCGGAGAGCGCTAGGGAGAGGGTTAGAATAATTGATGAGATATGGAGGAGGATGGAGGATAGAGGCGTCTCCTTCTTCTACCCCTTTGAGCTACACCTCATGTCCGAAAGTGATAAACGGATGCTGGAGAAGGGTGGGGCTAAATTCGTTAGAATAGAGGAGCTATTGCTTTAATCCCTCGAACTGGTATGTCCCCTTATAGCCTCCACCTGTATCTCCCATTACCTTGATGAAAACTAGCTGTACTAGCCTAGCGTTTCTCTTCAATCTTATACCCTCCTCATTGTATACTATGAGTAGGGAGTAGCTTCTACCCCTATATCCCGGATCCCATACAGCAGTCTCGACGGTCGCACCACACCTAACCAAAGAAGAGCGGGGCCTAGCTATAGCAACGAGGTCGAGCGGCATATTTACAACCTCATTATACTGAACAATATAGATGCCCCTGCTTAGGTGAATCCACTCACCGTTAAACTTGAGCTCCTCGTACTTGGGTATAATTCTCCCGCTATTATCAAAATCTATTGAGCCGGCACCACAAATCCTGTAGACTTTCCTTAGGGTAAGCTCAATACCTGCGGGCTGAACCTGAGTTTCGGGGTCGATAAGACCCTCAATTAGCGGCGGATTATCGTTTAAACGTCTAAGCAACTCAGATCTACCCAGTATCATAGAGATCCCACTATGAAAACTAGATGCTATGTAGAAAAATATATCCTTTAATAATCTAACTATTTAAATGGCAATGTATTAGGCTGTGTTATGCTACTCTCAGGCTGATCTTAGAGTTAAGCATTCTAATGATTCAAGGTAATTTTACTTCACAGGAGCGAAGTTACTTCGAAGGGGTGTAGTTGCTTTTCGATGAATCAGTAAAGGAGAAAATTGAGAATTTCTACGATAGAGAATATAGGGGATTGTAAAGGAAAATATATATTTGGTTTAGTAGGATGCTATAGGTGGATATGCGGAGATTAGCTATATTCTTGGTTTTCGTAATTTTACAGCTCGAGACCGTGTATGCTCAGCCACAGCCGAAGTGGATAGTGGAGATACTTGGTACGCCGCTAACTTTAAGCTGGTATAATGACCTGCTGGCTGTGGGGACGAGGAACGGCTATGTATTGGTGCTTGATGTAAACGGTAGTTTAAGGTGGGAGTATAGAGCTAAAGCTCGTATTGAATGTGTTGCGTGGAGTAATGATGGGCTGCTGGCCGTGGGTAGCATGGATAGCTTCATCTACGTATTTGATGTAAACGGTAGTTTGAGGTGGAAGTATAGGGCGGAAGCCTGCGTTGAGTATGTTGCATGGAGTGATGATGGTTTACTTGCTGCTGGAGGTGATGATGACTGCATTTATGTATTCGATAGCTACGGTAATTTGAAGTGGAAATATAGGACGATGGAGGATATCGAGTGTGTTGCATGGAGTAACAGTAGTTTGTTTGCCGCTGGGGGCTGGGATAGATACGTCTACGTCTTTGATGTTGAGGGCAATTTGAAGTGGAAGTATTGGATAGATGGACCTATTCACCGTATTGCATGGAGTAGTAATGAATTGGTGGCTGTTGGGAGCTTTGATGGACGTGTTTACGTCTTTGACTCCTGTGGTGATTTAAAGTGGAGGTATGAGTTGGGAAGACCTATTTACTGTATTATGTGGAGCAGCGATAATTTGCTTGCCGTAGGAAGCGATTCCTGTATTTACGTAATTGATTCAAAGGGTAATCCAGTGTGGAAGTGTAAGATGGATGAACCCGTCTACTGTCTTGCATGGAGTAACAGCGGTATGCTTGCTGTAGGATGCTGGAATAATTACGTATATGTATTCGATTCGAGGGGCAATTTAAAGTGGAAATATAAGTCAGGAGGAGATATCGCATGTATTGCATGGAACAATAATGATCTTCTGGCGGCTGGTAGCTGGGACGGCTACGTCTACATATTCGACGGCCATGGTGCATTGAAAACAAAGTATGAGACAGGAGGTTCTATTTCCTGTATCGTATGGGGTAATGGTGGCCTGCTGGCAGCGGGTGGTCTTGATAGCCATATCTACGTCTTCGACTCCTATGGCGGTTTAAGGTGGAAGTATAGGGTGGATAATTACGTTAAATGCGTTGCATGGAGCAGTAACGGTCTGCTAGCTGCTGGAAGCTGGGATAACTACGTCTACGTTTTTAACGTTGATGGCGGTTTAGAGTGGAAATATAGGACAGGGGACCATGTTGAATGCGTGGTGTGGAGTAGCAATAATCTGCTGGCTGTGGGAAGTTGGGATGGTTACGTCTATGTGTTCGATGCCTACAGCAATTTAAAGTGGAAGTATAAGGCAAATGCCCCTATCTACTGCGTTGCTTGGAGCAATAATAACCTTCTGGCAGTGGGAAGCGATGATCACTATGTCTATGTTTTTAATGAGAAGGGTGACTTAAAATGGAGGTATAAGACTAATAGCCGTGTTGAGTGTGTTTCATGGAGCAATAATGGTTTATTGGCTGTTGGTAGCTTTGACAGCCACATATACGTATTTGATGAAAACGGCAATTTAAGGTGGAAGTATAGGACAGAAGGGTGGGTTTGGTGTGTTGCATGGAGTAATAGTAATCTATTGGCAGTGGGTAGCTGCGACCACTATGTCTATGTCTTCGATGCGGATGGTAATTTAAAGTGGAAATATGAGACGGAGGAGTGTATTAAATGCGTTGCATGGAATATCTATGGCTTGCTGGCGGTTGGAGGCTGTGATGGCTATCTTTATCTCTTCGATGCGGATGGTAATTTAAAGTGGAAATACTGGGTGAAAGGCTGGGTCTACTCGGTTAGTTGGCGTGATGGATTACTGGCTTTTGGCGGCGACTACTATTACGGGGTTTTCGGCGGGGTTCAACTCATCTTCACCGACGTCTTTAAGGGCTTTTACTTCTACGTTAATGGAGCAAAATGCTATGGCTCCTGCACTATACTGCCTAGGGGATGCTACAATATATCTATTGAACCAGTTTATATAATAAATAACACTAAGCATATTTTCATTAAATGGAGCGATGGCTCAACCTCTACATTCAGGATAGTGAATTTAACGGATAACGTACTTTTAAAGCCTATATTTAGGAGACAATACTACGTTAACGCTACGTCAAGATACGGTAATATATCGGGTTCAGGATGGTATGATGAAGACTCTATCGCTACGGTAAGTTTATCCCCCTCTACAATCGACTATGGAAATGATACTAGGGTGGTTTTCACTGGATGGATGGTGAATAATAGCATTGTATCCACTAGTCTAAACCTTACGTTTACCGTGGATAAACCTTACACGCTTAAAGCCATGTGGAGGAAGCAGTACTACGTTAAAGTTGTATCCGAGTACGGCTACGTTTCAGGCTCCGGATGGTACGATGAAGGATCCATAATTTCATTAAAGGTGAATACTACGTATTATCCTGGCTTCCCATACGATATAGTATTCGAGGGATGGTACATCAACAGCAAAATGACAACAAGCTCCCCTACGCTTAACATTACCGTCAACTCTCCCATGACCATAGAGGCTAAATGGAGTAAAACTCTCTCACCCTACATTTACATATTAATTACAGTAGTAGTCCTCGCTATAGCTATTTACATTATCTTCCAGCACAAACGTAAATTCATAAATAAAACAAGTAAACCATAGAATATCTACGCTTTTATCTAATAAATGTAGAAAACCGCTAATTCAACTACATATATTAAGTGACCTATTGCTGTTTTTCTCATATAATTATGTGAAATTAAGGTAGTAGTTGTAGTATATATAGGCTCTTTAAGCATCTTGGTGCTAAAGAACAGGCTATGGTTGTATGGGGCTTCTATATTTCTATTGAGCCTAGGGAATATTATGTGTTAACTATGGAGGGAAACTTTATTGGAAAGTTGCACTCTATACTTAACATGGATAGAGAATACGCTATTGGTCAGGTGATTGGGGAGTTTGAGGAGAGAAGGAAAAGGAAGCTAAGAAAATCTTCTAAGAGTAGGGGAGCTGAATAAATATCTAGCATATCCTATAACATTTATTTTTAGTCTGTTGACTGTTTAGCATGTTATGTGTAGTATTGCTGTGTATTTTCTGTTTTCCTTCTCTATCTCTTTTACTACTTCTGGCGTTGGCTTTATTATTGTTTTAAATTTGCTTAGGTAATTCCTTGCATCCTCTGTTATTGGTAGCGCTCCATATTGTCCCGTGCCTATGTATACTACCTCCGGATTCTCCTCCTCTAGGAACTCCAGTTCTCTTTTCGTTAATGGAGTGTGGCCGTATAAGTGTTTCAGATGTTTTGACAGCGACTTATCCCTGTAGGTTATCCTTCCGTCGACGTGTATGACTATGTCCTCCCTATATGTTTCTCCGTTTACCTCTATCCATCCGAAGCCCGTCTTAATTCTCATAGTTGAAAAATATTGACTACGGTTCTTTAATTTTGCTAACTTAGTTTACGAATATATTCCCTACTTACATGATGTTTCATTTCGCCTCTATTAGGCCGCTTTAAGAGTATCGAAGGATTACGGCTTCCTTAGCGGATAACGTTAATCCTCTTCCTCATGTAGCTCTGCTACGGCTTTAGTTGTGCTTGGCAGGTTTTCGGTTTCCCTTCTAATATCCTCAATTTTCTCCCTTATTTCCTTGGCTTTATAGGTTCTTATTAGGAGCTGTAGTGCCTTCGTGAATGCTTCAGTCTTGCTCCTAAAATACCCTTTTTCTACGAGTTCCTCGACCTCCTTAACTAGGCTGGCCTCTAGCTTAAGGTTTACTTGTCTTTTACGCATACAGTCTACCTTTATCTATATGGCTTATGAATTTACTTATGGCTTAGCTCTTTATTTTAGTGAAGGTAAAGCTTATATGGTGTATTTGGTTTTATCCCCTTGTGTCTGGGGTTGCTGTTGGTTTGAGGAGGATTGGGGATAAACTGTATTATGTGGAGAAGGTTACTGATAGCCTCTACACTTTTGATGAGGTTAAGGATGTTGTTTATTCCAAGCGTTCGGAGCATCAGGTCGTTGAAGTACTGGATATTGTTGATGGCGGGCTATCGCTGTATATTGATAATCATCTTCAGGTCTGTGTCTCGGATGAGTGGATATACCATGAGGCACTGGTTCACCCTGCAATGCTTTTCCACGGCTCCCCCCATAGGGTTTTAATTATAGGCGGCGGGGATGGCGGGGCGTTAAGGGAGGTTTTAAAGTACGATTGCGTTGAATCTGTTGTTCTGGTTGAGCTTGATCCTAGCGTTATTGAGCTTGTTGAGAAGTTTATGCCTATGATACCGGACGGCGCCTTCAAGGATCCTAGGGTTAAGGTCGTTTATATGGATGGTAGGAAGTATATTGAGGAACATGATGGGAAGTTTGATGTTATTATAGTTGATGTAACCGATTTATCTGATGTTTCAGCCCACATTTATACTAGGGAGTTCTATAGGGCTGCTAAACGTAGGCTTAATGAGAACGGTGTTCTCGTTACTCAGAGCCTTGGGCTACACTACCAGTTGAAGTATGTTAGCCTCATCTATAATACCGTCAATAGCGTTTTTAGGAACGTTAGGCTTGCTAAGGCTTATGTTAGATCGTTTATCGATGAGTGGACTTTCACTATAGCCTCCGACAGTGAATTAGATTTAAACGTGTTGTCCAGCAGGTTTAAGGGGATGCTTGAGGGTAAGACTAAGTTCCTAACTGAGGATACGTTAATGGCTTTATTTGCTATTCCACCCCATATACGTAGGCGTCTATCCGAGGATAAGAGGATACTTACGGATGAAAACAAGGTAGTGTTATACGAATAACCTTTATCCACGCTATTAAGCACGAGAGTAAATCCTTATTATATTGATTTATTTTAGATTGCTGGCTTCGATATAGCTAATTTTTTAGAATATATTATGGATTGAGCTGTATTTTTTAGTTCATTCGTGAAATACTGGTTTGATAATGGTAACTGATGTTAATTCTGCATTGTATACCCTCTTCACTTGCTTGGAGATGGGTTTAAATACTTTGTTTTCCTATTATCTTAGCTATGAGTTCGGGTATTCGCAGCTGGTTTATAGACTGGTATTATCCATCCCAGGTTGGATGTATATATGGTGTTAAACACTACATCTCCTCGTTTAAGACCAAGTATCAGCAAATCGACT
>Ga0209410_1000760_pt1 | contig 15223 bp, 17 predicted proteins | sample Mar14436cmmetaG_FD_184135 | JGI IMG/M metagenome (GOLD analysis project Ga0209410, IMG submission 184135) | Marine hydrothermal vent microbial communities from Guaymas Basin, Gulf of California to study Microbial Dark Matter (Phase II) - Marker... ... | reverse complement strand
TTGTTGCCTCCCAACCTCATCCCCAGGATGTACCGGGCCTCCAGCCCTTGGGTTGCCTTCCGGCTCGCCATCCCCCGGCCGGTCACAACACATACCCTCCGCGGGAAACTTCTTCCGCGCCCGGTCCGCTTGTAGAGCGTTTTTTTGATTCGTGATCGTCATCACCCGTTTGCATCACCCCCTACAGTCGAGTTGGCCGCAGGGGGTGTTCCATCTCATCCCTTGGGTCCAGGTTCCGTCGGTTGACACGGATACAGTGGGGAGGTTATATCTGCTTGAGATGTACGATCAGCTTGAGCGTAAGGCAGCGGAAATTCGGGCGGAGTGGGAGAAGGATTGCAAAGGGGTTAACACGCCCCAACAACTGGAGGAGCTCCGCATTCGGTTCCTGGGGAGGAAAGGGTACATTCCCCGACTGTTTGCGGCCCTGCGTGAGCTCCCGCCCCAAGAGCGTGCCGCCGCCGGCAGGCTCCTAAACTCGTTGCGAGAAGAGATCCAGCGGGAGCTTGAAGCCCTGAAAGAAAGGATCGCGGTTAAGGCCGAGGAAGAACGACTCAAACGGGAAACCCATGATTTCACCCTCCCAGGTACCTGGCGTGGGGTCGGAAAACTCCATCCCTTGACCCAGGTTCGCTTGGAAATCGAGCGGATTTTCATGGAGATGGGCTTCGATGTGGCGAGCGGCCCCGAAGTGGAAACGGATTATTACAACTTCGAAGCCCTGAACATCCCACCCGACCATCCGGCACGGGATGAGTGGGACTCCTTTTACATCGGGGAAGGGCTGCTTCTTCGCACCCATACCTCCCCGGTTCAGATCCGGGTAATGAAGTCCCAAAAGCCTCCGGTGCGGATCATCTGTCCCGGGCGTTGCTACCGCCGCGATACCCCCGACGCCACCCACTTCCCCGTCTTCCACCAGGTGGAGCTTCTGTGGGTGGAGCGGGGGCTCACCATGGCCCATCTCAAGTGGATCATCGAGGTGTTTGTGCGCGAGTTTTTCGGGCCCGGCTACGAGATGAGGTTCTCAGCGGATTACTTCCCCTTCACCGAGCCCTCTGCCCAAGTCCATATCCGCCGCAAAGGCGGGCCGTGGCTTGAGATCATGGGAGCGGGGATGGTGGATCCCGCGGTGTTTAAGGAGGTGGGTTACGATCCCGAGGAGGTAACGGGGTTTGCCTTCGGGCTGGGGATCGAGCGGATGGCGATGCTTAAATACGGCATCGACGATATCCGCCTCTTCTTCCAGAACGATATCCGCTTCCTGGAGCAGTTTTGAACCATAGGCGGAGGTGATAGGTTGCGGGCACCGGCGTTGGTAGCTGTGTTGGGTATAGGGATCCTCGGGTTGGGTCAGGGGTTCGGGGCCGGCTATTCGGGCGCCGGGCTCCTTCTCTGGGACGTCTCGGCGTTGAACGCCGCTTTGGAAACCGCAGGGTATCCCACGTTAGAGGGGAGCCTGTTCCTGTATGGGGGAATGGGCGCCGGAGGGGAGGAGCTACGTTTCGGCCTCGGCGGCTTCGGCGGTTCCCTCTCCGCCCACGAGGGCGCGAGGGTCTCCCAGATCTCGTTGGGCTTCGGCGGCGCGGTGGCGGAGGTCCCCTTCGGCTCGGCGAAAGGATTCTCCCTGTGCGCCGGCGCCCTCCTGGGGGCAGGAGGGGCGGAGCTGCTCCTGCGGTCTCGGGACTACGGTTCCTTCGGCGACGCGCTCTCGGCGCCGTCCGACCTGTATCTATCGCGCGGGTTCGCCCTGGCCCTGCCCTATATCTCCTTGGAGTTCTGGCCCGTGGGGTGGCTCGGGCTCAGGGCGGCGGTTGGGGCCCTGATCCCGTTTCTCACCTCCCTCTGGGAGGCCGATGGAACGGCACTCCCCGGTCCTCCCGGGAGCTTCGGCGGCCCCTACCTCACCTTCCTTGTCGCCTTCGGGGGAAGGGAAGCTCCGGAGGAGGCTCAGGCCGACTGAGGCCTGAGCCTCCCCAGCAGGGAAACCCGGGCCACCCCCTCCAAGGCCTCGGCGCGGAGGAGGGCCTCTGTCAAGGTCCCCCCGACCGTCACCGTCCCGTGGTGGGCGAGGAGACAAGCTCCCTTTCCCCGCCTGAGCGCTTCCACCGCCGCACGGGCGAGCTCCCAGGTGCCGGGCGGGGCGTGGCGGCTCACAGGGATCCCTTCCCCAAAGAGGAGGCGGCCCTCATCGGAGGCAGGGCACAAGCTCCCCCCGGCTACGGCGGTAGCGTAGGGGGAGTGGGTGTGGACTATGGCCCGCACCACAGGGAGCTCCCGGTAGATAAGCACGTGCATCCGCCACTCCGAGGAGGGCTCCCCGGCCCCGGAGAGCACATTGCCGTCCGGATCGATGGCGACAACCATCTTGGGCCTGAGGTGTGCGTAAGGGACACCGCTTGGGGTGATGTAGATCACCCCGCCGGCGCGGAGGGAGACGTTCCCCGAGCTCCCGACCACCAGCCCCAGCTCCCACATCCTCCGCGCCGCACGGGCCACCCGTTCCCGGAAGACCCTTCCCCCACGCATCAGCTCAGGCCCAGATACCTCTTCTGCTCCTCGGTGAGGGAGTCGATACGGACGCCGTTCGCCTCGAGGAACCTCCGCGCCACCCCCTCGTCGATCTCCCGGGGGACGGGGTAGACCCCGGGACGCAGCTCCCCCCCGTGCTCCAGGAGCCAGCGCAGGGAAAGCGCCTGGAGGGCGAAGGAGATGTCCATGATTTCGGCGGGATGCCCATCCCCTGCTGCCAGGTTCACCAAGCGCCCCTGGGCGAGGAGATAAACCTTTTTTCCGTTGGGAAGGGTGAATTCCTCCACGTTATCCCGCACGTGCCGGGACCGAGCACGATCCCGGAGGGTCCGCACGTCGATCTCTACATCGAAGTGGCCCGCATTGGCGAGGACAAGCCCGTCTTTCGCTTCAAGGAGAGCTTCGTAGGGCACCGCGTCGATGCACCCGGTGGCGGTGACAAGGAAATCTGCTTCCCGGATGGCCTCACGTAATGGCGCGACGGAGAACCCATCCATCAAGGCCTCGGCGGCCCGGATCGGATCCACTTCCGAGACTACCACCCGTGCGCCCAATCCCCGAGCCCGCAGGGCAATCCCCCGGCCGCACCACCCGTAACCCACCACCAATACCACCTTGCCCGCCACCAGGAGGTTCGTGGCCCTCATGATGGCGTCCCAGGTGGACTGGCCCGTACCGTAGCGGTTATCGAAGAGGTACTTCATCTTGGCATCGTTCACCGCCACGGCGGGGTAACGGAGCCTTCCGTTCGCGGCGAGCTTCTGCAGTCGAACCACCCCGGTGGTGGTTTCCTCACAGATTCCCACGGTCTCGTTTCCCCAAGCAGCGCACTCGTTGTGAAGGAGGGCAGTGAGATCTCCCCCATCGTCCAGTACAAGATGGGGCTTTATAGCAAGGGTACGTTTGAGATCCTTCCAATATTGTTCTTCCGAAACACCGTGTTTCGCGTAGACGGAAAGTCCCTCGTCCTTCAGGGCCTCCACCACGTCGTCCTGTGTGGAGAGGGGATTGGAACCGGTAACGGCTACCTCCGCTCCTCCGGCGGCCAGGGCTAGGGCCAACCGCGCGGTCTTGGCTTCCAAGTGGACGGATACGGCGATCCTGACGCCGGAAAGGGGCTTTTCCCGGGCGAACTCCTCCTCGATGTGCGCAAGGAGGGGCATATGGGCGCGTACCCACGATACCTTCTTCTTTCCCCGCTCGAGGATTTCCCTTTGATTCATCCTGAAGCTTAGGTTAACCCAAAGCTCCGCCTCCTCCCAGGCCCCGGGAGATCCCGAAAAGCACCAGACCAATCCCGAGCCCCTGAAGCACCCCAATCCCTTCGCCGAAGATCAGGAAAGCCCAAAGGGAGCTTAAAACAGGCTCACCCAAGGTCACCAAAGCCACCGATGCCGCAGAAAGATACTTCAGGGCCCAGTTGAGGGAGGTGTGGCCCAGGAGTTGGGGACCTAAGGCGAGGAGGAAGAGCCAGGGCCAATCGCTTCTTGCGGGCAAAAAGGCCCCCCGGAAAAAGAGCCCGAGATAGGACAAAAGGAGAAGGGCAGCGGTGGTGTAGGAAAGGGTGATGTACGGAAAGAGCCCTAGCTCCTGCCGGACCCGCCGGCCCACAAGCAGATACGCCGCAGCCATCGCCGCTCCAAGCAAGGCTAGCACATCCCCCCAGAACGCCTTGCCTCCAACGGCGAAGTCTCCCCACCCGATCAGCACCGCTCCCGCGGTGGAGAGGACGATCCCTTCCCAGAGCGCCCGGGTCGGCCGCTCCCCGAGGGCGATGGAAAGAAGGCCCACGAAGAGGGGGCTCGTGGACACCAAAACCACCGAGCTCGCCACCGTGGTGTACCGGAGCGATGCGATCCAAAAGGAAAAATGGAGGGCGAGGAAAAGCCCGGAGAGAATGGAAAAGAGCGCGTGGTTTCGTCCGATGGGCGGTCGCCTCCGGCGGAGGAGGAACGGGAGCAGGAGAACGGCCGCAATGGTCAACCGCCATGCAGCCACCGCGGCGGCGGGGGATGAGGTGAGCCGTATCATGATGGCAGCAAAGGATATGCAGATAAGACCAACGGATAGGGAGATCGCGGTATTTAAATTGGAGGGTTGGTCTCGAAACATCTCCCTTACGGCTCCAGGAGCTCCCGCAGGCGTGGGAGAAGGCGTTTCATCTCTTGATATCCCGCCTCCACCGCCCGGCCGATGTTGACGTAGCGGGGCGGGTTGGGGCCAAAACGAGGTTGGAGAAGGAGATCCGGCTTTTGGGTTTCGGCCTCGAGTTGGGAGATGCGTTTCTGGAAGACAGTGGCCATTTGGAAAAGCACCTTGAACACGTTCGGGTTTGAGAACCGTTTCTCCGGAGGACAAACGAGCACGTCCACTGCCACCACCACCTCGGCTCCCAGGGAACGGGCCGCTTCTACCGGTAGCGGATCTACTACGCCACCATCGATGAGCCATCGTCCATTCCAGGCACGTGGCACTACGAGGCCGGGGACCGCACTGGAAGCGCAGATGGCCTCGGCTAACGGACCCTCCCTAATCCAAACGGCATTGCCTGTGGCCAGGTCCGTGGCCACCGCGATGAACGGAATCTCGAGGTCTTCGATACGCACATCCCCTACCAGTTTCTTGACGGCGCGCAGCAAGGAGTTGCCGGAGGTCCAACCTCGCCAAACGGGGCCGGGGAGGAGGTGCCGCCCGACGCCATACCAACGCAATTTCTTCCAATAAAGGGCAAGTTCCTCAAGCGGGACTCCGGCAGCGTAACATCCTCCCACCCACGCCCCTACACTTGTTCCAGCGATGGCGGCGGGAGTAAGGCCCGCCTCCTCTAGGGCCTTAAGGACACCTATGTGGGCCGTGCCCCGGGCCCCGCCCGAACTCAACGCAAGGCCAAGCTTTTTTGGTGGCAAGGGGACGTAAAAAGGGGCGGGATTACCCCCGCCCCTTGGCCGCACGGGGTCTCACTCCCTGCTGATTGCGCTTACCGGGCACTGATCGATGGCCTCGTCCACACAGGGGAGGGATTCGTCGGCTCCAGCCTTCACATGGGAGAGCCCATCGTCACCGATTTCGAAGACATCCGGGCAAACCTGCGCACATAGCCCACACCCGGTACAAAGGTTCTCGTCCACCTTGACGGCCATGGTACCTCCTTATGTGAGTTGAAGTTCGCCGAACTATACCCCAAGGAGATAACGTAGCCAAACGGAAGTGGCTCAGGCCCGGGAGGGCCGGAGCCTCAAGGAGGCGAGGGGTATGCCGGACCGGCGGGTGCGTTGGACCCGGGCGCGACGGGCTTCCTGAAGAAGCCGGTGTTTTTCGAGCCGTCGCTGTATTTCCGCCTCCCGGGCCTTGGCCGTCACCTCAGCTAGGTAAAGCTCGCACAGCATACCCATCACCTCCTTGCCTTTGGTTTCGGGGAAACGGAAGCTACGCGGTGGTGATGCCAAGAAAGTTCGCGGACGTTTAAAATTTAACAACTAAACGGGGAGGAGTCAAAGTTCAATCCCGACTTCGAGGGTCTGCTGTATAAACCCGGCTATCCCCTTGAATTTGCCTCAGGTAAGCTCAAGGAGACGGGGGCGATGTCGTGGAGGGGCTTGACCTTATCCTCGTTCTACGCCGTTACCGGCGGGATGGCCGGCGCAGGGGCCGCCTATCTGCCCGAGACGGGGTAGTGTCCCGGGAAAGCCCTTCGCTGGGAAAGAGGAGGTGGTACCACAAGAGCCATATTGGTGAACGGAAATCCGGGTTACCCACCCCAAGCTCTTCTCGACCCCATCACGCAGGAGATTTCGAATTTCCTGCGCTCCAAATTTCTCCTCTTCGATCGAAGCTGCCTCGGTCGACGGGCTCCAGATTGCATGGAAAGGGGAACGAAGGATTGAAGGAAGAGATCCCGGTGGAAGCCTATGCCGAGCGGTGGTGCGGCTCCCGCCGGATCCGCGCTTCGTACAGGCGCTCCACCCCGCCTAAGCGAAGGAGCTGAACATTCTGAGTGCTCCGTGGCGGCGAACGCGGGAAGGCTTGTCGGCTGCTGCGTGTTCTCAGGATCTAAACCCGGTGTTCCAGGGCTCGGGAAGGGAATGCGCCGAGTCCCGATAGAGGAATTTCCTGATCCTTTCGGCAATAATGTCGAGCTCGGCTTTCTGGGTCGTCCTCCTTTCCGGTGTTTCTTTTGCCTTCCCGTAATAGGGAATGACGTGGATGTGCAGGTGGAAAACTTCTTGGCCTGCGGCACGGCCGTTTAGTTGTACGATGCGGACCCCCGAAGCCCCCAGAGCTTCCCGCAGCGCTTCAGCGATCCTCCGTGCCGCTACAAAGAGCCGTGCCACTTCATTATCGGGTAGCTCCCAGATGTGGACATAGTGGCGTTTGGGGATTACCAACGTGTGCCCTTCGTTTATCGGCCTTATATCTAAGAAAGCGAGTACCCCTTCGCTCTCGTACACAACCCTCGCTGGGGCCTCACCACGCACGATCTTACAGAAGACACAGCTTCTCATGGATGTAAGATTTAAACGTCCCGTGAAGTAGCTATGGGGGAGGTAAATCGATATCCGGGAGCTCCTGCGCCAACTCCTCGAAGAGGTCATCCTCGATGAAAATAGGGGAACTCATCCGCAATGCTAAGGCCACCGAATCGGAGGGCCGGGCATCTACCTTGCGGATCTTCCCCGAAGGGAGGCGAAGCCAAAGATGGGCGTAACATACTCCCTCCACCACATCCACTAGGACCACCCGATCCAGGGAACAGCCCAGGGAATCAAGAAGTGCTTTCATGAGATCGTGGGTGAAGGGACGTGGCGGGGGCGTTCCTTGCAGATGAAGGAGGATGGACATCGCCTCAGGTGCACCGATTCTGAGGGTGATATAACGGGGAACCACCAAGTCCTTCAACAGAAGGATAGGGGCACGGGATTCCTGATCGAAAGCAATTCCCCCCACTACGAGTTCCCTCATCCTACATCCCCTTCTAGTATTAAATCTTCCCCCCACGAGCTAACGCACCACTTCGCAACGTCGCCTATCATTATAGTGGTTTTTTCCTTTCTCTTCCGAGCTTTAGCCTAGCTCCCTCCTCAACTTAAGCACCCTCTACTCCGGCTCCGGTGGAGTGCAGCCTTTTCGCACCTTCGGTGGGCTGTTCTTTAGGAAACTTATCGGTAAAAATCACGTGATGGAAGAAGAAAGGCTGCGGGAGCACCTGGCGATTATCGACCGTACGATCCTTGTACGGAGGGTTACCCTGGGATCCTTCTGTATCCTCGCCGTCGCGGTACTCCTCTCCTCGAAGATCTCGCCCCTTAACCCCCTCTTCTCGGTTCCGTTTCTCTGGCTCCTCCTCACCGTGCCCTTCGAACACCTCGTGCACCGCCAGCGCACATTGCGTGCCGTCCAAAACGTTCATGCCGCGTTCTTCGTCATTGAGGTTTTGTTCGTCGGGTACCTGGTACACCGCTTGGGGGGCGTGGAGTGGATCGGCGTGATGTTCTATCTTTTTACCGTAATGTACGCTAACTTCTTCCTTCCCCGAGCCGCCGGGTACCTCGTCACCGGCCTTGCCACCGGAAGCTATGTGCTGGTGGCGTTCTTGGAATACCTCGGCCTCCTCCCTCATTTTCGACCCTTTTCCCATCGGACACCTCCATACCGTGACCTTTCCTACGTGTTGGCCACCGTGTTGGTAGGTGGGATAGGAATTTATGGAGTCCTGGCGTTTACCGTGCGCGCGTTCGCTGATCTCTTCCAGCGAAAAAGCGAGGAGCTTGCGCGAAGGAAGGCGGTACTGGAGAGGCTCTCCTTGAAACTCCTTTCGGCCCGAGAGGAGGAACGAAGGAGGGTTGCCCGGAGGATACACGACGAGATGGGCCAAGCTCTGGCTGCAGCCCGTTGGGCCTTGGCGGCGGGGAAGGTGGAAGAGGCGGACAAGCTCCTGGCGGAACTCGGGGAGGGCCTGCGGGGCCTCGCCCGGGAGCTCAGGCCCCCTCTCCTGGACGAGTTGGGCCTGGGGGCGGCCCTGACAAACCTCCTTGAGGATTTTTCGACCTCCACCGGGATCGCGGTGGAGAAGGAACTTCGTGTGGGACGATACCCACCCGAAGTGGAGATCGCGATTTTCCGCGTCGTGCAGGAGGCGCTGGAGAACGTGCGTCGCCATGCCGGGGCCAAGCGGGTGATCGTGAGGATAAAAGAGCGGAACGGGAAGCTTGTCGGCTCGGTAACGGACGATGGGGTAGGCTTCGACCGGCACCGAATTTCCGAAGGGTTGGGGCTTTCCGGGATGAGGGAATGGATTTCCCTCGTGGGCGGGAAGCTTAAGGTGGGTACTGAGCCGGGGAAGGGCACCCGTATCGAGTTCGAGGTCCCCCTTCCGTCAAGCGAAACAACGTCATGAAAAGGGTGTTGATCGTGGACGATCACCCCCTCGTGCGGGCGGGGCTACGGGAACTCCTTCGGAAGGCGGGTTTTACGGTAGCTGGGGAGGCTTCCAGCGCGGCGGAAGCGGAGCGCCGGGCCCGCGATCTTGGGCCCGAACTTGTGATCTGGGATTGGGCGCTTCCAGACGGCGGGATGGAAGCCCTCGCCCGATTCCTAAAAAGCTTCCCGGGGGTAAGGGTACTGGTGGTGAGCGCCTTCTTGGGGCCAGAGCTCGCTTGTGCATTGAGGGAGATGGGAGCGCAGGGAGCGATCGCTAAGACCGCGGCGCCAGGAGAGCTATTGCAGGCAGTGAAGGCCATAGCACAGGGTGAGGAGGCCTTTCCGGAGGCAGCGTACCTTTCCGCTAGGGAGCGGGAGGTATTGGCGTTACTGGGAAAGGGCTGGGGGAACGCGGAAATCGCGGAACGACTTGGGATCTCGGTGAAAACAGTGGAGGGACACATCGAACGGCTGAAACGCAAGCTTGGATGTCCTTCAACCGCAGCCCTACGGGCGTTGGCGATCAAAGAGGTCACGGACGAGGGGCGATGGGAGAGCCGGTCCGGGCCGTGATAGCGGACGATCATCCCGTGGCCCTTGCTGGGCTTGAGGAGGTGCTGCAGCGGGCCGGGATCGCGGTGGTGGGGCGAGCCCGCACGGGGCGAGAGGCCTTATCTCTCTTGCGACAATTCAGACCAGACGTGGCGGTGGTGGACGTGGCCCTACCGGAGCTCTCCGGCCTGGAGGTGACACGACGGGCACGGGAACTCGGGGTCCCGGTGGTCCTCATCTCCATGTATGACGTGGAAGCGCTGATGCGAGAAGCCGCAAAGGTAGGGGCTGCGGCTTTCGTCTCGAAGATGGCCTTGCCCCAAGAGATAGTCGATGCGGTGCGCTCCGCGGCCGAAGGAAAGGCCTTGCTCAATAGTGCCGCTTCCCCAGAGGCCACGCATCACACCTCGCCGTTGACCCCTCGGGAGCGTGAGGTGGTAAAGCTCTTGGCGGAGGGAAGGAAGATCAGGGAAATCGCGGAGATACTTTGCCGCTCCCCTGCCACGGTGAGGGCGCAGAAGGCTTCGGCGATGCGAAAGCTCGGCGTTCACTCCACGGCGGAGCTCATCCGTCGCGCTCGGGAACTGGGAATCTTCCCACCCTAATCCGTACCCAGTAGCAAACTACTCCCAGCTCTTCGGTTCAGGTACGGGCCGATGTAAGCGCACGGCGTTGCCGGTAACGAACGAGAAGCCTCTGGATCAGGAGGGAGGGAAACCCGGAACCGGCGGCGAAAGTCGGCCACTATATGGGCATGGTGGTCGTAGCCCTTACAGGCCTAGCCGGCCATGGTCATGGCCCGCGGTGCCGGCACGAGGGGGAAGTGGCCGCCTCAGGCGGTCAGATTCGGACGCGGTCCCCCATCCCGCCGCACCCCCCTTGTCGCATGGGCAGTTTGCACCGATCGCGGTAACAGGCCCCACGCGTGGTCAGGCCGTACCGGGAAGGCTTCGCGCCCCGCTCCGCCAGGGCCACGGCGAGGAAGTACTGGCGATGGGCGAACTTCACCCACTCGCGCACCGCGGCCTCCACGCCCTCCTCATCGAAGCCCTTCCGCTGGATGAGCCAGGCGGCGAGGCCACGGGCGCTCCGCACTAGGTTGCAGATGAGGCCTGAACGCTCGCAGCAGCAACGGGTGATCCGGGTATCGTCGCAACAGGGCGTGGGGATGTCCCTCAACGCCCGCTGGAGGACCCTGACCTCCTCGGGGGAAAGGCGCACCTCGTAATACCAATCGGCGAACATCTGGGCGTTGTCCCAGGACAAGGGGATCCCATAGGATGTCTCCTGGCCGGCCGGGGGGATGACCTCCGCCTCGAGCTCCGCCAGGGATATCTCGCCCGCCTCCGCCGGGCCCTGTCCTCCCCGGGGGAGGAGGACGAACGCGAGCACGAGCGCCAGGGCCCCGACCCCGATCGCTACCCACCACTTGGCCATCTTCCACCCTCTCTTCCGCGTCCCGCTTCGGCGCTTTCCCGGCATGGGCGGATCACCGTTCCATTATTCGCCCCACCGGCACGGCAACAAGCGGGGTTTTCTCCGCGGCCACCAACTCCTCCTTCCCGAAGCCTTTGACGTGGACGAGCCACGCCGCCAGGCCCAGGGCCGAACGGGTGAGGTTACAGATCCTGTTGGTCCGCCGACAGCAGCACTTCAACACAGAGTTGTCGTCGCAACAGGGGGCCGGGGTCCCGGCCAGCACCTCTTCGAACAGGGCCCTTTCCTCCGGGGTGAGCTGGATGTTGTAGAACCAATCGGCGAAGGTCTGGGCGTTTTCCAGCGAAAGGGGTATGCCGTAGGCGGTCTCGGCCCCCGCCGCGGGGATGAGCTCGGCCCTCAGGGACGCCAGGGGACCCTGGGCCTCATCGCCGAACGCGATGGGGACGAAGGACAGGGCGCCCACGAACAGGAGCAGCGCGTATCTGTGCATCCAACCACCACCTCCCGCTTGGTCTCACCGGCAATTGTGGGGCCCCGGGATGGAGGATGGGTGCAGCCCCTGTGGAGATTGCGTGGAGGTCGATGCATATCTTTATATGAGCAATATTCTCATAAATGCGTTCCGTTGGAAAAACGTCCCGTTGTGGGGGCGCCGTCACCCCATAGAATTCGCGTGAACCCCCGGTTTTCCCGTGGGCACGGGATGACGACGAGGAAACGCCTGGAACTCCCCATCGAGGGGATGCACTGCGCGGGCTGTGTCCTCCGGGTGGAGCGGGCCCTGCGGGGCGTCCCCGGGGTAGAGAGGGTGCGCGTCGATCTCTCCGAGGCCGTGGCGGTCCTCGAGGGACATCCGGGGATCCCTCTGGCCGAGGCCGTGACCGCGGTGGCAGCGGCGGGGTACCGGGTGGCAACGCGGAAGCTCTCCTTCCCGGTGGAGGGGATGCGTTGTGCCGCCTGCGCCGCCCGGGTGGAGGAGGCCCTGCGGCGCCTCCCCGGGGTGCTCTCCGCGGAGGTCAACCCCGCCACCGGCATGGCCCGGGTGGAATTCGTGCCCACCCTCGTGACCCGGGACGGGCTTGCCGCCGCGGTGGCCGAGGCGGGCTACGCCGCCGCGTTCGAACCGGCGGAAGAACCGACCATGAGGGAAGCGGAGAGGGCCGCGCGCCGCGCCGTCCTCGCCTGGGCCCTCACCCTCCCCCTCATCGTCTGGATGATCCCCGAGATGTTCCTCGGGATCGCCTGGCCCAGCCCCTTCGGGTTCAACCTGGCCATGATCGCCCTCTCCCTCCCCGTGCTCGCTTGGGCCGGCGCCCCCACCTACCTATCCGCCATCCGTGCCCTCCGCGCCCGCCACGCGAACATGGACACCCTGATCGCCCTGGGGACGGGCGCGTCCTTCATCACCGGGCCCCTCTCCTTCGCGCTCCCCCTCGCCAACTACGCCGGGGTGGCGGCCATGATCATGGCGTTCCACTTGACGGGACGGGCCCTGGAGGCCCGGGCCCGCGGGCGCGCATCCCGCGCGATCCGGGAGCTCCTCGAGCTCTCCCCCGCCACCGCCCGGGTCGTCCGGGACGGGCGCGAGGTGGAGGTCCCGCTGGCGGAGGTGCGCGTAGGGGACGTGATGGCGGTGCGCCCCGGTGAACGCATCCCCACCGACGGGATGGTGGTACGGGGGGAGGCCGCCGTGGACGAGTCCATGGTGACCGGGGAACCGATGCCCCGGACCGTGCGCCCCGGCGACGAGGTGATCGGGGCCACGGTGAACCGGGACGGGTTCCTCCTGGTCAGGGCGACCCGGGTGGGCAGGGACACCTTCCTCGCGCAGGTGGTCCGGCTGGTGGAGGAGGCCCAGGGGGCCAAGGTCCCGATCCAGGCCCTGGCGGACAGGGTAACGGCCCGCTTCGTCCCCGGGATCCTGGCGATCGCCGCGATCACCCTCGTGCTCTGGCTCCTCGCCCCGGGCCTCATGCGGCCCCTGCTGCGGATCGGGACGTTCCTCCCCTGGGTATCGGCGGGGCTCGGCGGCCTGAGCCTCGCCATCGCGGCCACGGTCTCGGTGCTCGTGATCGCCTGCCCCTGCGCCCTCGGGCTCGCCACCCCCACGGCCATCACGGTGGGCACCGGGCTCGCCGCCCGCCGGGGCATCCTCTTCCGCTCGGGCGAGGCGGTGCAGCGGCTGAAGGACGTGCGTGTGGTGGCGTTCGACAAGACCGGGACCCTCACCCGGGGGCAGCCCCGGGTGGTGGAGGTCGTGCCCGTCCCGCCCCACTCCGCCGACGAGGTCCTGGCCATCGCCGCCGCGGCCGAGCGGGGGAGCGAGCATCCCCTCGCCCGGGCCATCGTGGAGGCCGCGCGCGAACGGGGGCTCGACCCGGAGGCCCCGCGGGGATTCCGGGCCGTCCGGGGCAAGGGGGTGGAAGCCGAGCTCGCGCGCGGGGTCGCGCTGGTGGGATCGGGGAGGTTCCTGGCCGAGCGGGGCGTGGACCTCTCGCCCCTGAGGCGCGAGCTGGAGCGGCTGGAGGGCGAGGCGAAGACGGCGGTGGCCGTGGCGCTGGACGGCCGGCCCGTGGGCGCCATCGCGATCTCCGATCCCCCCAAGGATGGGGCCACGGCGGCGGTGAGGGCGCTCAAGGCGCTGGGGCTCGAGGTGGTCATGATCACCGGCGACAACCGCCGCACCGCCGCGGCCATAGCCGCCGGGCTCGGGATCGAGCGGGTCGTCGCCGATGTCCTCCCCGGGGACAAGCTCCGCGAGGTAGAGCGCCTGCGGGAGGAGGTGGGGCCGGTGGCCTTCGTGGGCGACGGGATCAACGACGCTCCGGCCCTGGCCGCCGCGGACGTGGGCATCGCCATCGGCACCGGGACCGATATCGCCATCGAGGCCGGCGATGTGACCCTCGTGCGGGGCGACCTCGCCGGGATGGTGGACGCGATCAGGCTCTCGCGAGCCATCTTCCGCGTAATCGTCCAGAACCTGTTCTGGGCCTTCTTTTACAATGTGGTGATGGTCCCGTTGGCGGTGATGGGCTGGATGCACCCGCTGCTGGCCGAGGCGGCCATGGCCACGAGCTCGCTCACGGTGGTGGGGAACGCGCTGCGCCTCAGGGGATGGAGATGAGGGTCGAGCTCCTCTTCCACCGCGCTTGTCCCTCCTGGCGCGCGGCCCGGCGGGAGCGCTTGTCACATCGCGATGTGGAAAGGGGGTGAGGGAAATGGCGGAGAAGGTCGTCGATCCTGTGTGCGGGATGGAAGTGGACCCGGATACCGCCCCGGCGAAGGCCGAGTACCGCGGGAAGACCTACTACTTCTGCGCCCCGAGCTGCAAAGACGAGTTCGAGAAGGACCCCGAACGCTACCTGCCCAAAGCGGGACGCGGTTGTTGCGGGTGATCTCCCGCCCAGAGAGGCCCGGCGTGCCTCAGACGTAGCCGAGTTGGAGGGCGATTATCATCCCCACTCCCAGGATGAACATCACCGCCCCCGAGATCAGGTGTAGCTTCCGCACGCGCCCCGCACGCCACCTCTCGGCCCGGGCGGTGGTGGTGAAGCCGAAATGTACCCCCAGCGTGAGGATGAGGAGCGGGAGCACGAACACGAGGTTGTAGAGGAGGAGGTAGAGGATCCCCTGCATCCGGGTGGTGGTACGCGAGATGAGGGCCAGGATCGCGATGTACGGCCCCGATGAACAGGGGAGGAGGAAGAGCGAGTCCAGTATCCCGATGGCGAACGCCCCCGGGACCGAGACCACCGAGGCGGTGAGGCGCTTGAGCAGCGGCCGCCAACGCTGGGGAACCTCGAGGCTGAACCACCTCCCGGGGGCGAAATAGTCCTTCACGCTCCACAGCCCCATGAGCACGGCGAGGATCGAGACCGTCAGGATGAAGTGGTACTGGACCCCCGCGGCCTGGATCGCGGAGTACACCCCCAGCCCCATGAGGAAATATGAGATGTAGATCGCCGAGAGGAAGGAGAGGCCGACGGGGAGGATCCGACGACGGCGGCCCGCCACAAGCAACGTCCCGAAGAGGAAGATGAGGATGGCGAAACAGCAGGGGTTGACCGAATCCACCGCGGCGGCCACGAGGACGGCGGGCAGGGTGAGCCGTTCCGCCAGGTCGCGCCCCTGGATCCCCTCAGCCCGCGCCAGAGGCGACGGGGCGTCCGCGGCGATCGCCCGCTGGATCGCCTCCTCCAGGGCGAGCTCGCCCGCCCGCCCGTGCAGGGTGACCGGTTCGTCCTCTAGCCCATAGAAGGTGTCGCCGATGAGGGCCACGTCG
>Ga0209410_1000758_pt1 | contig 15228 bp, 13 predicted proteins | sample Mar14436cmmetaG_FD_184135 | JGI IMG/M metagenome (GOLD analysis project Ga0209410, IMG submission 184135) | Marine hydrothermal vent microbial communities from Guaymas Basin, Gulf of California to study Microbial Dark Matter (Phase II) - Marker... ... | reverse complement strand
TATATAATCTAATAAAGAGGTGAAGAAAACTGGTCACAAAAATAAGTCCCGAACTCGCTAAGAAAGTTTTCGCAATAAGTGGACAAAACGTTTACGCATGTTATCAATGCGGTAAATGTAGTGCTGGATGCCCAATAGCTGATGAAATGGATCTCTTACCTAACCAAGTTATTCACATGGTCCAATTAGGGGACGAAAGAGTTCTAGAAAGCAAAGCCATTTGGCTCTGCGCTAACTGTTTCACATGCACCGTCAGGTGTCCAAGAGACATAAATCTAACCGCCGTAATGGAAGCACTTAGACTATTAACTTTACGAAAAGGTATCTATAAGTTAGATCTAAGAAAAATCGAACATGTAGAAGAATTTCCTCAAATCGCCCTTATTGCCGCGGCTAGAAAGCTAACGGGGTGATCGAATGAAACTGCTGTATTTCCCAGGTTGCTCACTTAAAAATTACGCACAAAGATACGAGAAAAGTGCACTGGCCGTGGCAAAGCGATTTGATATCGAATTGGTTGAATTAAAAAGATGGAACTGTTGTGGAGTAGTGTACAGCCTGGCTAGCGATAGCGTATTCCACCATATTGCTGCTGTTAGGAACCTAATCCGGGCTCAAGAACAAATGCACGAAACTGGAAACGAAAAACTCGTTACCCTCTGCTCAATGTGCTATCAAGTATTAGCTAGCGTTAATCATAGATTAGCTAGGGATCCAGAAGCCCTGGAAACTCTCAATAGATTCATGGATGAGGAAGAAGATTACTTAGGAACCATCGAAGTTTTGCATTTCCTACAAGTACTAAGAGATTATGTTGGATTCCATAAAATCAAGGAGAGCTTAGAGAGAAAATTAGAGAAAATTAGAGTCGCTCCTTATTACGGATGTATGCTCGTAAGACCAAAGGAAGTTGCAATAGATGACCCTGAGGATCCCTCATTACTAGAAACCTTAATTGCCTCCGTGGGAGCCAGCCCAATCGAATACCCATTTAGGACAGATTGCTGCGGATCCTATAACGTAGTGGCTAATAAGGATATTGTTAAGATCCGAGTTTTAAGAATCATAAAACCATTGCTCCGAAATTCCGCTGACTTAATAATCTCCGTTTGTCCCCTCTGTACCTTTAACCTAGAATATGGTATGAAACTTGCATCGCGTGAACTGTATGGTAAGTCAATTCCCGTTTTATATTTCACCGAATTACTTGCTTATGCTCTCGGCCTTGATTATGCTCTTGATAAAAATGTTTTAGCTACTTTAAATAAGTTGTATGAAGGGGGTGAGAAATGACAACATCCGTAACTGTCGAGAAAAAGCCGAAGACTAAAATGGTTAAGATATATATTATGGGCAGAGAATACCTCGTCCCAGAAGGATTAACCATCCTAAAGGCCATGGAATACGCTGGATACAGATTAATTAGAGGAGTCGGTTGCAGGGCAGGGTTCTGCGGGGCATGCTCAACTGTGTATAGACTTAAGGGTGATTATAGACTTTATACCGCTTTGGCATGTCAGACAACCGTCCAGGATGGAATGTACTTAGTACAATTACCTTTTGTACCTGCTAAGAAACCTACTTATGATATAGAGAAGTTGACCCCAGATCTCTCATCGGTATTGAAATATTTCCCAGAGATAACTCGTTGCGTGCAGTGTAATACATGTACAAAAGTATGCCCCCAAGAAATACAGGTAATGGATGCTATTCAAGCTATCTTGAGGGGTGACTTAGCAACAGCAGCTCACCTCACATTCGACTGTATCGCTTGTGGTATTTGTTCAATGAGGTGTCCAGCCGAAATCGTACATTATCATGTATTTCAGCTCGTTAGAAGACTATATGGTAAGTATATTGCTAAGCCTTCTAAGCATCTAAGAGAGAGAATTAAAGAGATTGAAGAAGGAAAGTTCCGAGAGGAGCTAGATAGACTCGTCATGGCGGGAGTAGAAGAGTGGAAGAAACTCTATGCTGCGAGAGAGATAGAGCCTTAATGAAAAAACGTTATGGAGGTGAATGAATTGAGCGAATATCCAGGTTATCCCGAAGAATTTTGGGAGAGTATAGAGAAAGTCGAAGAAACACGTGAAAGAAGACTCAAAGAGACTTTCAGGAGATTAACGCCAGAGGAAAAAGAGGAATTGCTCGAAAAATGGCACCCAGATTATAGACCCGAGGGAAAAAGACCTCTGAGAGTGGGTCCAAACAGGGGAGATTACGTACCAAATGAAGTTGCAGATTTATTGGAGGCCCACGCGCTTATTGATCCTAAAGAGATCGATTTAACTGATATTGATTATGACGTAGATGTATTAGTTATAGGCGGTGGGGGAGCTGGAGCAGTAGCTGCGCTGTGGGCTAATTACAGTGGAGTCCCAGCGGAAAATATTCTTATTGCCACGAAATTGAGGCTAGGTGATGCAAACACAAAGATGGCACAGGGAGGAATACAAGCAGCCGATCGTCCTGAGGATAGTCCCGTAATTCACTTTATTGACATTATCGGAGGGGGACACTTCGCTAATAAACCAGAATTAGTTAGGGCACTCGCCGAAGATGCTCCACTCATAATAAAGTGGCATGAGGAACTAGGATTAATGTATGATAAGGATGAAGAGGGAAACTTCATCGAGATACACGGTGGAGGAACATCCAAGAAACGTATGCATGCAGCTAAGGACTATACGGGTCTCGAGATAATGAGAAATCTGATGGACGAAATATGGAATAAGGAAATCCCAGTATTAGAATTTAGTCCAGCAGTTGAATTATTGATGGATGAAAATGGACAGGTAGCTGGAGCAATACTATATAACCTTGAAACAAAACAATACTACGTTGTTCGGGCAAAAGCCACAGTATTAGCTACTGGTGGATTCGGTAGATTACATATCCAAGGATTCCCAACAACAAATCACTACGGAGCAACAATGGACGGAGTCGTTATGGCCTATAGAATTGGAGCACACCTCCGTGATTTAGACGCTACACAGTACCACCCTACTGGAGCAGCATTCCCTGAACAAATAGTAGGCCAACTTGTAACAGAGAAGGTGCGAGGGCTAGGTGCGCAATTAGTAAACGTAGATGGTGAGCAGTTCGTTTATCCATTGGAGCCAAGAGACGTGGTCGCTTCAGCGATTATTAGAGAATGCTATGGCCGCAACAAGGGGGTTATAACTCCAACTGGTATGAGAGGAGTTTGGCTTGACTCTCCTATGATCGAACTTATCCATGGAGAAGGAACTATTAAGAGATACTTGGCTGCGATGTATAGGCAATTTAAGAGATTTAACATAGACATAACAAAGGAACCTATCCTTGTATTCCCAACACTTCACTACATGAATGGAGGAGTAGAAATAAACGTATATGCCCAGGCTTTAGATCCCAATGGTAATCCGATTCCAGGACTTTTCGCGTGTGGCGAAGTAACCGGCGGTGTTCATGGTAAGAATAGGCTTATGGGCAATAGCTTATTGGATGTAAATGTCTTTGGTAGAAGAGCTGGTATCTCTGCTGCTAAACATATTAAGCATGCCAGGGTCGGAAAATTAACTCTAAAGCACGTGGAGAAATGGGAGAGAATGCTCAAAGAGGCAGGAATAGTGACTGACAAGAAGGCTCCAATGTTATTACCTGATTATAGGGGAGAGAGGGTACTATCTCGTGCAATTGATATTCGATTCTAAACTTTTTCCCTTCCTTTCTTTTAGAAAATCATTTATCAATGCGCATAGCTTCTTTAATTATTTTCCTGCGAGAAAAATGTAGCTAGAATCTACAAATAAAAAAATGAAAATAGGATTAGAATCTTCTTCTAGCAGCCTCATTTGAGTTTAATAGTTCAAATAATTTTCTCCTTGACCCATTTGAGAGTAACACGTCGTATTCTAGCCATAAACTATACTCTATTTCCGTATACAACCTGTTTAAATCAAGAGCCGGCTTGCATATCTTATTAGTAAGTTCTATAGCAATTTTCTGAGCGATCTCTTTTTTACGAGTCTCCCCGAGATCGCGAGGCAACTCACGATAGATTATTCCTGCAAGGTCCTTAACGATCTTTATTAATTCATAATCCAATTCTTTCACTCTTTTGTATGTTAGCTCCCAAAAGATTCTAAAATTCTCGACGTAGAAAGCTGCTTAAAGATTTAAAACATTTTTACTCTAAAAAACGCGGATATTTTTCTTATATCTTAATAAACTTTATATATAAAGCTTTCGGTGACAAATCTAAGCGGAGATATTATTGGAGCCGAATCCATACGTAGTGTTAATGGAATAGATCTATGAAATATATACCCAGACTAAGTTTTTTATTGTTTAAAAAGATAAAAGAAGGTTAAAAACCTGAATATTATTCGTGTAGTTGATCTGACATGATCTATCTCCTTTACATTGCGTGGGAGGATGGTAGGCTTATATGGCACTACATTCACCCAGAAATTCCTGAAGAAATAATTGAGCATATAGCTGGAAAAGACCATCGTGTAATATCCGGATTCATCTCTGCTTTATCCATGTTTAGCTATGAGATGTTAGGTAGTATGATACAAACAGTAACTTTGGAGACCGCGAAGATAACTTATAGATATGTTGAATTAGATGGGCAAAAATTGATAGCTGTAGCTGTTGTGGACAAGGAGGATCATGTAAAGATAGTATGGAAGATAATTGATGAATTCTTGCATGCTCAGAAGGATGAGATTTTAAAGATTAGTAAGCCACTCGAAATGAGTGAGTATGAGAAAATAACATTAAAGTTCAATAGCTATCTTACTAAAATCTTGAAGAAGCGGCAGAGAAAACCAGAGATTTTTGCATACAGAGACAAGAAATCCACTTTATACGCGCTTTTCACGGGACTTATCATCTATTTAGCAATGATAGGGCTTGTATTCTTCATTAATAGAGAATTCGCTCTAACAGCTGCAGGAAGAATTGATGAACTCATATATACTATAGTACTTCTCAACTTCATTATCCCAGGAATTGTGATAGGATATGTAACTGGATATGTTAGAGGAGCACTACTAAATAGTTTATTGATTTCGATATTAACGTTACTGACTTTAGCAGCACTTTGGTGGCCAGTTATAGTGAATATTGCTCAGGGTATTTTACATATCTCTGAAGAAGCTGTATTAACCGGAATAATTATCGTCTCCATCGTACTAGGAGGTGGCATGGGATTAATAGCAGCAACGATAGCTTGGTTTTTTGTTGAGACCAGAACGCTAGTTCCACCAAAGCTTACACTGCAGCACCAGTGATACAATTGAAAACAAAATATCTTTTACATAAACTGGAATCTGATCAAATTGTAGATTTCGCGATATATCTGATACTAAAACCATTAAGCAATCTTAGCTCGTTATTTGATTATTTTAGTACGCAGTCCTTTTGTTATCCATTAGTCATCTTGGATAATTTATCGATGCTGATAATTAGAACTTATATATCAAACCTCTAAGCATATTATGTATGTCATCCGAGGGGTTAAAATGCAACAAAAAGAGCCCAAAATATACTATCTCAAGGTAGTGGTTCTAGGGGACGAGAATTCTGGGAAACATGAGCTATTCGACAAGCTCGCTTATTTAAGCCATTTCTCTTATACATACCAGACAATGAGATGTAAGATAGGGGTACGAAGTTTATTTCTTAAAGATGAAAAATTAGGTGATATTATTGTTGAAATCGTTTTCTGGTTAATAGCTTCAACCTCTATCAAGAAGAGTTTGAAAGCTGCTTACTATAATAAGTCATCCGCAGCAATAGCTACATTTAATCTATCTGACATCAAAACATTTTTTAGCATGCAAAATTTGGTATACGAGTTTTTATTACTCACAAAGAAGAAAAGCCCAGTAATAATTGTCGGTGTCAACCCCGGCACAAAGACATTAGATCTAGATCTATCCCTCGCGGGGGAACTTCTCGCATCTAAGCTAAGCATTGAACTTGGTGTAAAGATTCCTTACTTGGAAGTAAACTTAGGGAATAAGTCATCAGTGATCAATATAATCATTGATGCATTAATTGATGTGATTTTTAGAAAACACATAAAAGTAAGTAAAGGAAAATTATCTATTTAAAGAAAAGTGTTAACCGTTTTCTATATTTTAAAAGTTATGAAGCCTACTATCACTATGTTAGCTTAGTCCTACGTGCTCTTTAATATCCTTATATATCGTTATATATCAAGAACTTATATTTTTTAAATCGTTATTGCTGTTGCAAATACGGTATATGAGTATTAACCAGAAATGTTCTAGCAACTTTATAGAGAGATAAGAGGAATTCAGTTCGCATTTGAGGAGATATTAATGATCCTTACAAATGACTACCTCACCCTCGGCGTATTCTCTCTTATCATGATTGGAGCCATGATTTTAGCAATAATTTTATGGAAACTCATAGCGAGCGGTGGCCTATTTGAAATATTCAGCAAGAGATCTGTTGTACCTGAACCTTACAAGAGAGCGAGCTATGAGTGCGGGGAGGTACCTATAGGAAAAACTAGGTTCTCGTTTGATATAGAGTACTATGTTTTCCCCCTGATATTCATAGTCTTTGATGTTTTTACGCCATTTCTCTTCCTATGGGGAATAACTTATTCCCCGTATGACATTGAGTTAAACATTTTCTTCATGGGATTGATAATATTTCTGGCTATAGGAATGTTCATTGCGATTCTTAAGGATGGTAAAAGACTCGTTACCCCAGATTACCAGAAACCAGAATACTTAGAACTGATAAACAAAGCTGCGGAAGGGGACGAGGAGGCATTAAATGAATTCCTTAGAATTGAACCATTAACAATAATTAAGAAGGAATTAACGATAAAGCGGACATCAAGTAATCCCCTAAGTAAATATAAGCTAGAAATACCAGAAAAGAAGGATAATCCCATTGTCGCATTAATAAAGAAGATTCTAAGAAAATTATTGGGATGGCTCTTCAGATGGGGTCTCGCAAAATCTCCTTGGATACCCCATCTCGGTATAAAGTGTTGTGCCCTTGAAATTCCAATGGCCGTGGGGGTTTCAAGGTTCGACATGGAAAGGTGGGGAATAATTCCATCTGCCAGTCCAAGACAAGCCGATGTAATGATCGTAAACGGCCCCGTGACAATTAAATGGGCTCCTCGATTGAAAGCTTTATATGATCAAATGCCCGAACCCAAATTCGTTGTAGCTCTAGGAGAATGCGCAATTCTTGGTGGGCCATTCAAAGGAAGTTATTCTGTAATAGATGGCGTTAACAAGATAATCCCCGTTGATTTCTATTTGCCAGGTTGCCCGCCTAGGCCAGAGATGTTTCTTGAGTTAACCATGACCTATAGAAAGAAGATTCCGACAGAGGTGGATGAGCGCAGGAGAAAGATCATAGAAGCTAGAAATGAAGTCCTTCAAAAGCTGGAGAAACTTCTATCTGAGTAGGTGATTCAAATGTCTAAGATAGACACTATTATTGAAAACACACGTAACAAATTATTATCCAATTTAGGAAAGGATATTGAGAAACGCGAGTTAAAGTGGCCTAAGTATGTCGGCTTTAACCTCCTAAACCCAAACAGGATCACCGATGCTGTTAAGATACTCAAAAAACTTGGTTACGCTCAACCTCTCCTAATTACTGGCATTGATCGACCTAAAGAGGGAGCGATAGAACTCGTCTATAAATTTAATAGACTTGATTCCTCCGTAGTCGCTTGGATTTATACTCAAGTTCCTAGGGATAATCCAAAGATTCCATCTATTACTCCTTTATGGCGTGCCGCTTTTCCTCATGAACTTGAAACTTATGACTTGTTAGGCGTTATATTTGATGGAATCCCTGATTTAAGACATGTCTTTTTGCCATGGGACTGGAATTTAGGTTTCCCATTGAGAAAGGATTGGGATCCTAATCTGGCAAAGCAGTATCCGTGGTGGGAGATGACTAGGGAATATTATGATCCCTTTGTTATCCCTGAAGATGAAAGTGATGATATATACTATGTGAGTATAGGTCCTCAACATCCAGCTGTGCACGGTAGTTTTAGATTAATATTAAAACTTCGTGGGGATACTATCCTAGAGGCTTGGCCAGACTTTGGTTGGGTTCATAGGGGAATAGAGAAACTTGCTGAGAGTAAAACGTTTGAACAAATAATCATATATACGGATCGTCTCTGCTATGGAAGCTCAATAACCTGGAACTTGACCTATGCTTTAGCTGCGGAGGATTTACTGGGCATCGAAGTTCCAGAGAGAGCTCAATGGTTCAGGGTAATTCTCGCTGAAATGCAAAGAATTGTATCTCACTTATTATGGTTAGCTGCTTTATCAGGCGATCTTGGTACGTTCCATTCGATGTTCCTATATCCTCTGCGAGAAAGAGAAAAGTTCCTTGATTTATTCGAGAAAGCTTGTGGTGCGCGATTAACCTATAGTTACATCCGGATTGGAGGTGTGGGAATATTTAAGCACGCCGAAGACATACCAGCGACATGGTTCGAGGAGCTAAGAGAGACCCTCAAAGACTTCAAGAAGAAAATGGAGGAGTACCTAGCAATGACGGAAGCAAGCGAGACATTTCACCTAAGAACACGAGGCATAGGTGTGCTAAAAGGAAAAGCTGCTGTGGAGGCTGGAGCTACAGGACCAGTACTTAGAGCAGCTGGTATTAAATATGATGTTAGAAAGATTGATCCTTATCTCGTTTATGATGAGATAGACTTTGAAATTCCAGTTGGTAAGAATGGAGATGTTTATGATCGTTGGTGGGTGCGGATTAACGAGATGATTCAAAGTGTGCATATATTAGAGCAAGCTATTGATGCAATTCCAAAACAGGGACCTTTACGAGTAAAGGTTCCTCCAGCAAAACTCAGAGGTACAGGGGAAGGATTCGGCAGAACCGAGGATCCTCGCGGTGAAGCGATCATATATCTTGTCGGTGATGGTAAAAACACACCTTATCGAATTCACATTCGTACACCAACTTACATTAATCTTAGCTTATTGCACTTTATTTTAAGAAAAGCTAAGCTCGCAGATATCGCTGCGATCATTGGTAGTTTAGATCCCTGTATGGCTGAGGTTGATAGGTGAATACTATGAACGATCCCGTAGTTGACATTATTAACTTTGTAGCTCAATTTGTACACGGAATCTTAGGTTGGGTATTTGAAACCTTCAATATACCATCATGGCTCTACTACCCAACATTCGTAGCGGTAATGGCAATACTATTCCTGCTAGCATTCAGCCTTGATCTCCTATTCATTATCTGGATGGAGAGAAAACTTCTAGGTAGGATCCATCATAGAAGATCTGTGACAGAGACCGGCCCATTCGGATTTTTCCAGAACATCGCTGATGCCGTTAAAATGTTGATCAAGGAGGATGTTTACCCAGCCAAAGCTGATAAATTCATGCATAATATTGTTCCACCCTTAATGGCCGCAATTGCTATTATACCCATCGTTTTGATTCCATTTGGACCAAATATTTGGTTTATGCGCATGACTACAAGCGTAGTATTATTCTTCGCAATAGCAACTCTCGTTCCAGGATTAGTAGTTCTGGCTGGATGGGCATCCAATAGCAAGTTCCCAACCATAGGAGCTTTCAGAGCGGGCCTCCAGTTAATCAGCTACGAAATTCCGCTCAGCTTAAGCTTATTAGGCGTAATACTAATGGCTAGGTCTTTAGATTTTTACACGATTATCGAAGCTCAAAGGAATCTATGGTTCATCATTCTGCAACCACTTGGAGCATTAATATTCTTCATCGTTACCATTATGGAACTTGAGAGATCTCCGTTCGACATTCCAGAAGCTGAGGGAGAAATCATTGCCGGTTGGAGAACAGAGTTTAGCGGGATAAAATTCGGATTATTCTATGGAACAGAATATTTCAAAGTCTTCGTGTCCGCCGCTGCATTCACCGCGCTATTCCTTGGCGGTTGGTATGGTCCATTTTTACCATCTGCAATATACTTTGTATTAAAGATGCATATCGTAATATTCATGATAATCTGGGTTCGCGTTACGTTTTTCCGACCTAGACCAGATCAGCTACTTAGGATCGCCTATACCAAGCTGATTCCGCTGTCGATCTTGAACCTTCTCTGGGTAGTAATAATAACACCTTACATTTTACCATATTTGTAAGGGAGGTAGAGAATGATGAACATAATCAAGAAAATAAAGAGCTATATCGCTCCAATGAAAGTTACTGGAAAGTACATGATTACTAAACCATTTACAGTAATGTATCCCCGCGAGCCCGCTGTAGTAAAGGATAGATGGCGTGGACTTCATGGTCTACATTACGATAAGTGCATAGGTTGTGGTCTATGTAAAATGGCTTGTCCAAATGATTGCATTGACTATGTATTTCCAGAAGGAGTTGATCCACGAGACCGGAAGAATACGACTTTAAGGCGCCCAGCTATTGACTGGGGGCACTGTGTTTTTTGTGGATTGTGCGTGGAAGCTTGTCCTAGAAATGCGATTGTTCACACGAATAGATATAAGATAGAGGCTTTCTCTGATAGTAGGCTGGATCTTATAGTGACCCCTGAGGAAATAGCGTTTGAGGAGAATAGAAAGAAAACTTATGATGATAAATTGGAGAAGGTCCGAAGATTAATGCAAACAGATTTGATTGCTGCCGCTGTTGGAGGGGATTGGGAGGAAATTGTTAAGAAGTTAACTAAGAAGTGGAGGGAGCTTTACTACAAGAAGCTAGATGGAGAGATTAGCGAGGAAGAATGGAATGCTAAAGCCCGTGAAATAGAGGAACTCGTGCTTAAGATTATTATGCAAGCTAGTTTGCCGTAGGGAGGTGTTGAAAGTTGGAGTTAGGGTTAATCATAGGATTAAGTGTTATAGTAGGACTAGTCACATTAACCATATTGTCTGGGATATTAGCTATTGAGTCAGGAGAAATGATGCATGCAGTATTCTTCCTTGGAGTATTGCTAGTAATTATTGGGGAATTGTACATACTTTTAGGTGCCGAATTTGTTGGAGTAGTTCAGATCCTCGTTTACGCCGGAGGAGTCACCGTACTTATGCTTTTCACGCTATTGTTTATCCCTAGAACAAAAGAAAGGCTGGAGAAACCATTCATGAGAATCCCAAGCCTCATCACAGTTATTCTACTGCTCTCCATAATATTAATGAGTATTGGATATGTATCTCCGAGAGCCGCTGTACCAGAAATAGGGTACGAGAATATAGTAGAGATTTTACACAATATTGCCGAGCTCCTCGTAGTTGATTATAAGCCACTTATCGGAATTGTAGCATTGGTTATTTTTATCGTGATGATAGCATCTGCCTACATATCTAGTGTTAAGAGGGAATGACAATGTTGAATGAAGCGTTTATCCTTATTATTACGTCAGTGATATTATTTATCTTAGGGATATATGGGCTATCCACGCGACGTAATGCATTGAAAATGTTAATTTCCATTGAATTATTAATTAATGCTGCAGCATTGAACATTATCACGTTTGCGTATTACTTCTACAGCTTGGTATCCTTAGATGCTCAGATATTTGTCTTGTTCATAATTGCTCTTGCCGCAGCTGAGGCTGCCATTGGTTTATCAATTTTCCTAGCGTTGCACCGTTTATATGGAGTGCCAGATTTAGATGTTGTTAGTAAATTACGTGAAACAGGTGAGTAGAAATGTTCACGGAGTACGCATGGTTAATTCCATTTGTTCCATTAGCATTATCGCCAATAGCTTTGATCTTGGGAAGAAAACTCCCTAAGGAAGGAGCTGAACTCGGAATACTTGGCGCTGGTTTCTCATTAATCTTGGCGCTCTTAGTCACTATTGAATATATAACAAGTCCGGAACATCCAGCATCAATATCCTTTACCTGGATCAACTTGATCCAATTTAAACTAGATTTCCTAATAGTTGTGGATCCGTTATCTATAGTGATGATGGATATTGTTGGTATTATAGCCACCCTCATAATGATCTATTCGCTCGGATATATGCACGGGGAGAAAGGTCTAGCAAGATATTTCGCAGAGATGCTCCTCTTTACAGGAAGCATGCTTACAATAATATTAGCTGGTGACCTATTACTATTATTCATTGGCTGGGAACTAGTTGGTGTAAGCTCATATCTCTTAATAGGTTTCTGGTATACGCGACCACCCGCAGCAAGCGCTGCTAAAAAAGCATTCCTTACCACAAGGATGGGAGACATATTCATGCTCGCTGGTATAGCTTACTTATACAAGGAATGCGGTACATTAGAAATCGCAACTTTAAACGCAACAGTACCCGCGATACTTGATCCAAAACTTCTAGCTTTAATAGGTATATTCCTCTTTATAGGTGCAATGGGTAAGTCAGCACAATTCCCGCTAATGGCATGGCTTTGGGATGCAATGGAAGGCCCTACAACGGTCTCTGCAATTCTTCATAGCTCAACTATGGTAAAAGCGGGAGTATACCTAGTTCTACGCGTATATCCCATAATTGCATCATCTCCAACAGCATTGCAATTTGTAGCTTACGTAGGCGCGTTTACAGCGTTCATAGCTGCTACTATGGCACTAGTAGAATGGGATATTAAACGCGTCTTAGCATACTCCACTATAAGCCAGATAGGCTACATGATGTCCGCTCTAGGAGTTGGAGGATACGCCGTTGGATACCTTCATTTAATGAGCCACGCATTTTTCAAAGCCCTCCTGTTCCTATGTGCTGGAAGCGTTGTTCATATGATGCATGAAATTGTACACGATCCTTGGTTATCGCGGGATATGAGATATATGGGTGGACTCTACAGAGATATGAGGATTACAGCTCTAACCATGTTAATTGGTGCGCTTGCTCTAGCAGGTATCTTCCCATTATCTGGATTCTGGAGTAAAGATGCGGTTATTGAAGCAGCTTTAGAGGCACATGATCCTATTGTTTACTGGCTTTTAGTTATCACAGCTTTCTTAACAGCATTCTACATTATGAGACTATGGTTCAATACGTTTTGGGGTGAATTAAGAGCTCCAAAGATGTTAAAGGAGCATCATAGCAGTGAGCATGAAGAAAAACATGAACATGTGCATATCCATGAATCACCTCCAGTAATGACAATACCTCTCGTCATACTAGCCACGATTTCTGTTATTCTAGGTATTATCATGCCATTTTTCAAAGAAAGTTTTGTAGAATTCCTAGCTGGTTATTTAGAGCACTACGGTATTCATCTTAATCATGAGGGGATCGCCGAAATTACTTATGAACCACTTTGGCATGGATTTATACCAGAATCTATTCCAGTTGCTGCCATTTCCTTACTATTCGCTGGTTTAGGCATGTGGGTTGCTTATGAGAGCTATGTTACCCGGAGATTCATGGTAGATAGGCTATCTGCGGGAGGTCTTGGTAAATTGCTTTCTAAGGTTTTAGAGAGCAGGTATGGATTAGATGGATTGTATTTACTTTTGTCAGAGAAGCTTGCATGGAAATGTATTTCAAGAGGTCTAAGTTGGGTTGACACTAAGATTGTAGATGGAATTGTGAATGGTATTGGTCGATCGGGATTACTAGTCGCTAAGATATCCGATTTATTCGATAGGCTCGGCATAGATGGGCTTGTTAACGCTATAGGGAACTCTCTTAAATGGCTAGGTGGCAGGTTTAGGAGAATTGAAATCGGTATTATAGAGATTTATGCCCTCCTCATAGCCCTTGGAACGTTATTTGTATTTATTTATGGTATGTGGTTGTTGGGCTATCCCATATTTTCATTTCCATTTGGATGAGGTGATGTGAGTGGAAGCGTTCCCATATGAACTATCAGTTGTTTTATGGCTACCTTTGCTTGCTTCACCCATAGCTTATATTATTGGGACAGCTAGTAGAAAAGCTTCCAGATGGTTCGCTATAGTGGTGAGCTTCATTGATTTCGTATTAGCATTACATTTGGGTCTAGTGTTCTGGTCTAGTGGGGCAACTGGTAGTACTGAATTACAGTTTGTTGACAAATTCGATTGGATACCTTCTGTCGGAATATCATATTACATTGGAGTTGATGGTTTCAGCATGATAATGGTCCTGTTATCTACAATACTATCGTTATCCGCTGTAATTGCAAGTAATCACATACATGATTCTGAGCACCTATATTATGCATTATTCCTGTTACTAGAAACCTCATTAATCGGTGTTTTCGTATCATTTGACTTATTCCTATTCTACATATTCTGGGAACTCGTACTCGTACCAATGTACTTCCTTATAGCTGTATGGGGTGGGCCGCGAAGAAAGTATGCAGCAATAAAGTTCTTTATTTATACCCATGTGGGAAGCGTTATAATGCTTATATCATTCTTCTATGTATATTGGCAAGCCATAGCTCTCCTCGGCATATACACGTTTAACCTATTCCAGTTAATAAAGGTTGCTAATCAACTAGCGCTTACAGTCCAGATATATCTCTTTATTGCACTTTTCATAGGGTTCGGTATTAAGGTTCCTATAGTCCCATTCCATACATGGTTACCGGATGCTCACGTAGAGGCTCCATCCCCAATATCTGTAATTCTAGCGGGAGTACTACTGAAAATGGGTGGTTACGGTATCTTAAGAATCGCTATACCGATGTTTCCAGCTGCAGCTAAGTTCTTAGCTTGGTACATCGCCATCATAGGGGTAATTAATATATTCTACGCTGGGTTTGTAGCGATGTGGCAATTGGATGTTAAGCGTTTAATAGCTTACTCTAGTATTTCGCACATGGGCATTGTTGTATTAGGATCTGTTACAGGAAACGTATTGGGGGTTGCGGGAGCAATTTACATGATGTTTGCACATGGATTGGTTAATGGGTTATTGTTCCTACTCGCGGGGGTCTACAAACATCATGTTCACTCAAGGTTAATACCAGACATAGCTGGTCTAACCGAGAAAATGCCATTAACGTCGGCGTTCTTTGTTATTGGGGGATTCGCAGGATTAGGATTACCGGGACTCGCCATTTTCGTCGCCGAATTCCTGGTCATACTTAGCGCCATTAGTACTTGGGGCTTATCAATAGCATATGTGGTTTTCGGCGCCGTTATCAACGCAGCGTATATGCTTTGGGCTATTCAGAGAATCGTCTTTGGACCACAGAGAAGTGAGGAAGAAGTTAAAGACCTATGCAAACCGGAGATTATCTCTTTCAGCTTCTTGACGATATTAATAG
>Ga0209410_1000757_pt1 | contig 15228 bp, 16 predicted proteins | sample Mar14436cmmetaG_FD_184135 | JGI IMG/M metagenome (GOLD analysis project Ga0209410, IMG submission 184135) | Marine hydrothermal vent microbial communities from Guaymas Basin, Gulf of California to study Microbial Dark Matter (Phase II) - Marker... ... | reverse complement strand
ATATAGAAGTGCTATTTAGGCTTTTTTGCAGAATTAATAACCACTATTTTAGCGGTGTTATTTAAAATAAAATTAAGGGAGGAAATAGAATGTCTAAACAAGCAGTTGGAGTTCCAGTCATAATTTTGAAGGAGGGTACTCAGAGGACTGTTGGTAGGGATGCTATGAGAGCAAACATAATGGCAGCAAGAGTAATAGCAGAAGCAATAAGAACGTCCCTAGGACCAAGAGGAATGGACAAAATGCTAGTAGACAGCCTAGGCGACGTGGTCATCACCAATGATGGTGCTACGATTCTTAAGGAGATTGATGTGCAGCATCCAGCTGCGAAAATGATGGTAGAAGTAGCAAAAGCCCAAGACGACGAAGTTGGAGACGGAACAACAACAGCAGTAGTAATCGCAGGAGAACTACTCAAAAAAGCAGAAGAACTACTAGACCAAAACATACACCCAACAATAATAGTAGAAGGATATCGCAAAGCCACGGAACAATCAATAAAAATCCTTGATGAAATATCCCAAGAGACAAGCATCGACGACGAAGAAATGTTAAAGAAAGCCGCAATGACAGCCATGCACAGCAAAGTCGTTGCCGGGTCAAGAGACTACCTTTCAGACCTCGTAGTAAAAGCGGTGAAAAGCGTTGCAGAAAAAGTAGACGGCCAATGGAAAGTAGACATAGATGACGTTAAGGTAGAAAAGAAACAAGGAGGAAGCCTAGAAGACACCAAACTAATCAACGGAGTAGTCTTAGACAAGGAAGTAGTACACCCTGGAATGCCGAAACGCGTAATAAATGCAAAAATCGCCTTGATAGACGCGCCATTAGAAATAGAGAAAACAGAGTTCGATGCAAAAATCCACATCAACAGCCCAGAGCAAATGAAAGCCTTCCTCGATGAAGAGCAGCGCATGCTCAGAGAAATGGTTGAAAAAATCAAAGAAGTAGGAGCAAACGTAGTTCTATGCCAAAAAGGTATTGATGATGTTGCTCAGCACTTCTTGGCGAAAGCAGGAATACTAGCTGTGAGAAGAGTCAAAAAGAGCGACATGGAAAAACTAGCAAAAGCAACAGGAGGAAAAATAGTCACAAGCATCGACGACCTAACACCAGAACACCTAGGAGAAGCAGAAGTCGTAGAGGAAAGAAAAGTAGCAGACGACAAAATGGTGTTCGTTGAGGGATGCAAGAATCCAAAAGCAGTAAGCATATTGATCCGCGGTGGAACAGAACACATAGTTGATGAGGCAGAAAGAGCACTACACGACGCACTATGCGTAGTGAGAAACATCATACATGAGCCAAAAGTTGTACCTGGCGGCGGTGCGCCAGAAATAGAGATTGCGAGAAAACTCAGAGAATATGCAGAGACGTTAAGCGGTAGAGAACAACTAGCAGTAAAAGCGTTCGCCGAAGCAATTGAAGTAGTACCAAGGACGTTAGCAGAAAATGCAGGTCTTGATCCCATTGATATGCTAGTGGAACTAAGAGCAAGGCACGAAAAAGGAGAATGGTGGACAGGTATAAACCTAGTAAGCGGAAAAATAGATGACATGCGTAAACTAGATGTATGGGAACCAGCCAGTGTAAAGAAACAAGCTATTAAGTCGGCAAGTGAAGCAGCCCAAATGATCTTAAGAATCGACGACGTCATTGCAGCATCAGAGCTAGAGAAAGAGAAGGAAAAAGGAAAGGAAGAAGAAAGGGAAGAAGAAACCAGCAGCGAATTTTAAACAGCAAACATAACTTTTTGTGACTAAATATTTTACTAAATTTTATTTTTCGCTCAACCGGGCTTTCTTTGAAATTTGCTGGAACATTTCTCAACCGATTAATTTTTATAACCTATTAGTTGAAATAGTAGCCCTACCAATAATTTAATTTCTCCCCGCTAGGTGGGGGTGACAAAGTTAAGTAATTCTGCAAGTAGTTTTAGTAAAATTGCAACAAAACCTTCTGAAATCCGTATAGGACCTAAGAGACTCACAAGATTCGAAAAAGCTAGAATAATAGGTGCACGTGCTCTTCAAATATCCATGGGCGCTCCAGTTCTCATAGAAATTCCGAAGGACATAATTGATCCAATTAAAATAGCGGAACTGGAGCTTAAAGCCGGAATATTACCTATAATCATAAGAAGAAGAACTATTTCTGGAGATTATCAAGACATTCTTTTAAAAGCCTTATTAGAAGCAGAGAAAGAAGAATTCGGAACAACATAACTCTATATTTTTCCTATGTTTAAACACAATACACAAAGATAGTTAAATTAAATAATCTTCATTTTCTCAAGTCAGCTTCTAAAATTAACCTCTATTTCCCGTAACTCTCCTTCAAAAATATTACTAAATCTTTTCCCACGTTTTCTGACGAACTGTAGGTACAGTTAAATAGACGTTTCACCAAATTCTAAAATAATTAACTTCACCCTAAATTCATTAGTAGGTGAGACTTTCAAAATGCAAGCCTACAAAATAAGCGAAGAAGGAGAACTTGTAAGCGTACCACTTAAAGACATCGAACTAAGAAGCGACGACGTTGTCGTAATTGTTGAAGACAATAAGAAGAACATTTTCATATGGAAAGGAATAAACGCACCTGTAAGAAAAAAGTTCATTAGCGCAAGATCTGCATGGAAACTTAGAGGAGAACTCGGCCCACTATACAAAGTAGTAAGCATAGATGAAGGAGAAGAGCCCGAAGACTTTCTTAATCTAATTAAAAGCCTAAACATATCGGTGAAAGCAACACTACCTGCCCCTGCTGAGGAAAAACCAAAAGTGGAAGCTCCACCTGCGCCAAAACCTGCCCCACCGAAGCCAAGACGAAGACCAACGATCACAGTTCCTCCTAAAGTTGGAAAACCACCAGAAGTCAAAAAACCGACAAAAGTAGAAGTTAAAGTTGAGAAGCCACCAGAAGCTAAACCTGTTCCACCTCCACCAGTTGAGGAAATCGATGTAAGAAGTATTTTAGGTATGCTTGAAGGTCTTGATACGCCGCCAGAATATTCGAGAGAACTCTTAATCGTAGGAACACGAATTTACGCTCTAGGAGAAGTTAGAACAAAACTTTTCGGAAAAGAAAAAGTTAAACTGAGTGTTGAACTGCTTGACGCCCTACCAGAAGGACCGTACCTAGCCGAAGGATATATTCCACGAGTAATAATTAAGAACGATCAAGTTCTGGCTGTTGAACTTTTAAAGAAAACTAGAGCAACCGTTGAAGAAATCAAAAAAGAAATTAGAAAAGGACTTGAAACATACACCTCTCTAATCAGGAAGTTAGAAAAGGAGGAATAATCATGACTAACGAAGAAGAACTTAAACAAATAATTAGTAAAATCCCAGAATATGCCGAGTTTGAAGCTCTTGCCGTGGTAACAAAGGAAGGAGCAAGACAAGCATTCTGGTCAAAAAGTGAGGTAGACCCAGACCTTCTATCAGCTATGGCTGCAACCATATTACAAACAAGCAACAAAGCAGCTAAAAAGATGGGGTTCGGAACCCTTTTCGAGGTTATTGTAAGAGGAGAAAATGGATACATGATTCTCTCAGATGCAGGACCCTTCGTATTAATTGGCGCGGGTAGAGAAGTGACAAGCCTAGGTCTATCTATAAGAGTCCTAAGAGAGTTTGCAAGAAAAATATCAGAGAAATTCTCGGAGTAATTTAAATATTTCCGTTTTTTAACGAGTCTAATTTCGTGAAAACGGCAGGAACTACAAGTTCATTTAAGATAAGCGATCCATGACTACCCTTAAACTCTACCTCTAGAACAGTTTCTTCCTTTTCTCTTTCAACAAACGATTCAGCACCCTCATCGAAAATCACCAATAGATTGCCGACTCTTTCCTCAACCATAGCAGGATTACCAACTTCAGGGAAAAGTTCACTGGCAACTTTTCTAAACTCCAAAACTACACCATTCTCTCCAATTTTTTCCTCCAGCCAGTCCTTTAATTTATCCATATGTTCTTCCGGCACATAAAAATGGAGTACTCTCCCACTCTTACCAGGTCTAGTCTTTATCCACTCCTTAACCATTGCAATGTCGTCTTCACTAAATTTAACCACACGTTCATTTTTTAACATGATTTGACCATGATCAGAACATATAAAAATTACAGTTTCTCCTCGTGTTTCTTCATCCAACTTATCTACAAAGTGCTCTATCAGTTTTTCCAAAAATTGAAGCCCCAAAACATACTCTTCGCTACTTGGCCCATACTTGTGAGCTAAGTCATCTAACAGGCCAATATACACATCCATAAAAACTTTTTTATCTCTATATTCCTTTAATGCCCTCCTAGCTAATGAAAAAAGGTCTATTAAATTTCCATATCCGACAGCTACTTTACGGTCTTCTGTAATTAATCTAGAAAGACCACTATAAGCTATATATTTATCTCGAAGAGAAATGTGGACAAAATCACCCTTCACCATGTCAAAAATATTTTTCGACCATAAAAACACCTTAACGTCAACACCAACCTTACAAAGAGCATCTCTTTCACGAAAATCCACCGTACTCATCCCTAACATGTCAACAACATTCCCTATCTCGCGTACATATATTTTATGTCCCAGAATACCATGTTTTTCTGGTGGCAACCCCGTGTATATGGATGTTATAACAGTTGATGTAATTGTAGGGAAAACAGAAGATAAAAGAAACCCTTTCCCATCATCTAATAGTTTCGAAATTAAACTAGAATGTTTAATCTGCTCAAAACCAATGGAATCCACAAGAAATAAAATCACCTTACTAACGTTAAAACACTCATGTTGCTCAAACAACCTCTTAAACCTAGAATATCTATTCAAGGAAGATACGTTATCAACTTCCAAACCCAAAAACTCTAGGAGAGTTGGCATAACTTTAAACACATTATACATATAATTAGGCCTAAAAAGATTAGTAGCAAATGTAGACTTTTCGACCAAATCATTTGCAATATCGATCATTTTCCATCCTCCATACCTTGAATTACGCAATCCTTAACTTATAAGTTATCAAATTTAACACACAAAAATATACTCCGTAGAGCATAGGAGGAGTTAAATGAATTGTGGCCCAAAGGAAAAACAGCAGCTTTAATACTAACTTTTGATTTCGATGCAGAAAGCGCGGAATATCGAAAATACCCAGACAAACCTGTAAAATTAAGCAAAGGAATATATGGAGCAAAGAAAGGGCTCCCAAGAATACTTAACCTTTTAGATAAACATCAATTAAAGGCAACCTTCTTTGTATGTGGCTGGGTAGCTGAAAAATATCCTGAAATCACAAAAGAAATCGTGAAAAGAGGACACGAAGTAGCAGCACACGGATATTTACATGAAAACCTAAGTGAATTAAGCTACCAGGAAGAAGAAAAAGTTTTTAATAAAATGATCACAGCAATAGAATCAATTTGCAAAACTAAGCCAAAAGGATTCAGAGCACCATACTGGGAGTTCAGCAAAAACACTCTCAACTTTCTGGGAAAATACGAGTTTTTGTACGACAGTAGTTTCATGGATGATGACGTACCCTACGTGATCGAGTTAGAAGATGGCAAGAAAATTGTAGAATTGCCAGTAGAGTGGGTTCTGGACGATTGGCCACTTTTCGAAATTCACCGCAAAACACCAGCACAAGTATATGAAACTTGGATAAGTGAAATAGATGCAGCATATGAAGAAGGAACCCTAACAGTCTTAACTATGCACCCACAATGCATAGGAAGACCCAGCAGAATAAGGCTCTTAGACGATCTAATAGTCTACGCGAAAAGATACAAAAAACTCTGGATAGCTAAGGCAATAGACGTCGCAAAATGGTCTCTCTCAAATAACTTAAAAACATAAGAAAGTTCTTAAAATATGATACATGCAAGGAGGAAAAACGTTGCCATACTGTCAATACTGCGGAAAAGAAGTCTATCTCCCATTTAGATGTAAATATTGTGGAGGAATATTTTGCTCAGAGCACAGACTTCCAGAAAAACATGAATGCCCCGGGTTAAAAAAGGGTATACCGCTTGATTATTCCTTACGTCGGGAAGAAATGCCCGAGTACGTAGAAACCGAAGAATATGAAATACCGGTAAAGCCAAAAAGAACACTAGAACCATGGCGACCCCTGTTTGAGATACCAAAAAAGCCTAAATTTACGTTTAGTAGAACTGAAATAATTCACCTTACCATAGGAACAATACTTGTGGTTTTAGTGGGACTTTCATCCTTTTTTAAAACGCCAAGTGTTTTTATAAACTACCCACTATTAACATTAATGTTCTCAGTAATCTTTATTCTAATATTTTTACCCCACGAGTTAGCTCACAAATTTACTGCCCAACGTTACGGACTCTGGGCAGAATTTCGACTACTAGAGTGGGGAACAATATTAACTCTTATATCAATACTTTCACCCGCAAAAATTATAGCTCCAGGAGCAGTAATGGTACAAGAAGCCTACGACAATGAAATAACAGGAAAAATAGCATTAGCTGGGCCCTTAACCAACCTATTTATCGCAACAATACTAATATTTACATACTTCCTACTTCCTGTAACAGGAATCGTGAAAACTTTCTTATCTATCGGCTTTTGGTTAAACATCATCTTAGGCATATTTAACATGTTGCCAATACCTCCTCTAGATGGCAGTAAAATTATGAAATGGAGCGTGGGCCTCTGGGCCTTGGTATTCTCAGTATACGTAGTCTTCTTACTGATTTACTTAATAATTCTATAATATTTCTAAAAAATAATCACAGTAAATGTAAAAAAGTAAGAATATAGAGATTAAGCGTATAGGGAGTTGACAAAATCTTTGGAGATTTTTGCCCTGGATTTCTTTAAGACCCTAACTAGTTTATCGTACAATTCTGCATCTTCACTAGATATACTTGGCGATATGATTTCCAATGCTTTCTTGAAGTGTCTCATGTGCACCTTTTCAGCTCTCGGATCTTCTCTAAGCGCATTAAGAGCAGCTTCCCTACAAACAGCTTCTATATCGGCACCAGTATACCCTTCAGTCATCTCAGCAAGCTTTTCTAAGTCCACATCATCGGCTAATGGCATTTTCTTAGTGTGTACCTTGAAAATCTCTAGTCTACCGTTTTTATCTGGCGGAGGAACATAAACGATACGGTCAAATCTCCCAGGCCTTAGCAAAGCAGGGTCTAAAATATCAGGTCGATTAGTGGCCGCAATAACAACGACATTCTTTAGTTTTTCTATTCCATCCATTTCAGCAAGCAGTTGGTTAACTAACCTTTCTGTAACTCCTGACTCACCACCATACATGCCACGTCGTGGAGCAATTGAATCTATCTCATCAAAGAATATTATACATGGCGCGGCCTGCCTAGCTTTTTGGAAAACCTTTCTAATAGCTTTTTCAGACTCTCCAACCCATTTTGATAAAACTTCTGGACCACGTACTGCAATAAAGTTTGCCTCACTCTCGGTTGCAACAGCTTTCGCAAGCAACGTTTTACCGCAGCCAGGAGGCCCGAAGAGAAGAATTCCTTTCGGAGGCTCTATACCCATTCTTGAGAACATTTCTGGATGTTTCAGTGGCCATTCAACCATTTCCTTTAACTGCTGTTTCACGTGATCTAAATCACCAATATCATCCCAGTGTACATTAGGTACTTGAACCATAACTTCTCGTAACGCTGTGGGCGTAATCGATTTGAAAGCATCCATAAAATCTGCCCTAGTAACCTTAAGTTTTTCAAAGACTTCAGGAGGGATTTCACCTTTCTCTAAGTCTAGTTCAGGTAGAACCCTTCTTAAAGCTCTCATAGCAGCTTCCTTACAAAGGGCTGCAAGATCTGCCCCAACATAACCATACGTAATGTCCGCAAGTTCATCCAGATCTACGTCATCAGCTAACGGCATATTTCTAGTATGCACTTGAAGTATCTCTTTTCTACCATCTCTATCAGGTATACCTATCTCTATTTCCCTATCAAATCTTCCAGGTCTTCTAAGCGCCGGATCTATAGCATCTGGACGATTAGTTGCTCCAATAACTATAACTTGACCCCTAGACTTTAAGCCATCCATTAACGTAAGCAGTTGAGCTACAACTCTACGTTCAACTTCACCAGCAACTTCCTCACGTTTCGGCGCTATAGCATCTAACTCGTCAATAAAGATTATGCTAGGTGCATTCTTCTCAGCTTCTTCAAAAGCTTCTCTGAGCCTTCTTTCAGATTCACCATAAAACTTACTCATAATCTCAGGGCCGTTAATGGCAATAAAATGAGCACCCGCTTCATTAGCGACAGCTTTTGCAATCAAAGTTTTGCCAGTACCTGGAGGACCGTAAAGAAGCACACCCTTTGGTGGCTCTATACCTAAGTGTCTAAACAACTCTGGATACCTTAAAGGCAGTTCTATCATTTCTCGAACTTTCTGTAACTCTTCTTTTAAGTCACCAATATCATCATAAGTTACCTCTGGAACCGCGAGCTCTACTTCCTTTGCTGGTTCAGGTCTAACAACAATCTCCGTATTTCTATCAACAACAACAATACCTGTGGGACTTACAGAAGTCGCGACTAGAGTTATAGCTTCATAAACCGTAGGAATCTGGACTATATCCCCCCTAGAAATAGGGCGACCTAAAAGAACGTTCTTAATGTAATCTTCTGGAAGTAAATACCTTATATACTCGGTTGGAGCAAATACAATTCTACTAGCTTTTTTAACCCTTGCACGTCTAACGGTAACATAGTCACCTATTCCGACACCAGCATTTTTCCTAGTAATAGCATCTATCCTAATAAGGCCCTTTCCTTCATCTTGAGGATAAGCTGGCCAAACGGTAGCAGCAGTTACTCTCTTACCAATAATCTCAACAATGTCTCCCGTAGTGACGTTTATCTTACGCATAGTTTCGGAATCAAGTCTAGCAATACTTCTTCCAACGTCTCTTGTAGGCGCTTCCGCGACTCTAAGCTTTACTTCAACAACCATATGTTTCCCCCACCTACTGTTCTAATAACTTTTTAATTAACTCTTCTTCAAATTTTTCTTGGTCCAAGCTAATTGGATTATTTAACTTTAAGGCTTTTCCCTCTAAAATTATTTTTGCTATATCCCTAACAACAGACAACAATTCGTCCTTATCCCTTAACACAGAATGGTTTATATCCCCGAAGTAAATAACATCATTTCCACTACTTATAGTTAAGGCGGTCCAATCACCCTTCCTAGTTATCTGAACTTTTAAACCATTAATCTCAAATTCTGACATACAAACCACCACAACCTTAATCCACATATGCTAAATCAACTTTTTCATAAAAACAAATTAGTGTATTTCAATCGAAATATCATATATGCACCACTATTACCCTTTGTATTTTTCATGCTTTTTAGTTTTTAAAACTCGATGTAAATTAAATAATTTTTCAAGAGGTACCTTATGTTCCTCCTTAAAAGTTTCTAACACAGTCATAACAAAAATATCATCAACCCCGTTCATTGAGCGAATAACGTTTAAAATTCTGCTCAAATCTTCCATAGAGACTGCTTTAATCTTAACCATCAAGTCAAATTCTCCTGTTACACCGTAAACTTCAATTACTTCATCAATCCGAGAAAGCTCCTTAGCAACTTTACCATAATTTTCAGATTTAGTTTCAATGCCAACAAGAGCAGTTATGTTAATTCCAAGCTTTTTATCATCTAAAATTACGGTAAATCCTTTTATCACTTTTTTCTCCTTTAATCTAGAGATTCTATCATAAATGGTTGAATCTGGTATTCCAGTTCTCCTAGAAATCTCCGCAAAACTAATTCTTCCATTCTTTTGAAGTTCTTTAAGGATCTTAAAATCAATCTCATCAATATTACCCAACTCGGAAATCCTCCGGATAACAATGTAATAAATGGAAGTTTTATAAAAGTAATGTCCCTATACCGGATATTTTCGAAAAATTTAAAAGACACGGATAATCAACACTTCACCAGATAAGTAACAAAAAACGCTACATGGTAATATGAAAAATTTATGCCGAGCAAGCTAACTGGTGAATGGCAGAATGGATCTATATGGAACGATTTATAAATTAGTAAACGGTGGAAGCATTGTTAGCACAAAGCACAATAAAAAAGCGTATTCCAACAAGAATAACCTCAACAACAATAAACTTAGCAATGAAGATACTGCCAATAAAACTTTCAGGCTGCTTAAAAGAACCATACGTAACGATATCCTCTACTTCACCGATATCAGAAATAAGATACAGAACTTTTCCTCAACCGTTGAAAAGAAGACCAACCTGTTTCCCTAATAGTGGAAAAGAAAAAACTAATTTTAATCAAAATTATTACCTAAATTTTCCTTCTAAAATATTTGATCAAAAAATTTTAACAAAATTGATAGCCACAAGCCTATATACGACAGTAAAATAGAAGGCGGGAGAAGTTATGAAAGATAAGGGGGGTCGCAATGTAACACTATTCAGCAGTACTTTCCCGCAGGCTTTATTTGCTTTGTCATTCGGTACACTAGATCTAGTAGCAGGTTTCATTGCGTCACTGGTGGCTTCATATGTTGTTAAAATGCCTTGGATTCTAATAATATATCCCCCCCTTCTCACAGTACGTGGAAACATAAGCGGTATGTTTTCGGGAAGATTAACTACAGGCCTCCACGTAGGTCTCATAAAACCTAACATTAGAAAAAACACAGAGTATTTTTATAGTCTTCGTGCGAGCATTTTTTCCATGAGTTTCATAAATGCACTTATAGTTGGGGTTCTTACATATATTGTCTTTTTAATATTCGAACCCTTATACTATGTTTCACTACTGATTTTAATCTTCATAGCGGTAATGTCCATGATGATCCCAACAACCATTTCAATATTCTTTTTAGCTCCCTTAGTTGCTATTGTATCATACAAAAAGGGCATAGATCCAGACGTTATTGCCTATCCCATACTATCGACAGTAAATGACATTATAGTATCTGCAGTTTATGTAATAACCATATGGCTGTTTATTTTTTGGGGAAATGTGTTTATAACCGTGTCATATATTTTAATTATCCTCTTTTCCTTCATCTTCATTTACTCATCTAAATATTGGACTGATAAAAACTTTAAGAAAACATTTTCTGAAGGAATGTTTATTCTAATGGTTTTAATGATAATTAGCAATTTTACTGGAGGAGTACTCTCCAAACTAAGATATTACATAGAACGTTACCCACATATTCTTGCCATTTATCCGTGTCTTCTCACAATGATAGGAGACGAAGGATCCATTATTGCCTCCATTACAACCACAAAATTAGGCCTTGGAAACATTAAGCCATCCTTAAAATCCATAGTTTACCGCGAAAATGCAATACCTATTTTTGGAGTTTTGCTCGCCGGGCTTATTATGTCAACGATCTTTGCAACACTTGGCTCATTTCTCTATGCCTTTTCAGTACTTAAACTCGTACAAACTATTTTAGTGTCTTCTGTAACAGTTATCCTTCTTGCCATACCAATAATTCTCGTATCTTTTGGATCAGCCATCATTACTTTTAAACGTGGATTAAACCCCGATAACTTCACAATACCTACAATAACCTCCCTATCAGATTTTCTAACCACAATAAGTCTCTTTACAGTTATTAGGTTAATTATGGGGATCTAATTATCTAAACAAAAACCATGAGCATTTAATTTTTCTTTCACTCAGATAAGAGATAAAGTGTTAAATCAAAATTAAAACTTACCTCTTCTAACAAGTATTTACAATGTTCTCTTACAAAATCACTTTAAAACTACCGACTTGCCTCTCTACTTAGACCTTAGCATTTTCAGAACATCCTTTATACTATTAATAGCATGTGGTGTCTTTCCACTTCGGTCAATTAAAACGGCTTGCATTCCTAAGGATCGCGCAGGTAGAATATCGGAAGATAAAGAATCGCCAACCATAAAGGTATTCTCTGCGCTACTTTTCAAGTCGTAAAGAGCTTTATAAAAAATTTCTCTATCAGGTTTAGCACATCCAACCTCGCATGAAAATATGACAGTAGAGAAATATGAAAGAAGTTTACGCGTATTTTTCCTTCTTCTAACCCATTTAGCAGTAGTTTCGTAAATATTAGAAATTAATCCAAACTTGAAGTTTTCTTTTTAAGCTTTCTAAAACGTCCTCAACCTCAGGATATATACCAAATTCTTGAGGAACCATAAGAATTTCATAAAGCTGATTCGTTAACTCCTAATGGCAATACACGACTTAAATTTTCTCTGTCGTCAGTATATTCTGGAGAAAGAGCCATTTATCATTTTCTTTTATCTAACAGACCACACATTTTCTTCTAAGTCCTTATTTTTAGGAACCTTATTGGTCCTGTGTGCTTCAAAACATAAAGTTCCTTCCATATTTCCAATAGTTATGTAAACATCCAAGTTCTGTAAGGTCTTATTAAGAAGTGTTTAGTTGCATTTAAATATTAGTTTGGCACTTCAATTTCTCCAGCGTTTCAAGAAAATTAAACTCTTAAATTATAGAAACAAATTCGATATTTAATTAACTGATGTACATAAAATTTAGAGAAGTATGAGTTGATGATCAGTGACGAGGTTTGTAGATGAAAAAGATATAGCAATCTTAAGGGTAATAGATGGTTTAAGAACCGCTTTTGAATGGGTGCCAATAGAAAAAATCGTAGAAAAACTTCCATACAAAGACTTCGAAGTTAAGAGAAGAATAAAAGAACTAGACAAAATGAGGTTAGCAAGATACCGTTACGTTAGCCATTATAATTCTTTTGCAGCAATGCTTACAGAAAAAGGATTCGACACTCTTGCTCTCTGGGACTTTAAAAAACATGACGTAATAGAAAAAGTAGGTGCAGAGATCGGCGTAGGAAAGGAATCCGTCATAATTGGATGCGTAAGTCCAAAGGGTGAATGGGTGGTAGTAAAATTCCACAGATATTGGGCAAAAGAGTTCCGCAACATAAGAAAATCACTAGCTTATGCTTCCATAATAGTTAGAGGTAAAGAACTCAACCTTGAAGATAGCCGCATCGACATACCTAGAGCAAAAGCACAGGTAGAAATGAATGCGTTAGAAAAATTACATAAAATAGAGGTAAACGTCCCCGAGCCGCTTGGAATTAACAGACATGCAATAGCAATGAAAATGCTAACTAGAAACGGCGGAATACCCGCTCCACAACTAGTGCGTGTAAAACTAACAGATCCAGTCACAGCTTATGAAACAATTGTCGAGGACTACATAAAAATGGTAGATAAGGGAGATGTCATTCACGGCGATTTCAACGAATATAATGTTATTATAACTGAAAATGAAACTCCATACTACATAGACTTTCCACAAGCAGTCCCAAAAAGTTACCCAGAAGCAAAGTTCCTGATTCGAAGAGACCTAAATAAAATATCCCATTACTTTCAACTAAAATATAGGCTAAAAACAAAAGATGTAGAAAAAATATTAAAGGATCTTATGGAAAATAATAATCGAAATTCTTTACTACAGTAATTAAAGTATCCTCAACTTTCCCAAAAACTGCTATCGATCAAAGATAGAGTAAAATACCCTCAATGTTCAATTAACATAATGCTTAAAAATGGTATTGTTAATTTAGAAACGCCTATAAGTTCCTGCATGTCAAAGTGGTTTTAAGTTCAGAACTTCGTGATGAAGGAGGAAGCAATATGGGCAAAGTTAGACCCGCTATGATAAAGAGGACAGCAAGAGAGTTGATTGAAGAGTTCCCAAACGAAGTTACCACAGACTTTGAGAAAAACAAAAGAATAGTTGAAAAATACACAAACATAACTTCTAAAAAAGTTAGAAATAGGGTAGCGGGATATCTTGTAAGATTAGCGAAACTAAAATTAGTAGAAGGAGTTAAAGTAGAATCGGAAGAAGAAGCAAGATAACAATGACTTCAAAAAGAGTCTATTAAACTAAATTTTTGAAGCGATACATTAATTATATATTCAATTTAGTTTTGAAATATCATGGTAAAAGCTAAACTTGAAATGATGACGTTACCCCCATTGATCCTTTTGGAAATGATAAAAAGCTCTTGCCGGCTGACGTCCCACACGACCACCCGTATCTTATCCAAACATTAACAAATAAGCAATAACCATACCAATATCTAATTTAGGAGGTGGGAATCTTGAGTGAATGGAGAAGAAAAAGAAGAAGAACATGGTTTGATGACATTTTTGAAGAAGTCAGAGAAATGTTTGAGGACTTAGAGGAAAGAATGTTCAAAGAATTTGAGGAATTCGAAAAAATGGCACCAAAAATCAAAACACCATCAGGTATGGAAGTAAGAGGACCAATAGTTTGGGGCTGGTCAATGACCATCGGACCCGATGGCAAACCAATCATTAGAGAATTTGGAAACATCCCAGGAAGGAGAGTAAGAGGAGAGCCACCGATAAAGGAAACTAGAGAACCACTTGTAGACATTATTGAAGGAGACGAAGAGATAATAATAGTGGCGGAGGTTCCAGGAGTAGAAAAAGAAGAAATTGATCTCAATGCCACAGAAACAGAACTTGAAATAAAAGCAGGAGACAAATATTACAAGCATCTAGAGTTGCCCACTGAAGTAATACCAGATAAAGCGAAGGCAACCTACAAAAACGGAGTACTAGAAATTCGCTTACCAAGAAAAAAGGCTAAAGAAAAACCAAAAGGAAAGAAAATACAAGTAGAATGACAAATTTATTTCGTTACCATTATTCATTCTAATATTTTAAGACGCAAACTTTTGCTATCATGCACAGACTATGTTATTTTGCAAACCGTTATATTTATATAGAAGTGCTATTTAGGCTTTTTTGCAGAATTAACAACCACGATTTTAGCGGTGTTATTTAAAATAAAATTAAGGGAGGAAATAGAATGTCTAAACAAGCAGTTGGAGTTCCAGTCATAATTTTGAAGGAGGGTACTCAGAGGACTGTTGGTAGAGATGCTATGAGAGCAAACATAATGGCAGCAAGAGTAATAGCAGAAGCAATAAGAACGTCCCTAGGACCAAGAGGAATGGACAAAATGCTAGTAGACAGCCTAGGCGACGTAGTCATCACCAATGATGGTGCTACGATTCTTAAGGAGATTGATGTGCAGCATCCAGCTGCGAAAATGATGGTAGAAGTAGCTAAGGCTCAGGACGACGAGGTTGGAGATGGAACAACAACAGCAGTAGTAATCG
>Ga0209410_1000755_pt1 | contig 15244 bp, 21 predicted proteins | sample Mar14436cmmetaG_FD_184135 | JGI IMG/M metagenome (GOLD analysis project Ga0209410, IMG submission 184135) | Marine hydrothermal vent microbial communities from Guaymas Basin, Gulf of California to study Microbial Dark Matter (Phase II) - Marker... ... | reverse complement strand
TCGGGGCGAATGTCATAGCGTTTGACCCTCACGTTAAGCAAGCTGGAGTAAGGAAAGTGAGCATGGAGGAATTATTGAAGACGGCCGATATCATAACGCTTCACGTACCCCTTACCAAAGAAACGGTGGGGTTGATAGGAGAGGAAGAGTTCTCCATGATGAAAGATGGGGTAATTTTCGTTAATACATCGCGGGCACAAGTAGTTGAGAAGAAAGCCTTTTTGAAAGCCTTAAACGATGGAAAATTTGGAGGCGTTGCAGTAGATGTGTTCATGAACGAACCTATCATCGAGAGAGAACTAGTAGATACTGAGTTTGAAAATTTTATAGTAACTCCTCACATAGGCGCCCAAACCGTGGAAACGAAAGAAAGGATAAGCGCTAGACTAATCGAGCTTGTAAGAAGGTTTAAAGAAAATCAGGAAGGTGTAGCTTGTATAAAGAATTCGCTTAAAAATTGATGGGCCGGGTGGGACTTGAACCTTATCGGCCAGCTTTAACTGGCTCACGACCTCCGCCGCGTGAGGGCGGCGTCATACCGCTAGACCACCGGCCCATTAGTTAGATTCTCTATGAGGGATAATTAAGATTTCGTTATCTCTTGATCTCCCTCTTCTTCCATCTCAAGTTATAGCTACGGCATTTTCTGCACTTCACGGCTGTAGGCGCGTTTCTAGCTCCACACTCCCTACAGATCTTATAGTAGAGCCTTCGACGCTGAGCTATCTGAAGGATGGTTGGATCCCTTATCGGCATCTAGGACTAAGCTGTTTAAGCCTCAAATATATACTCTCCGCAGATTCGATCTCCTACGTGGCCACAGGATTTTGACGAAGTTTTGGAAATGTATTTATGTAAGAGCTCTAGAAACTTTATTAGCCCACGGAGTGTGTTGAGTGATGGCTGAGAAGGAGATTCCAACTGTATTGGTTGGTAAGAAGCCCCTGATGAACTATGTCTTCGCTTGTCTAACAACTCTCCAAGGAGGCGCAAACCAGCTATTGATTAAGGCCAGGGGTAGGGCCATAAGCAGAGCCGTCGACGTGGTTCAAGTCCTTCAACGCAGATTTTACAAGGATCTGAAAGTTGAGGACATAAAGCTTGGAACCGAGGAGATGACTGGGCCAAACAATCAGCCAGTAAGCGTCAGCACGATTGAGATCCTACTCAAACGCTGACCCCATGGAAAGATAGCTGAAATAAGCTGAATCTAACTCCTGTGGGCTTGTCCCAGGGGTTAGATAGAAACTTCGGATCCCATAGTAGGCGATGCAACCGAAACGCGTCGAGAGGCGCGGAATGTAATGGTAAATGACTATTTAGACATAGAAGGAATTGGATAGTTAATACATCCTTCAATAAAAAATGTGACGAGTAAATTTAGGAAGCTAGGGTATGCGTTGAAGCTTTTTAACCTCTTGAGCTAATACGTCTTCTCCCTCAATGGATGCGCCATATCTATCAAGCAGGTCTCTTCCATATCGGTTGAAAACGCCGCAGATAGAATTCGATGGTGTTCTGGGTTATATAAGTTAAGTTGACCTGATATTTATATAATCCCTTAAAGCCTTAAACCATGATCTAAAAGATAGCAGAGGTGGGTGCGTGGAGTTTCCATTATGTACCTTCGACCTAAAGACGGGCATCTTTTGCTCAAAGTGTCGAGAGAAGATTAGGCAGGGTCTCTACGATGAGTTCGATATAAAAGTTATGAAGCTCTTACTAGAGCTTGAGAAGAGGTTTCCTAGACTCCAGAAAGCTGGATATGTTAAGGCTGTGAACGGCAAGGAGACCATATTTATAGTTCTTAGGGAAGGGAGCTTAAGAGATGTCAAGTTTAAAGACTTAGCCGCTCTCAGGAGAATCTTATCCGAGAAGCTCGAAAAGCATGTCAGGATAGTTGAGGATTCAAACGACGTAATCAGGTTTATTGAAGGGGTCATAACTCCCGCGAGGATAATTGCAGTAAATAAGATCTGGCTCCCCGATGGAAGCGAGGAGATGAGGGTAATCCTAGATGATAGGCGAAGGCTGAAGGTCGGAGTTAACTCTTTAGTGAAGGTGGTTGAAGAGGTTAAGGGAATTAAGCTGAACGTCGACTTTGAGCGTAGATGGAGAATAAGGCCGAGAAAAGTTGGAAAAAGAATCTCTCAGGTTTAGCGACCTATTGTCCCAGCCTAATTTCACCGTTAAACTCGAAAAGATAATCAGGAATCGTTAAAGACTTGAGAACACCCCTCATCTTCAAACCATTAATTGAACTTACTCAAATGCCGGATCCCAATATCACGATACTGCTTAACGGGAGAGAGGTTAGATACCTCGATGGACTTAATACCAAGCTCAAGCATGGAAACGTTGTAGCTTTTGTGCCTCCAATAGCGGGTGGGTAGAATGGTTGTAGGGCTAACAGATGAGGAACTTACACGCTACGATAGACAACTCAAGGTATCCACATTTGGAATCGATAAGCAATTAAAGCTGAAACAAGCAAGTGTATTAATCGCAGGCGTAGGCGGACTGGGGTCGGCCGCCGCATACTACCTCGTGGCCGCGGGAGTTGGAAAAGTTAAGCTAGTTGACGAGGGGAGAGTTGAGCTAAGTAATTTGAATAGGCAGATACTATATTCAACGAATGATTTAGGGAGACTGAAGGTTACGGTGGCTTCAAGGAGGCTTAGAGACCTTAATCCAGAAGTCGATGTTGTAGGGATCTCTGAAAAGATTTCCGAATCGACCATTAATGGATTATTGGAAGACGTCGATTTAGTGATAGATGGTCAAGACAACTTTAAAACGAGACTCTTAATAAACGAGAAATGCGTAAAAAAGAAAATACCACTAATCCATGCAGCGGTCCACGGATTTGAGGGCAGGCTTATGACAATCATTCCATATGAAGGACCTTGTCTTAGATGCCTGCTTCCAGAGCCGCCGCCCGAACCTCATATGATTCCGGTCATGGCCCCTGTTCCGGGGATTATAGGAGCTCTTCAAGCTCTTGAAGCGATTAAAGTTTTGGCCGGTGTTGGGAAACCCGCGATAGGTAAATTAATTATACTCGACGGCCGGAAATGGTCGTTCTACGCAATCGATGTTAAGAAGGATCCAGAATGCCCGACATGCAGTGGAAAAAGGATTATGGCTAAGGACTAATTTAAAATCACTTTCCGATAACTTCATCGATCCATGAAAGGTATTGTGAGTAACTCGCCTTTATGGGTATCGCTATTATCTCTGGAACGCTGTATGAGTGCAGAGATTTAACCACGTTAACGAGATCATCGAAGACATCAAGTTTGGATTTAACCATTAGAAGGGATTCCTCGCAACTCTCCAATTCATTCTTCCATAAGAAGCTTGAATATACCTTAGGGATTATGTTCACACAAGCTGCAAGCCTTCTCTTTAACAATTCATGGGCTATCCTATTAGCTTCCTCAAGATTCGATGTAGTTATGAAAATCATCAAGTACATAACATACATGATCATGAATACTGGTATATTAATGGATCTTCTAGAATTCCAAGTAGGAGCTTACATTCTTTTCTCGCTTCCCAACTCTGATCTCTTGACTCTTCTATTATCTCCGACGACCCAATATTCTCCATCCTCCCTAACTTCTAGTTTGAATATGGGCACTTCATGCTTCGCTCTTTCAAGTAATCTTTTAGCTGTTTCAAATGCTGTATGTCTATCCTTGGCACTCACGAATATATAGATTATCGGATCCCTGGGATTTAACTCTCCAACCCTATGGAAAACTCTGACATCTTTGCATCCCTTACTTTCCTGCCTCACTATCTCGGCAAGTTTATTCGATGCGAGAGGTTCATAAGCCTCAAATTTCAACTTCATCACTTTGACGCCATCGACCGCTCCTTTAACAAATCCAAGGAACATCACTAATGCCCCCTCTTCTTCGCTTTGACTGATCATCTCATCGATTATTCGTCTGATGTCTAACTCGTCTTTAATTATGGATGCATGTAATTCGCGATTTGCTTCTTTCTTCATTTCTTTACCCTCCGGATGCCGGCGGCAATAAGACTACCTTGTCGCCGTCATTTAGCACCTTATTTGATTTGGATGATAAGCCGTTTACGATCACGATTACTCCGATCTCTTGGAGAATATCCTTCAATCCATTAGATCTTGCCACAAGCTTATTGATGAGATCCTTAACGCTCGACCCTCTGGGTAATTCTATGATCTCTCTGTGCTTACTCATTAGATCAGCTATCAGCGCCACGTAGTCTACTGAAACCTTAATCATCGAGTCTTCGTGGACAGCCATCATATAAAATTCATTCTATTCAGATAAATTAGTTTTATGGAGCCTAAAATACGCCTCCAGAATCATGGTTTCTTCTACTCCTCAGATGATGGTGCTATCGCATATTTGACTTCCTGTATATCTTTCATCGCCCTGATTCTGCCCACGAATTCTAGGACTTTCTCAATATCGCCTTCGACTATGAAAACCTCAAGACAATAGGTCTTTCCTAAATGTATATGTAGATTGTTGAGACTGTTTCGTCATACTTGTACCTAAGTCGCATGAGCTTCTCGTCGACGGCGTGTTTTTCATGCCTCGAGACCTCGGTTATAGTCGCCATAACTCTTCAGCCTTCAAAGGCTTATCTGACCAAATCGTCATTTTTCAACAATTAACAATTTCTGAACGTCAAGAGAATTCTGTGATGATAGTAACCATGTTTAGCTGAATGTTACCGCTATGGCTTCTCCGAGGAGGTGAGCTATTATGATGACCGCTATCGCTACTCCTACATGTTCTCCGGCAATCTTCAGAAAACTTTCTCCCTGTCCTCTCGCAAGCTTATAGCTCAGCGAGCTTAGTAAAATGATTCCCCAGAGTATGTTTATGATTATCGCCGTTCTGAGGTCTAGGATGACGACGGGTAACGCAAAGCTGAGGCCGAAGACGAGCTTGAAGAGAAAAGTGAATATCGTTGAGAGCCAGATTTCCCGCGCTGTATGCCTTCCCTCAGATTCCTCCGACATATGAATGCCGAGGGCGTCCGAGAAGGCGTCGGCGACCGCTATCGTGAGAATCCCGCCGATGACCGCGAGCTTGGAATGAGTTCCAGAATGTAGTCCGATCATGAGGCCGAGTGTGGTTATCACGGCGGAGGTCAAGCCGAAGCTCATTCCAACCATGAAAGAATGTTTAACCCCCATTCCCATCGTAGCGCGGCAAGCCTCCCTAAAAACATAGTCTCCGATCTTTACTCATCATATTCGATGATCAGGGAATTAGAAGCGGTCAAATAGGGCCGCAGAATATTTTTAGTAGGAGTGGTTGAAAAAATTAGGGAAGCCAAGCTAAACATGGACTTCGAGTAAAGGTGGAGAGGAGTTGAGTCCGAGAAGCCGGGAAAGGCTGAGGAGAAGTCATTTATCAGCTGAGATAAGACCTGAACTCGATGGCCAAAGTGTTAGATTGTTGGGCTGGGTTCATGAGATAAGAGATCTAGGCGGGATAAAGTTCATCCTCCTGAGAGATGTTTCAGGAATCTGTCAAGTGACCGTTAAGAAGAATGCTCTTTCAGTCGAGAAGCTGAAGGATTTGGAAGATCTCGGAGCAGAAGATGTAATCTACGTCGAAGGAGTCGTGAAGAAGCAGCCAAAGGCGAGGCTCGGAGTAGAAGTTCTCCTAAAAGATTATAGGATCCTTTCCAAGGCCAGGCGTCCGATACCATATGATGTTACCGGAAAGGTTCCTGCAAACATAGATACGCGGCTTGATCATAGAATACTTGACCTTAGAAAACCCGAGAATAAGGCGATCTTCTTGATAGCTTCAACCGTTCTTCAAGCAATTAGAGAATTTTTGACCGATAAAGGATTTGTGGAGATTAGGACTCCGAGGATCATAGTTACCGCGACCGAGGGTGGGGCAGCTCTCTTCGAAGTAGACTATTTCGGTAGAAAGGCATTCTTGGCCCAGAGCCCTCAGCTGTATAAGGAGGAGCTTACAACGGTCTTTGAAAGAGTCTTTGAAATAGGGCCATTTTTCAGGGCCGAGGAGTCTCATACGAGGAGGCATGTAAGTGAGTTCACGTCGATAGATATTGAGGCAGCCTTCATGGATCTATACGATGTAATGAAGGTCTTAGAAGAGCTCATAGCCCATGTTCATAAGAGAGTCTTAGAGGAGAGACCGAGAGAACTTGAGATGCTTGGCGTTGAGTTAGATGTTCCAAAGATCCCGTTTAAACGCTACACCTATGACGAGCTCGTCAAGGAATTGAAGGAGATCGGAGTTGAGATCGAGTGGGGAGAAGACTTCGGAACCCCTCATCTCAGAATTCTAGGTGAGAAGCATAGGGGATATTACTTCATAACCCATTTCCCAACCGAGTCTAAGCCCTTCTACATTCAGCCGTGTGAAGATGATCCAAAACTATCTGAATCATTCGATCTAATGCATGATTGGCTTGAGCTCGCCTCAGGCGGGACTAGGATCTCGGATAGATCGCTCCTAGAGAAGAGGCTTAGAGAGCAGGGCTTAAACCCTGAATCATTCAAGAATCATCTAAAGGTCTATGACTATGGTATGCCGATTCACGCCGGATGGGGACTTGGATTTGAGAGGCTCTTAATGGTCTTAACGGGGAGAAATAATATCAGGGAAGTGATCCTCTTCCCAAGAGATAAGTTTAGGTTGACTCCTTAATCTCCTCGTCTGATCGAGATGCAGATAAGATCCTTGATCCAAGGCTTATCAAGAGAGGTAACCGTCCAGCCCGACATAAGCTCTTTAACGATCTTGAAGAGCTTAGCTGAGAAACTTATTCCCTTTAGGATGGTTATGATCAAGATTCTCTTCGAAGCTCTCTTAAGCTCCTTTAACGATTCCTCGATCTTCAGGAGATGGGCTACCGTTATGAGGGCGATCAAGTCGAATGATCGATCTCTGAAGGGGAGATGATGCGCATCTGCTAAGATCAAATCAGAATTGTGATCTTTATTTTTCTTCGCCTCCATAACCCTGTCTTCCAAGATATCCAAGCCTATGTAGAATCCATCGAATCCGAGTTCGCGGAGATACTCTCTAAGCAATCCGATTCCGCAGCCGACGTCTAAAACAATCTCAACATTCTCTAAATCTATCGTGGAATTCCTGAAGATCAAATCATATTTTTGTAGTTGCTCCTCTCCATAAAGCTCTCTATATCCTTCAGCTGGAACGTCGTAGCCTAATACTCGACCGATTTCCGCCACAATAGATGATTAGCTTAGCCTAGCTATAACCGTGATCTGGAAAAGGCTAAAAGCTGGTGTATCGTATAGTCATGTGCCGGCAATGAGGATTTTGCCGAGTTCGGATGAATGAAGTAATCGGGCCCTCACCGAGCCGGCTTCGCTTCAAACTCTTTGATCTCTCCGCTGATGGAGTCTACCTTGGCCGAGACTAGGTAACCTTTCTTCGAGAAGCCCTTCTTTAGAATGGTCTTGAGTCTTACTATCCAAATATCTCCATCCATGTGTTGTTCAAGCCTTATCGAGTCAACCCAGCAATCCTCAACGTCTCCATTCAATCTCTTCTCAATCTCTTTCAAGACAATATTCTTCGCATCTTCCCAAGATGATATAGCCGCTTCAACCATACATGTAGATCAAAAATTTGGGTAAATATAAGGTTCTTTTACTCGGTTCTAAGAGCTTGAACCGGATCCATCCTCGCCGCCTTTAGAGCTGGATAGAGACCTGAGACCAAGCCTACTATTACCGCGAAGATGAAGCTCATTCCGAGGAGTTCAGGCGTTATCACAGGCGAATATGATAATTCGAGCCCCCTCTCAATAGTCATGGACGGGTTTTCGATTTGGAGCATTCTGCTAAAGACCCCTCCCATAGCTAGTGACGAAATAACTCCTGCCGAGACTCCTAGGATTCCCCCAATTACCCCGACTAGAGCCGCCTCCGTCAAGAAGACGGCTGCAATATCCTTCTGGCTAAACCCCAAGGCTCTTAGAACTCCTATCTCCCTAGTCCTCTCCATAACCGACATTATCATGGTGTTCATTATGCCTATTCCAGCGACTATTAGAGAGACGCTGGCGACTATGAGCATGAATAAGGAGAAGTTTCCGAGAATTGCCTTAACATGTCTGACGATCGTTAAGGGGCTTATGATCTCGATGTCGTCGCCATAGATCTGCCTCAGCATAGTGATTATCGGCTCGACATCGTCCGGAGATCTCGCGACCAGGACTATCGATGGATAACTCGTAGATTTGAAGATATTCCTAGCTGCGTTAACTGTTATGAGGACGCTCTTATCGACATCTAAGTAAGGGGTTGAACCGAACTCCTTGAAGATACCCCCAACCATGAACGTATGGCTCTTGACCATCGAGCCCTCTTGAATATCCACGGTTACCGAGGAGTAGAGGTTAACCCTCTTATTCGGATCTTCAGGCGGGTGAGCTATCTTATATCCCAGCGACGCGGTTCCGAGATCGTTTGGCTGAAGCATCGCCCCTTCTCCAAGCTCTAGATCCGGTAGGATGAGTTTCAATACCCTAGGGTCAACGGCTATGAGATTGGCGTATTCCTGTATTGAACCCGATCTGAAGAAGATCCTCCTGAGATAGAATGGCGAGGCGGCCTTAACTCCAGGAAGCCTCATCAATTTCATTACATCGGTGTCGGTCAGCTTCAGGGATTTCTTTGTGGGAACTATCCAGATGTTATTAGAACCTATTCTCGATAGAACGTCTGTTAGGAACTGGTCGAATCCTTGAGTATTTGAAATGAGCATGACGACCGCCAAGATCCCTATCGTGACTCCGAGTATAGTTAGCGCGCTTCTAGCCCGTCTATCCTTTAAACCCTTAAAGGCGTATGAGAATAGGTCAAGCGGTTTCACCAGCCTTCGCCCTCCTCCTCAGTAGATAGATCGCCGAGATTATGACCGCTATCGAGATCACCGCTATGATCAAAATCTCCCTCAAGCCGATTAATTGAGGTGATTGACGAGCTTCAGATTCGACCACGGGCATCTTCACATACGTCTTCAAGATCGTGCTTCCCTTATTTCTCAGGGAGTCCATATAGGTGACATTTAATACAACATAGCAGCTTACATTCGATTTACCCATCCGTGACCTATAATTGCCCGGCACTACGTGCTCGATCGGTATATTGAAAAGTAGTGGCGCGTTTGGATTGAGGTCTCCTAGATAGCTGACCATGCCTGATTTTAGATCTCCTCCGACTATCTTCACCCTAGTGTAGGACGCTGTCTCAGTTCCTTCATTCAAAAGCCTCCCGACTAAGAATAGGTCTTTCCCTAACCTCTCTAAGGAGATATCCTGAAGCTTTACGTCAATTATTCCCTTAACATACATTCCAAGCTCATGAACCTCATTTCTGACAAGTCCAGCGGAGTCCTCGAAGCTCGCGTCAACTCTTAGATTGAATGGTTCACCTATCGTCGATCCAGCCGAGGCCTCAGATGGAACATACATCTTCAACTTCAAACTCTTCTCCTCGCCATTCTTGATCGAGTCTATATGCCATGTCGTTGGACCCAGTAGGGTTACCCAATTCACCTCCGGAGTTAGGGTCAAAGTCAGATCCCTCAAATCCTCTCCAGCGATATTCTTTATCCTAACCTCGATCTCCTCTATTAAACCGCCTCTGACATATTCATCGCAATAGATGCTGAGCCTCTTTCTCCTACTCTCCTCCACAACCGTTATGGTCAAGAATCTCTTGACAACATGTCTTCCCTCATCATCGGCATAGCTTAGGCTCACCGGAATTGTGAAGGATTTTCCAGCCGCGAGCTGATTTACGAAGACCTTGAGCTCAAGCTCCTTCTCCTCGCCGGGCTTCAAGTCTCCTATCTTACTCGCCATGGCTCCGCTCACCAAGGTTATTGGAGGATACGCGGATTCCGGTAAGCTTATGGATACGTCGACAGATTTCGCCACCTCAGTTCCTCGATTCGCCACAACCATCGTCAAATCCGCTATCTTAGACGGCTTCAAGATGGGGTCCTTCAAGTATGTGTCCAAAACGACTCCAACTCCTCCAAGCGGGGAGATCTTAACGGATAAAATTCGCTCGTCTTCAACTATCTGACCATATGAGTCGAGATACGTCACTGAAACTCTTATGCTTCCAAGCCTATCCGCGAGGAAACTCTCGGCTAATATCTTCAAAGAGATTTCTTCGGATTCTCCAGGTTCGAGATCGCCGATGATATGAGTTCCTTGACCGGAGATTATTGCTAATCCATTTGTGATGCTATCGATTCTTAAGGTTATTGAGGATGCCCTAGCGGATCCTGTATTCTCAATCTTTAAGGTGAGATCTTTGGCTTCGTCGGATCTAATCTCTTCAGGATTTATTGAGAATCTTAGCTCGCTCTTACCAGTCACTCTAAACTTGACGTAGACATATGCGTTCTCCACGTTTTCCTCATCCCAGAAGACGTATCTCATCCAGAGCTTGGCCATGTATTCTCCAATCTTGACATCCTCTCCGATATCCACTAGGAACTTTAGATAGAAGTAGCTTCCAGCCTTGGGGGATTGGACGACATATGATCTTGTCACCGAGTTTCCGGTTACTGAGTCCGTGAATCCTTCTGGAAGATACAGTTTTCCCTCAGCATATCTGAAAGTTTTATTCCAAGCATTGACGAGCCTGACAACCAGTTGAACTCCATGATCTCCAGGAGCAACCTCCATCCTCTTGTCGATCTCTCCGAACCATGCATCTGATACAAGGACTTCAGGCGCCTTAGCATAGATGGGTTGGAGTAGCGGTATTAGCAGGACTCCTATGAGTAGAATAATTATGATTGTGCTAGTTCTCTTCATAGATCGCACCATCCCTAATCTTAACCATTCTCTTGGCGGCGGAGGCGACTTCAGGATCATGGGTCACGACGACCAAGGTTATTCCAAGCTCTCTATTTAATCGGCTTAAGACTTTAACTATCTCCTTAGCTGAGGCTGAGTCGAGGTTTCCCGTAGGCTCATCCGCCAAAATTATCCTAGGCCTTGTCACTATCGCTCTAGCTATAGCAACTCTCTGCTGCTCTCCTCCACTCAGCTCGGTGGGTCTGTGGTTTATCCTGTCTCCTAGTCCGACTTGTTCAAGTGCCTCGATAGCCCTTTTCCGTCTCTCAGATCCATCTACTCCTCTCACAACCAAGGGTAGCATGACGTTCTCCAACGCCGTGAGTCTAGGTATTAGGTTGAAGGTCTGGAAAACGAATCCAATATACCTGTTCCTGAGCTTACTCAGCTCATCGTCATTTAGCTTGCTTGGATCCCTTCCCTCTATCAATACCTTGCCCTTCGTAGGTCTATCCAAGGCTCCAGCCAAGTGTAGGAAGGTCGATTTACCGCTTCCAGAAGGCCCCATCATCGCTAGATGTTCTCCGCGCTTAATCTCTATGCTTAGACCTCTGAGAGCGGCGACCTCAACGGTTCCAAGCTTATAGATCTTCCAGACATTCTCAAACTTTATCGCCGGAACTTCCATCTCCGCCACCATGGCCTAGCTCTTGGGGCGACCATAAAAGTTTTTTGTAACTGGAGGAGTATTATTCATGAGAGAATGGAATCGATGAGGATAATAAATTCCCTGAAAAAACTTGGATTAACGGAGTATGAGGCCAAGGCATATATAGCCCTATTAGAACATGGAGAGGCTGATGCCTTAGAGATCTCTAGGAGATCAGGAGTTCCGAGGACTAGGATCTATGACATTCTATCAAAGCTTGAGTCCAATGGCTTTATCCAAGGACTTAAGGGATCTAGACCCACGATCTACATAGCCCTCCCACCAAGCCATACGCTGAAACCCTTGAAAGACTCTATCGTTAAGGATCTTGAAAACACTCTAAACGATCTTGAAAAAGTTTATCTGAGAAACTCCTCACCCCAAAGATATAATGTTTGGCTCTTCAGAGGGATACAGGCATATGGAACCGCTTTAAGGTTGATAGACGAAGCCGAGGAGAACCTCCTAGTCAGAATCGTCTACCTTCCACATGATATCCTTGAAAACCTTTTGAGTAAGTTGAGAGAAGTGAAGACCGATGGCATAAACGTCTACCTAACACTCGACACAAGAATTCTCTCAACATCTATGCCAAAGGAGACTATGTCAGAGATCGTGAAGGAGTTTAACGCGAGGATCGTGAATTCCATGATACCGCTTAATGGATTAGTTTTAGACTTTAAGCAAGCCCTTCTACTCTACGTCTCACCAACCCTTCCTAAGAACCCATTCGCATTCCTCATCCAAGACATCGGCGAACTCGGACAATTGATCAAGAAGCATATGACGGATTTGAGTGAAAAAACTAAAAATTAATTATCGGGAAAACGAAGGTCAATTGAGGTTGGAAGAGAGGAAAATCAGCGGATACATAACTCTAATTGAGCCTAGAAGTCGGAGAGGATTAATCGAATATAGATTGAGAATCGTTACACCCGGAGGAGAAAGATTGACAGTATATATCAGAGAACTTCCATCATGGCTTAAAATTGGAACGCCTGTAGATGTCACGGTGACATCTATTGGAGACAGACTTTTGATAGATCGCATCTCAAGGAAGAGCAACTTACATGAATTGAAGATCACTCAGGTAATAATTGATGAAATATCAAAAGAAACATTCACCGTGATAAGCGGGAGAATAGACGGCAAATTCTTCAGCATCCCAATCCTCGAGGAATACCTAGTATCAAGATTACCCGATAAAGTTCCATCAAAAGTTTACTGCATACTTTCTGAAAGTGAAGGAGGATTAAAGATCCTTGAAATAATCTCAGAAAAAGAATACGCGATTCTCACAAATGCAAGGAAGATTTTAAATCAAATTATGGGAAATGAAAGAAAGATAAATGAATACGTGAAGAATTTATTGGAAGAGTATGTGAATGAATTAGGATAATAAATCTTAAAATATCCCCTGAATCTAGATTAGATGTAAAGATGAAGATTAGATATGTTCAAGCGCCTGACTTAGATGAGAGGGTTAAGCGGATAGTAAAGCTCCTCGACCTATCATACATAGATCCGGATAGAGTTAAGTGTGTTAGAAGTTATGGAACGAATGCTCCGAAAACTATTGCGAGAATTCACGGCATATCTAAAGCGTTCTTAATCGGCGTTGGGATGAAACCGCATTACGTCATAGAGTTTATCGCCGAGAAATTCGACAAACTTCCAGATGATGAGAAAGATGAGATAATAATTCATGAACTATTACATATTCCAAAGACCTTCAGCGGAAGTCTCCTCGATCACGGTAGAATTGACTTCGACGGAGAGGTCAAGGTTTTGCATAAGATATTGAAGCGCAGGCTTAGCCGAGGAGCCTCTCAAAATTCCTCTCGATGATCTTTTCTAAAGAGATTCTGTCCACATCTTTTATATTCGAGATAAACTCCATCAGATCGCTGATCATCGTCGGCTTCAACTTCAGTCCTCTGTAATTGTATGGTCCATCGCTCTCGGTTATGATCATATCTAATTCGGCGCTCTCGAGAATCCTTCTATGCTTTGGTTGGATTCTCACAGCCGGGTTTATCGAGATGTAGTATCCAGCTTCACCTATATCTTTTAGAAGCTTTATCGGCCCCGTATACCAGTGGAATAAGGCTCTTCTAACATCCATCTTTAGCATGATCTCAAATACCTTGTCCCAAGCGTTTAATGCATGGATATTCATGGGTAAACCTAGTTCCGCTGAGACCTCGCAAAATAGCTTAAAGACCTCGATCTGTTTCTGAACGCTCTTCTTAATTCTTCCATCAATTCCAACTTCTCCGATGCCCATCGCTTCACCCAGCTTAAGAGACCTTAAGACTCCTTTAAGTTCCCTCGCCGAGATCGACTCCAAGTTCCATGGATGAATACCTATGAATGGAATTATGTTATGGAATCTCTTTGAGAGATCGATTGTCTTCCTACTGCTCTCAATATCCTCCGAGACGGCTATAATCTTAATTTTTGAGAATTCTTTTAGCTCCATGTCGGAAAATGCATGAGCGTGGCAATGGGCATCGACCAGCATTTCATAACTTTAACATATTATTCGGGATTAAACTTTATCCACTGAGAGAGGTTTTTATCTAGGGAAGCTGATCGATTTCTCATGAAGACTTACTCTAAGGTCTTAGGCGTCGAAACCAAGTCGAGTGTAGATTTGAGGAATATCACGGGCCATGTGAGGCAGGTCATCGATGAAAGCGGGATAAAGAATGGGCTCGTGACCATATTCGTCCCTCATACAACCGCCGGGATCTACGTGAATGAAGATGAGAGCGGGTTAAAGAGGGATGTGGATCATGTTCTCTCAAAATTGATTCCCAAGGGAGCTGGATATCTACATGATGAAGTAGATGATAATGCTCATGCCCATCTCCGCTCAATAGTGATCTCGCCGTCCATCACCATTCCAATCATAGATGGAAGACTCGCGACTGGAACTTGGCAAAGCATATTCTTCGCGGAGTTCGATGGCCCCAGAAGAAGGAGATTGATAGTCCATGTAATGGGCACCTAAATGTAGTAGTGAACTCTCCTCAACGACGGCTTAAATATGAACGCCATCAACAAGCCGGCTATGAACCCCCCTACATGGGCGGCGTAAGCGACTTGTGAGAATGGATCGAAGAATGCGTAGACTGTTTGAAGGATAGCCATTAACATTATGGCTAGTAGGGCTGGAGCGATTATCGGAAATCCCATGAATATCATGATCCTCCTAAATGGAAATATCACCGCGAACGCCGCCATCACTCCATATATCGCCCCCGAAGCTCCTATCGCTGGAGTTATCAGCAATCTCTTATATGGGAAGAAGAAGTAGATGAAATAAGCGTGTACTAGACCTGCTATTATCCCGCTAAGAAAATAGAGTAATAAGTATCTCGTCTTCCCCAAAACCATCTCTATATCCGGCCCGAAGATGAATAACGCGAACATGTTCAGGGCTAAATGTACGACCCCGCTGTGGAGGAACATGGAAGTTACGAGCCTATATGGTTGAATCCAATTTATCGTTAAGATCGGAATCGCCCCAAACTCGCTAATCACATGCATGAAGCTCATCGGGTAGTTGTACTTTAGCAGGATGAGATATATGCCGATTAAGGTATTCACGCCAATTATCGTCCAAGTCGCGTTAGCATTCGGGGTTCGAGCAACATATCCCGCCATAACTTCTCACCCTAATTC
>Ga0209410_1000752_pt1 | contig 15270 bp, 14 predicted proteins | sample Mar14436cmmetaG_FD_184135 | JGI IMG/M metagenome (GOLD analysis project Ga0209410, IMG submission 184135) | Marine hydrothermal vent microbial communities from Guaymas Basin, Gulf of California to study Microbial Dark Matter (Phase II) - Marker... ... | reverse complement strand
ATCCACCCCCCCAATAGATCTGCGGCGTACAGTACCCCACCGCTACGGGCGGCCCCCCTCCCATATAGGGCCGCCGCCAAGGGGAACTGCCCACCGAGGAGGCCTCCCGCCACTACTGCCAGGGGAAGAAAGGCCCAGGGTGGACTTCCCTTCAAGGAGCCGAGCAGCACGGGCATAAGCAGGGCATACACGCCCATCGCCCCTTCGAGGAAGAACACCCCTCGGAGGGATGCCTTTCCCCCTTTGGCCAAGGCCTCTGCTGTCAAGGCCCCCAGGGCCGCCCCCACCATGAAGGCAGAAACCAGCAGTCCAATCCATTGATAGATGTAGCCGTAAAAGGTCTGGAAGGCGTAAAGGAGCAGCAGCTCCACCGTCATGCCGTAAAAGCCCGTCACCCCCACGATCATCACGGCCCCTCGCCTCCGGCGGACCCAAAGGAGCGCCGTGAAGACCGCCAAGGCCAGGATTGCCCCCCACCGAGCCTTCACCTCCCTTAGCCCCTCCAGAATGGGCTCAATGGCTGGGTCGAAAAGGGCTCCCTGGAAGGTTAGGGAGTAGTAGACGGCGAGAGGGTGGAGATCGGTATTTTCCTCATGGACAGAGGGGACGTTTTCCCAGAACCACCGTCTGCGTTCCTCTGAGAGGAGATAGGAGATCATCGCTGGGCTGAGGAGCTTGGGATCGATTCCGCGTTCCCCCATCCGGAAAAAGAGCGAGTCCTCAGGGACGTCCAGAGGGCTCCTGGAGGCCATGACGAGGGTGGATTCCCCGGGGGATACTTTGATGTGAGGGAATACGCCCCTGAGGGTCGCGATCAGGAGCCCGAGGAGCTTTCTCAACTGCGGGCCGAGGTAAACGGCCGAGCCGGGCAGCTGCAACACCAAGATCCCCCGGGTCCCCAACTTCGAGGCGGCGAGCTCGAAGGCCTCCCGCGTAAAAAGCCTGTTAACCTGGAGGTCCGAGGGTAGTCCCAGGCCGAGGAAGATCAGGTCGTACTCGAGGGGGGACCTCTGGAGCGATCTCCTGCCATCGGTGAGGTGAAGGTGGACCCTGGGGTCGTCGAGTTCCACCGTGGTTGAAGGGGGGGAGTAAGTCTTGAAGAGCTTGATCAAGGCGGGATCGAGCTCCACATAGTCCACCCTTTGGACGGGATGTCGCAGGATCTCCCTGAGGACCCCTCCAATCCCTCCGCTTATCACCAAGACCCGTTTTGGGTCCGGATGGTGGAGCATGGGGAGGTGGACGAAGACCTCGACGTAGGGGTCCGGATGGGGGACGCTGGCCACCGGAGCCCCGTTGAGCATGAAGGTATATTCCCCCCCTCGACTGAGCACCAGCAGGTTGCCGTAAAGGGAGTTCTCCTGGTGCAGGACCTTGTAACCGCGCCATCTCCTCTCGAGGGAACCCCTTTCGAGGTCCTTGACCCCTAAGGGGATCCAGAGGGCGCACAGGGCGAAGGCCGAAAGGAGGGCGATCCTCTTCCGCCCTTTGCTGAGCACACCGCAGAGGAAGAGGTGCAGGGAGGATATCCCGAAAGCGAGCTCCAAAGGGCTGAACAGGGGGAGCATCGAGAAGGCGACGGTCAGGCCGCCGACAACGGTGCCCAGGGTCTCCCATAGGTAGGCTCTGACGATGGCCTTCGTTTCGCCTCCTCGGTCCCGCAATAGGGAACACCCCACGGGGAAGAGGGCCCCGTGCAGAAAGGCCGAAGGGGCCAGGATCCATGCAGATTGAAGCAAGGCCTCTCCTATCCCCCCTGCCACCGCGGCCTCCCCTCCCCAGATCTTGAAGGTACGGGCCACGATGATCCCCACCGGCAAGGCCATGGCGAAAAGGATCTGGAGGGAGACGAAGGCCCCGAGTTCCCTTTCGCGTCGCCCTCCCCACCATGCCCCCAGGGCCTCGGCCAGAAGCCAGTTGCCGATGATCACCCCCAGGGTGAGCTCATTGCCAAGGAAGGATACCAGGAGCTCCCGCAACAATAGGACCTGAGCGCCTATTCCGCTCAGCCCCGTGGCGAGGATTGTGAAGACGATGAGACGCTGCATCTAAGGGGACTACATCAGAGATACCCCTTCTTGAGGAGGTATTCGGCGTTCAGGATCGCCGCTCCCGCGGCTCCCCTTATGGTGTTATGGCTCAGGAGGAAGAACTTATAATCGAGGACTGAACACTTCCTCAGCCTGCCCACGGTGCAACTCATCCCCCGGCCAGCGTCCCTGTCCTTGAGGGGCTGAGGTCGATCTTCCTCGCGGCGATAGAGGATGGGGTGCTCGGGGGCGGAGGGAAGGCCGAGTTCCGCCAACGGATTGTATCCCTCCCAGGCCTCGATGAGTTCCTCAGGGGAGGCCTTGCGTTCGAGCTCCACGCTCACGCTCTCCAGGTGGCCATCCCTTACATTCACCCGGGTGCAGGAGGCGCTTATGGCGATCTCTGCGGGGATGAAGCGCCCCCCCTCGAGACGCCCCAGGATCTTTAAGGGTTCGCTTTCCACCTTGGCCTCCTCCCCGGAGATGAAGGGGATGGCGTTGTCCAGGATGTCGAGGGAGGCTACTCCGGGATATCCGGCCCCGCTCAAGGCCTGGAGGGTCGTGACCATGACCCGTTTGAGGCCGAACCGCCGGTACAGCGGTGCCAGGGCCATGACCAGGCCGATGGTGGAGCAGTTAGGGTTGGTAACGATGTAGCCGCCCTTGGGCCAACGCTTCCTCTGTTGGGGGATTATCTCGGTGTGATCGGGGTTGACCTCTGGTACCAGCAAAGGCACATCGGGATCCATGCGGTGGTTGCGGGCGTTGCTGGAGACCACATAGCCGGCCTTGGCGAACTCTTCCTCTATGGGCCCTGCCACTTTGGCGTCGAGGGCGGAGAAGACCAACCGACAATCGAGCTCCGGTACGCACTCCTTCACTTGGAGATGAGCCACCTCTGGGGGTATCTCCCCCTCCACCTTCCAGCGCCCTTGCATCACCTCGCCATAACTGCGTCCGGCGCTGCGCTCCGAGGCGGCCACCTCCGTGATCTCGAACCAGGGATGCCCGGCCAGAAGCTGTACGAACCTCTGCCCAACCATCCCTGTTGCCCCGAGGATCCCCACCTTTACCTTTTCCATGTCCCACCTCCTGTCGGGCTTAGACTATAGGTCGGCCTTGGGAAACTGTCAAATCCACTTCCTTGACTTGGGGTAGGCCCTGTGTTATGGAGGCCTCCAATGAGGCGGTTTCTGTCGTCGGTAAGGCTGACCATAGTCCTGTTGATCCTTTTGGCGGCGCTTTCGGTCATAGGCACCCTCATCCCCCAGAACGCCTCGCCTGAGCAGTACCGCCGGCTCTACTCCCCGGGGACTTATGAGTTGCTCAAGGACTTGGGGCTCTTCGACATGTACCACTCCTGGTGGTACATGGCTGCCCTCGGGCTTCTGGCGCTGAACATCCTCATCTGTTCCGTAGATCGCCTCCCGCGCCTCAGAAAGATCAGGGATCGCCGTTGGAGGCTTTCCCGCATCGGTGTCTACGTCGCCCACTTTAGCATCTTGGTGATCCTGATGGGGGGGCTCATAAGCGGCCTCAAGGGATTCCGTGGGTTTATGCAGCTCGCTGAGGGGGAGGTTTCCGATGAGATCGTCCTGGGGGGGAGGCAGGTGCTGAAGCTCCCCTTTCAGGTGAGGTGTGACGACTTCGAGGTCTTCTTCTGGCCCGACGGCACCCCGAAGGAGTACGTGAGCAAGTTGACCTTCCTGCGAGGGGGAAAGGAGGTCTTGAAGGAGGTGGAGGTGAAGGTGAACCACCCGGTGAAGTTCGGCGGCCTCACCTTCTATCAGGCCTCCTATGGGTCGAAGGGGAAGGAGAGGGTTAGGCTGCGCATCCAGGCCGCGGAGGGCGATGGGGAGGTGCTTCTGGGACCCGGGGAGTTCGCCGAGCTCCCCTCCGGAGGGCGTTTAGGGGTGATGAAGTTCGCCGCGGACATCCATGGCCTTGGCCCAGGCGTGTTGTTGGTGGTCTTCCCCCCGAAGGGGGAACCCAAGGGGGTATGGCTCCTCGAAAGGGACCCTCAGCGCAGAAAGTGGCAGGGGGAGGGGATATCCGTCGCCTTCCTCGGGGTTGAGGGACGCTACTGGACGGGGCTTGAAGTGGCCCGCGACCCGGGAGTATGGATTGTATGGGTGGGATCGGCCATCCTCATGGTGGGACTGATCATGGCCTTCTGGTTCAGAGGTGGCCCGAAGGATGGGAGGGAAGAGGGTTAAGGTACTGGTGCTGGCGGGAAATGGCATCAACTGTGAGTACGAGACCGCTCATGCCTTCAGGCTAGCAGGGGCGGAGGCCGAGATAGTTTACCTCTATGACCTCCTTTGGGGAGAGAAGCGTCTCGATGACTACCACATCCTCTGTTTTCCAGGGGGGTTCTTGGACGGGGATGACCTCGGGGCGGCCAAGGCCTGCGCCAACCGTTTCCGCTATGCCAGGGTGAAGTCCACCGGCGAAAGGCTCTGGGACCAACTCATGCGCTTTATCGGCGAGGGGAAGCTGGTGATCGGGATCTGCAACGGCTTCCAGCTCCTGGTGAAGATGGGTCTCATCCCCGCCCTCGGCGGCAGGTACGGTGAGCAACAGGCGAGCCTCACCTTCAACGACTCGGGTCGCTTCGAGGATCGCTGGGTACCCCTCCTGGTGAACGAACGATCGCCCTGCGTATTCACCCGGGGGATTCAGAGGCTCTACCTCCCTGTGAGGCATGGGGAGGGGAAATTCGTGACAGGAGACCGCAAGGTGCTGGAGGAACTCTTCGAGGGACAGCAGGTGGTCCTTCGATACGCCGACCCCGACTACAACCCCACCATGCAGTACCCCTTCAACCCCAACGGTTCAGAGGGGGCGGTGGCCGGGATCTGCGACTCAACGGGCCGCATCTTCGGCCTTATGCCCCATCCGGAGGCCTTCCATCACTTCACCAACCACCCTCGCTGGCGCAGAGAACCCCTGCCCGAGATGGGTCAGGGGGTGGAGGTCTTCAGACGGGGGGTGGAGTTTGCCAGGGAGAACCTCCTCTAACTCAGGAGGGAGAGGGAGATGACCAAGAGAGAGCTGATTCAGAGGCTGGCCGAGAGGCTCGGGATCAGTCAGAAGGAGGCCAAAGTCATAGTGGACACCGTCTTCGAAGAGCTGGAAGAGGCCCTGGCCAGGGGGGAGAGGATAGAGGTGAGGGGCTTCGGAAGCTTCGTAGTGCGCAGCCACAACGGTTACACCGGTCGCAATCCTCGTACAGGGGAGGCCGTGGAGGTCCCCCCCAAGCGCTTGCCCCATTTCAAGACCGGCAAGGAGATGCGCGAGAGGATAAACCGCCCCCCGGGTCAGGCGAAGTCCCAGTGAGGACGTAAGGCCCCCCTGAAGGTCTCCAGGAGCTCTTCCACCCTCGGAAAGGCCTCATCCTCGGCACGGAGGACCTCTTCCCGAGGGAAGGGGATTTCGCCGCTCAGCCTCCGGAGGACTTGCAGCACCGATCGAGCGACCCCCTGGACGTGATATCCCCCCTCCAGCGTTAGGACCACAGGGCTGGAGGTCCTCTGGCCTATCTCCAGGACCAGATCCGCGAGCCTGGCGAAGCCCCTTTCTGTGACCTTCATCCCCCCGAGGGGATCGTGAAGATAGGGATCGAATCCCGCCGACACCAATATCAGTTGGGGTCTGAATTGAAGGGCGATCGGCTGCAGGTGATGGCGGAAGATGTTGGCGTAATCCAAATCGTCCTTCCCCACGGAGAGGGGGCAGTTCACCGTGAAACCCTCGCCCGATCCTGCCCCTATCTCCCTCCAGTGACCTGTCCCGGGGTAGTAGGGATATTGGTGAGTGGAGAAGTAGAGGACTGAAGGATCCTCCCAGAAGGCCTTCTGGGTTCCGTTTCCGTGATGCAGGTCCCAGTCGACGATCAGCACCCGTTTGATGCCGTGGGTCTCTTGGGCGTAACGGGCGGCGATGGCCACGTTGTTGAAGAAGCAGAAACCCATGGCCCGATCTCTCTCGGCGTGATGCCCCGGGGGCCTGATGAGGGCGAAGGCGTTATCCAGTTCCCCCTTCAGGACCCGGTCCACAGCTTCGAGGAGCCCCCCCACGGCGAGCATCGCCACCTCATAGGTGCGGGAGCAGGTGGCGGTGTCCGGATCAAGCTGCACGTAAGGTTGCGATGCCGTGGCCTCGATGCGGCTGATGTAGGCGGAATCGTGCACCAGGGCGACCTCTTCCCGGGTGGCCATCCGGGGAGGGATCGAATGGAGCCTGCCTTCAAGCTCATCGAGGGCTGCATAGATGGCCTCGAGTCTGCGAGGGCTCTCGGGGTGAAAGGGCCCCATGTCGTGTTCCAGATAACGTTCGTCCCTTACGATGCCCGTCCTCATCCTCTGGCCCTCTGCTCCAGGGTCTCCAGATAGGCTTCGATGCGGGTCCTTATCTGGGCTTCGGAGTAGAACCGGGGATCACCCATGTCCGCTTCGAAGACCAGGGCGGGGATTCCCGTCTTGGCGGTGAGCATATCCCTCAATTCGTGAACGGCAAAGGAGACGGCCTTGCAGCTTCGGTTGATGAAGAAGAGCATCCCGTTGAGGCTGTAACGTTGGAAAAGATCCAAGGCCATGTCAGCCCGCTCTTCCAGCGTCACGTTGGAGAAGACGCTCACGTAGTTTTCCGCCAGGGTCTCCAGGGGGTCTTTGTCGAGGTCGAACTCGTAGCTCCAGGCATGCACGTAAAGCGACGTGAGGATGGCGGCCCCATAGGAGGCCAAGAGGTTGAAGTGATCCCGGAACTTGAACCAGATGGGGAGGTTCTCCCAGTAGAGGCGAAAGCGCTCGTTGGGGACCGCTCCCTCGCCGCGGTCAGCCTTCTGCTGGACCTCGTCCACCAGCACCCGGTAGTAATGGACCGCCTGAGGGGTGCCTCTGAGGTAGACGGTGATGGCCATATGGATAAGGGCGTCGAAGATCGTGATGGGTGACGGTTTGTAGGAGGCCATGTCGAGGAACCGCCGGTAGAGGCGACTGGCCTCGTCCGAGAGTCTGACCACCTCCCTGAGTCTATCGTAGTCGAACTTCTTCCCGGTTACCTCCTCCAACTGCGATATCAGCTCCCGGAGCTGCTCAACGCAGTATTTGATGATCTCCCTTCTCGCCTCAGGGTCTTTTATCCACTGCGGGGTGTCGAAGACGAAAAGCGGCACACGATACTTGCGCGACAATACCTCGAACCACTTGGTGAGGGTGAAACACTGGGCGTTACATGCCAAAAGGAAATCCGGATCGGGGATGCCCCCCATGGGGCTTTTGCCCACCAGTCGGTACCCCAGGTCGCAGCGGGCGTAGGCACAGAGGTGGGTGGTGTACCCCTCCCTCTCCATGGCCTCGGACAGCTCGGTGCATAGCCTCTTGGTGATGCAGGCCACGGAGTGGTTCTCCGGGTATATGGGGATGATGTCGTGGGCCACGAAGATCTCCACGGGGGATACCGCCGTGGTGTAGGCCACGTATTTGCCGTGTTCGTGGGCGGTGCGCGCCGCCTCTAAGTACTCCGCCGTCAGGATCTTTCCCAGCTCTTTTGCACTCTTGGGCTTTTCCCCGTTCATTTCACACCCTCCCGAGGACGGCCTCACAAAAGGCCTCGATGCGCGTCTTCATCAGGGCCAAATGGGTCGTCTGGTATTCGGTCTCCACCACCAGCATGGGGATCCCTTCTTCCCTCATCTTCCTCTTTATGTCGGGCAGATCGTAGTCCTGGGATTCACAGTACTGAATGTGGATGTAAAAAAGGGCGCGTGCGCCATAACCCCGGTAAAGCTCGATCAAATCCGTGTAAACCCGCTCCACCTGATCGTTTATGGGGCTGAAATTGGGCCTTGAGACATGGCGCTCGGCCAAGGCCTCGATGGGATCTCCCTCCTCGGAGGCGGGGAAGTAGATGTAGCGAGAGGCAGTGGGCAGGTTGTCAGCCACGATATTGGCCCCCACCTCGTCGAAGATGTCGTAGATCTGGGGGGGCTCTACCACGATACCCGCCACCACAGCTGGGAAGGAATCCTTGGCCTTCCACCCTTCAGCTTCTGCCTCCGCCCACTGCAGGAGGGGCTTTAGAAGCTTCGTGTGCTCGGCACGGTCCATGAAGAAGGCCGCCTTGACCACGTCGAAGAACTCCCGGTTGGAGAGGATCCCCGGGGCACGGCGTTTGATGTCGTAAAGCTGGGCCAGGAGCCTGCGGTTCTCGTTGAAGAGCTTGATGCTTTCACGGAGCCCTTCCTCTGTTATCTCCTGGCCGGTGAAACGTTCGAGGCTCGCCTTGAGCCTCCTCATCTCCACAGCCACCCACCTGCGGGCTGAGGGCCGCGACACCTGACGCGGGGCCAAGAAGTTTTCGAAGTAGCGATCCTGAAAGCGGCGCTTCCAGATATCGCAGAGGTGCTGGGTCGTATCGCAGACTTGAGAGAGCACGAAGCCATCAAAGAAGTCCCTCTGGTAGGCCAGCACCAGCTCCAGGTTGCTGCGGGCCAGCGAGCAGGCGTTGTCCGGCATCAGGGCAGCGGCCACCTTTATGAGCTCGTTGGTACCGAGGATCAGGAAGGGATGCAGCCCTGCAGCGTGGATTATCTCCTCAGGCACATCGGCTAAGGTGCTCCCAATGATCTTCTTACGGGCCTTCAGCTCCCGAAGGGACTCAAAGGGGTTGTTGGCCACCTCCAGGAAAGGCTTTAGCAGATCTTCCTTCATCCCTCGACCTCCTATTTCATCAGCCCCGGAAGGAATAGGGCCAACTGCGGAAAGGGTATCAAGATCAACGAGGCCAGGATCAACGCTATCAAGAAGGGTAGGGCCCCGCGGAAGATGTCCTCAAGGGGTACGTCTTTGGCCACGCCGCTTACTACATAGACGTTCACCCCCACCGGTGGGGTGATGACCCCCATCTGGGTCACCAGGACGATGATCACCCCGAACCAGATGGGATCATATCCCATAGAGGTGACCACAGGGTAGAAGATGGGGATGGTGAGGAGGATCAGCGCCAGGGCGTCCAGGAAGCACCCCCCGATCAAATAGACCCCGATGATCACCGCCATGATGGCCCAGTGAGGTAGCGGCAGCCCCGCTACCCAATTGGCCAGGGTATAGGGGATGCGGGTGATGGCCAGAAAGTGGCCGAAGATTGTGGCCCCAGCCACTATCATCAATACCATGCACGATATACGGGTGCTCTCGAGCATGGCCTGTACGAACCCCTGCCAACTAAGCCTGCGTCTGACCAGGGCCAGGACTATAGCCCCCCCGGCGCCCACTGCTCCTGCCTCCGTGGGGGTGAAGAGGCCTGCGAAGAGACCACCCATCACTAGGATGAACAATACGAGGGTCTCCGCCACGCCACTCAGGGAGCGTATCCTCTCCCCCCAGCCCACCTTGGGACCCCTCGGCGCCACCTCCGGCCTCATCTTGGCCCACATGTAAATGGTGATGCAGAAAAAGGCGGCCAGGATGATCCCCGGGATGATTCCCGCGATGAAGAGCTTTCCGATGGACTGCTCGGTCATAATACCGTAGATGATGAAGATGACGCTGGGCGGAATCAGGATCCCCAAGCTCCCCCCTGCGGCCACGGTTCCCGTGGCGAGTTTGCGATCATAGCCGAAGCGTTTCATCTCCGGCAGGGCCACCGTGGCCATAGTGGCTGCGGAGGCGTTGGTGGAGCCACAGATGGCGGCAAAGCCCGCACAGGCCCCCACCGTGGCCATGGCGAGCCCTCCGGGATAGTGGCCGAAGAAGGTGTAGGCAGTGTCGTAGAGCCTGCGGCTTATCCCTGCGTGAAAGGCCATCTGCCCCATTAGGATGAAAAGGGGCACCACGGTAAGGCTGTAAGACCCGAAGATGGCAAAGATATCCTTGGCAAGGAGGCTCAGCCCCGCCTTGAGGTTTACCATGAAACTGAAACCGACGAAGCCCACCAAGGCCATGACGAAGCCAACGGGCATCCTTGAGAAAAGAAGTACTATCAGGACGACAATGCCGATAATGCCGACCGCTGTAGGATCCATCCTACTCCTCCCAATGGTACCATTCCCCGGGGCCACGGGTGAGCATCAGGAAGATGTCCCCGAGGAGGATGAGACATACTACCAGGGCTGAGATAGATATCCCGTAAAGGATGGGGAAAAAGGGGAGCTTTAGGGTGAGAGATACCTCACCACTGGCCTTAAGATCGTTTCCATAGGACCAGCATTCGTAAGCGATGAGCAAGAAGAGGAAGATACCCAAAAGGTGGGTTATGAGGTAGATGATCCCCTGAATCCTCAGAGGCAACCTGGTGACCAGGACCTCGACGGCGACGTGTCCTCGCTCCACAGTGGTTTCCGCCAAAGCAAAGGCGATGACCACCGCCCCCAAGAATCCCACGATCTCATAAGTCCCGAGGATGGGCCGCCTGAAGGCCCTGAGGATCACATCGGCACAGGTGAGGGCGGTCATCCCTATGAGGCTCCACCCAGCTATCCAGTTCAATATCCTCGCCAACCTCTTGATAAAGCGCAAGAGATCGTACATGTCGCACCCCTACACGGAAAAAGGGGGCGACGAGGTCATCCCGTCACCCCCCTTCGATACCAAAGGACTACCTCCTTTACCTCCCCTGGCACTTCTTGATAAGGGCCCTTATAGCCTCCACATACTCCTTACCCGGAAGGCCCTTCTTCTCCGCCAAAGCAATGTACTCATCTATTACTGGCTGAACGGCCTTGGCCCAGCGAGCGCTTTCCTCAGCAGACAAGGGGATGATCTTGTTGCCAAGGCTCAAGGTGAACTTGCGGCCCTCTTCGTCGCTCGCGTCCCACGCCTCACCGTGCTTGGCGATCCACTCTTCGCTCACCTCTTCGAAGATCTTTTTCACGTCATCGGGCAGGGAATCCCACTTTTTCCTGTTCATAACCACGTACATGCCCGTGGTGTAGCCAATGCTATAGCACTCAATAGTGTACTTGATCACCTCCGCCTGCTTCCAGCCCTTGAGCACCTCCATCGGGCTGAAAGTGGCATCCACAACGCCCTTCTGCAGTGCCTCATAGGTTCCTCCCTGAGGCATGGCCACTGGCACTGCCCCTAGGGCCTTGGCCACCTTGGCGCTGAAGCCTGTGGAGCGGATCTTCAGTCCCTTGAGGTCCTCCAACTTGTAAACCGGCTTCTTGCTGTGTAGCAGCCCTGGCCCATGGGCATGAAGGTATAGCACCTTCACCTCAGCCAGTTCCTTGGGGCGGAACTTTTTGTAAAACTCATTAATCACACAAGTGGCCACCTTCCCGCTGGTATAACCCATGGGCAGGTCGATGGCCTCAATGGCAGGGAAACGCCCTCTCGTGTAGGCGAAGCAACTCATCCCAATGTCCGCCACCCCTTTAAGCACTCCATCGTAAATCTGGTTTCCCTTGAGGAGAGCGCCACCGGGGAAGTAGGTGATTTTGACCTTGCCCCCCGTCCTCTTTTCAACCTCCTTGATCCACGCCTCGCCCAATTTGGCCTGAACGTGGGTGGGTGGGAAGAAATTGGCGTAGTTTAACTCGATGACCTTGCCACAATATCCCTTTGGAATGAAAGAGACCAAAAAGGCAACTCCAAGAAGGACAACAAGCAACTTTTTCATTTCCCCTCCCTCCTTTTAAGGAAAGTTTTTAAACACTTCGTTTTGTTTTTATCCAACCAAAGGTCCAAAGCCCTCACCGCTCCCCCCTTTGGCCGTCGGCTTTCACCCCCTTTCAAATAAAACGTCCTTTTTCCGCTGGATATAATTATATGGCCTTTCCGTCTTTGTCAAGCACAGGCCTTGTGTGCTGACATGGATGGGACGTAATATGGTCGTGATGGCGAGGGATTTTCTGCGCCTGGAAAGGGAACTGGGGAGACAGGAGCTGCGGGAGGCGTACCTTTTATGTGGGGAGGATCCCTACCTCCTACAACGGGCGGAAAGGATGATCATCGAGGCCGTCCTTTCGCCTGCGGAGAGGGGGTTCAACCTCACGGTCTTTTCTGGCAAGGAGGCAGCCGTAAAGGAGGTTGTGGAGGCCGCCCGTACCCTGCCCTTCATGGCCTCGAGACGAGTGGTGGTGTTGCGGGATGCAGAGGAGGTCTTCAAGAGGCCGCCTGCGGTCCTCACCGACTACCTCAACCGCCCCACCCCTTCTACGGTCCTCCTCATGGTCGCCAAGAAGAGGATCGCCCCCCCTCCGGAGGTATCGGAGGGGTTTTACGATCTCACCCCATCGCGGAGGGAGGTTTCCCTTTGGCTCAAACGCCTTGCAAGAGAGCGGGGCATCGCCCTCACTCCAGCGGCCCTTTCCCTTCTCAGGGAGTTGGTGGGAGACGACCTCACCGCCCTCTCCCTCGAGGTGGAGAAATTGGCCCTCTACAAGGGCAAAGGGACAGTGGACGAGGAGGACGTCCAGGAGGTGGTGGCCGACATACGAGTGAGGTCCGTCTTCGAAATGGTGGAAGCCATGGAACACGGGGACTTAGATCGGGCAATTTCGGTCCTGGAGCGTATATGGAGGCATGGGGATCCCTCTCCCAAGATCCTCGGGGCCATTGCGTGGAGGATAAGGGACAGGTTGAAAAAAGGGGGAGACGGACGGCTGGTGAGGGCCCTTAGGCGGTTACAAGCCCTTGACCTCGAGGTGAAACGAAGGGGAACCGCTGCCAAGCTCCTCTTGGCGGAGATGATCCTGGAGCTAGTATGTTAGGAAGGAGAGGCCTCCTTCTCCAGGGAGTTGACCATGCGGCTCAGCCGCGAGACCTTCCTGGAGGCATTCCGCCAGTGGATAACCCCTTTGGAGACGGCCTTGTTGATAACGGAGACGGCCTGGGGCAACAGGGCTTTCGCCTGTTCCACATCCCTGGCCTCTACAGCCGCCCTCACCTTCTTGATGATGTTCTTCACCATAGTCTTATAATGGCGGTTCCTCAGACGCCGCTTTTCGTTCTGCCTTATCCTCTTGAGGACAGATTTGCTCCTCTTTGCCACCGTTTGTCCTCCTGTAGGCCTGATTTTTTACTCGACTTCCCGCTGGGTGTCAAGCCTTGGGGCGCTTCAGCTCTCCATCCATCGCAGGCAGGCCTTGTAGCCCTCGGCGATAGGGAAGACCAAGGTCTCTCTTCACTGGTCTGAGGGTCTACACGCAAGCAGCGAGACTCTCCTCGACAAGCCCCTTGGCGAGCTCCTCTGCGTCCTCTAACCGCTCTACCGTCGTTACCACCTCTAAGTAATCGCTCATCGGCAGAACTCCTTAATGTACTCCGCCACGGTCCTCAAGGACGTGACGATCCCCTCTCTATCCTCTGGCAACTCCCTGGGGGTCAGTTCCACGGTGAGGAGCCCTTCATATCCGAGCCTGCGCAAGAGGTTGAGGAAGCGACTCAAAGGCAACATTCCCCTTCCCGGATAGCGATGTTCGCGGAAGGGGCTCCAATCGCTGAAGTGAACGTTACGGACCCTGCCCGTATTGTAGAAGTTGAGGAACTGGGGGATGATGTCGACGAACCTCGTCCCCATGTGGGTGGTGTCGAAGGTGAGGAAGAGGTTCTTTCTTTCGGCGAACTTGAGCAACCTCTCCGTTTTCGACCAGAAATATCCGCAGAGGCGGAACTCCGAGCCCACCAGGGGCATGTTCTCAATGGCCACTGCTACCCCTTGGCCGACCTCTGCCTGAAAGTCCTTCACCCCCCTCATCCACTGCCAGAAGCGAAATTCGAAGTTGAGCCAATTGGGAGGATGGAAGGTGACCACCTCCGCCCCCAACTCCCTTGCCCATGCTACCGCTTTTTTCAAAGAGGAGATGCGTCCACGCCAATGACGAAAACGGAGAAAAGGGGTATGGATGCCCTTCACGGGGAGGACCTCCTCCGACAGCCCCCTTAACTCCTCAAGGGTGTGCTTTCGCGAAAACCCCTGGGAGATGAGGACCTCCATCCCTTCGAAACCGGCCTCCCGGGCAATCTGGAAGACCTCAGCAATGGGAAGGTGATAAAGGCTACCGCTGGACAGACAGATGATCATCCCTTGCCTTTTCTCTGCCTTTACGTCTATAAGAAGTCTGCCCCATGATACCACGGGGTGAAAAGGTAGCAAGGAGGGAATAGGATGGGCTTTGCCGGCAGGATCGAGCGGCTGCCGCGCTATCTCTTCGCGGAACTGGACCGCAAAAAGCAGCAGTTGAGGTCCCAGGGGGTGGACCTCATAGATCTCAGCGTGGGCGATCCCGATCTGCCCACCCCCGAGGGGATCGTGAGGAAGATGGCCGAGGAGGTGGCCTCTTCGCGCAACCACCGCTACCCCGATTACGAGGGGCTCTACGAGTTCAGAGAGGCCGTCTCCAGGTGGTACGGCCGCCGCTTCGGCGTGGAGCTTGAGCCCGCCTCCGAGGTCATGGCCCTCATCGGCTCAAAGGAGGGCATAGCCCACATCCCCTTGGCCTTCGTGGACGAAGGGGATGTGGTCCTTGTGCCCGAACCCGGATATCCCGTCTACAGGGCCTCGACGATCCTTGCAGGCGGCACGCCCCATCCCATGCCCCTTAGGGAGGAGAAGGGGTTCCTGCCAGACCTTGAGGCCATCCCCACCGATGTGGCCAAAAGGGCCAAGCTCATGTTCCTCAACTACCCAAACAACCCCACGGGGGCCGTGGCCCGGGAGGAGTTCTTCAGGGAGGTGGTGGCCTTCGCCAGGGAGTTTGACCTCGTGGTCTGCCACGACGCCGCTTACAGCGAGCTCTACTTCGAAGACCCCCCACCGAGCTTCCTCGCCACCTCAGGGGCCAAGGAGGTGGGGGTGGAGTTTCACTCGCTGTCAAAGACCTATCGGATGACCGGCTGGAGGATAGGCTTCGTGGTGGGAAACGCCGAGGTCCTCCAGGGGCTCGGGCGGGTGAAGACGAACATCGACTCTGGGGTCTTCAACGCCATCCAGCGAACCGCCATCTGGGCCCTGGATAACGACCCCGAGACCGATAGCTGGCGCCAGGTGCTCAGGTCGAGGCGCGATCTGATGGTTCAGGGGCTGAGGGAACTCGGTTTGAGGCTCGACCCTCCAAAGGCCACCTTCTACCTCTGGTTCAGGGTGCCGGAGGGGTACAGCTCTTCGAGCTTTGCCGAGAGGCTTCTCGATGCCGGGGTGGTGGTGACCCCGGGGGCGGGCTTCGGTGAGCACGGCGAAGGATACGTGAGGGTGGCCCTCACGGTCTCCGAGGAGCGCCTCCGGGAGGCCCTAAGGC
>Ga0209410_1000751_pt1 | contig 15275 bp, 13 predicted proteins | sample Mar14436cmmetaG_FD_184135 | JGI IMG/M metagenome (GOLD analysis project Ga0209410, IMG submission 184135) | Marine hydrothermal vent microbial communities from Guaymas Basin, Gulf of California to study Microbial Dark Matter (Phase II) - Marker... ... | reverse complement strand
AGACTCACCCCTTCCATTTTTATAATCTGCTTATATCCGAAAAGGGGGTGGAAGTCAATTACTGTTTCCGCTATCGAAGGCCCATCTCCTTTAGCCTCCGGTCGAAGACCTCCTCGATGGTCTCCAACGGCCAGTGTTCGGACTGTCCGTGCCTCACCGCCAATCCCATCCAGAACTCGTAGTCGGTCCTTCGGTCGGGAGAGAATCCTGATCCAAAATGTACTTTGTGTCCACCTGCAGTTTCTCAAAGGGCAGAAGGTGCTCGTAGTCGTAAAGGGACCTCGACCCCCTCTCACCTCCCTCCTCTTCACTTCTGATTCCCCCTCAAGGTATGTTTCCGGGATTCCCTCCAGTAGCCCTTGTCGGCGAAGACCGCCTTCTCATCCCCTGGATTATTTCATTAAACATACAGGAATCGTAGACATTGGAAGGCTTCTTGTCCCTAACCGTTAGGCTGCGTCAGGATTCCTGACAAGATTGCCTTTTGCCGGAGGCCTCCTTCCGGCCCAATAAGGGTGGCGTCTATAATGGAGCCCTTCTTCAGCAGAAGCCCCTTCTGCTCAAGCTGATCGGAGATAAGCCTAAAGAGCTTCTCGGCAAGGCCAACCTCGTAGGGCCTGGCCGAAGCGGCATACGGTGATTTCATCAGATACAGGACTCTCATGCGCTGAGACCAAGGAATCTAATGAAAGAGATCCTGTCCCTGATGAACTCTTCCAACTGACGGTCCGAGAGGTTATGTCACTACTGAAGCAAAAGGGCCTTAAACATAACAAGGGGAGGATAAGAAGGACGGCCAAGACTAGGGTGATGGAGCTTGATCGAACGCAATTTTACCCTCTTTCCAGAGAGGAAACCACGACTTTTGCGGGAGTCTCATATTATTTTTCTTGGAGCGTCAGAAACGTCAACTGCTAACTTCTGCGAGTGATTCTTCCAGGATGGTAAAGCCCTGTTCTAGCTGATCATCCGTAATAACCAAGGGCATGAGAGTGCGAATAACATTATGGTACGGACCACACCGCAAAATAATTAGCCCCTTTTCATAACAACGCCTCACCAGCTCTTCGGCCTGCTCACCGGCCGGCTCCTTAGTTTGTCGGTCTTTCACCAGTTCAACTCCAACCATAGGTCCCAAAGCTCGAACATCTCCGATGAGCTCATACTCTCGCTGACGCTGCAGAAACCAGTTTGTGATCTTCTTCCCCAGCTCCGCTGCCTTTTCCAACATCCCTCTTTGGAGCAGATCCAGTACCGCCAAAGCCGCCCTGCACGAGACAGGGTTGCCACTAAAGGTTCCGCCCAAAGCTCCAACATGGGGCATTTCCATAATCTCTGCCCTCCCCGTAACACCAGCTAAAGGAAGCCCACCAGCAATGGATTTGCCCGTCAAGATGATATCCGGCACAACATCAAAGTGCTCACACGCAAAAAGCTTACCCGTTCGTCCCATACCTGATTGAATTTCATCCAGAATCAGTAAGATTCCGTATTTCTCACAAATGGCCTTGATCTTCCTAAAGTATTCCGGTGGGGGGACGATGAACCCACCTTCTCCCTGCACGGGCTCAGCAATGATCGCTGCAACAGCATCTGGCGCAACATTGCAGACGAAGAATTCCTCTAAGTAATCTGCACAATAGACTTCACATCCCGGGTACTCCAGTCCAAAAGGACATCGGTAGCAATAAGCAAACGGCGCTCGATATACCTCCGGACAAAAGGGACCGAAGCCCCATTTGTATGGTTTGATCTGACTCGTAAGGGTCATTGCCATGTAAGTTCGGCCATGGAAGGCGTTCTGAAATGCAATAATCGCAGGCCTTTTCATCGCGTATCGAGCTATCTTTATGCTGTTCTCCACAGCCTCAGCCCCACTATTGACAAAGAATGTCTTTTTTGGGAAGTCCCCTGGTGTTATCTCGTTCATCCTTTTGGCCAACTCGATGTACGGCTCGTACATTGCTACGTGAAAGCACGTGTGGATGTAGAGATCTGCCTGCTCTTTTATCGCGGATACCACCGGCTTCGCACAATGCCCGACATTTTGCACTCCGATTCCACCAGCGAAGTCAATGTACTTTTTCCCTCTTACATCCTCAATAACGGCCCCTCGAGCTCGCTTTACGAAGATCGGGGTCAGATTGAAGGGCGCACGAGGGACGTGCTTTTGTCTTAACGCCATCAGCTCTTGGACAGTCCTGCCTCCTCTGGCCACTTTATTTTCAACCCTCCTTTCTACGTTATGCCATTTTGTAGAAAAACATTTAGCTTATCCAAATCCAGGTTCTTTAGACCTACTGATTCTGCCGTTCTTCCCGTCTTCCAGTAATCAGCATCATTGATGACAGAACATACATTGATAATCGAGTCCAAGACGGGGGTTTTGACCCCGACCTCTCTGCCCATCGTAGCCATGAATACCATACCAATTTGTACATCCTCAGTTATGTATCTATGCTTTGCGCTAAACGGCCCCTTACTGCCCAAGACTTTCATCTTTTCTAAAAACTTATCCAGAGATTCCCCATACCGAAGCATGAACTGCTCGTTAAGGCTTAAGGGTTTAAGTCCAAGCCGCTCCAGTATGGCCATCTTTTCACGATCTACTGCATCCATAATCTTCAAAATCGACGGCGTAAAACCCTCCCGATAGAGGTAGAATTCTCCTTTCGAATATTCGATTCGCCCGATATTGAACAAAGACGCCACAGGATGAAGCAAGACGTTAGGATTGTAAAATGCAACCTCCAGGATATGTTTAGCAGGCATCATACTGGGATATATTTCAAGCAAAGGCTTTAAAATTTGGTGTGTCCACTTTGCGGGAAACACGCCCGCAAGAATTCCCCGAATCAGTCGACTCACGTTGACAAGGGCCGGTCCCTTGATCCTACAAGCATACGGCAGGGTTATAGTTTCGACGATGGCCAGGTTCTTGTCTTTGATATCGTCCTTCAAAATCTTGACAAACACCAGCCCTCCTCCCGATCCCGCGAAAATCACAATCACTTGATTTTCCTTCAACTTAGAACGAAGGTCCTTTGCCAGCCTCTCATGGGCAAGTGACTGCGTGACGACCATAATGTGAGAAACCCCATCGATCGCCTCCTCGAGATTGGTGGTTACTGACTCAATTTTTGCAAAGCCAGTTCTTGCCACCCCCGTAATTTCAATGCCGCCTCTCTTCTTAATGGGATCAATATTTTGTTCGAACTCCGGAAATTCGAATAGGTTTACAGAAATCCCGGCCAAAGTGAGATCCGCTGCCATCGCATGGCCGCCGTTGCCAGCCCCAAGCACCGCTACTTTTTTAATCTTCGTCATCTTTTCCTCCTTGTTTTTCTTGATCAACCTGAGAACACGGGCAGCACTGATTTTTCTTTCTTGCCAACCTCTCCGCTCTGGTTGCTTGCTCATCGAGCTTAAGACTTATGGGATCTATCACCACGCCATAGTCCTTGAAGGCATCTTTGACAGAGATCAACTCATTTTTCACGTCAGAAAGCACCTTTTCAGGATCCCTTTCTAAAGGATCTCCGTAGCCTCCTCCCCCAACCGCGTACAGGGTGACAGTATCTCCGTAATTAAGGATGTAGGTATCCCCTATCGAATAGGGCAACTCAATCTCATTCTCCTTTCCCTCATTGATAACCCATTTTCCGGAACGTCCTGGTAACCCGCCGAAGAAACCTTTGGGTTTGATCTTGTGCTTCTGGGCGGTGTAGTTAAATCTGGTGCTTTTCCCTTCCCCCAGTGTTTTCCATTTCAATATTAGGCCAAATCCGCCTCTAAATTTTCCCGGACCAGCAGAGTTGGGATTAAATTCCCTTTTCAGATACAACACGGGAGCTTCGATTTCTGAGGCTTCAATAGGTGGAATGGGAACATTCGTAACATGGCACGAAAGCACGCTTATGCCGTCCTTGTAGGAACGTGCCCCCAAACCACTCGGTACCACTTCTCCCCAGCGCTGCCTGGGTAGGCCTGTCTCTCCTCCGAAGGGATGTGTTTTTGTGTTGATGGCGCTTGCAAAATTGTAAATGCATCCGCATGAACCAGCCATGACCTTTTCAGGAACTGCATCCTTTAGAGCTCCCATGATTAGATCCACCAGAAGATGACAGACGACCATTCGTTGATAGCATGCGGCTGGCTTTTTGCAATTCACAAGCGTCCCCTCAGGGGCAATAATTTTGATCGGCCTGTTACAACCGTCATTTGTTGGAATCGTCGGATCTGTCAGGCACCGCATGACGTAATGTGTTGCGGAATACGTGGCAGCCCAAGGGGCGTTGATAGGTCCTTCGATCTGGCGGTCAGTTCCGCTGTAGTCAAATTCTATGTCGCTCCCCCTGACCGTGATCTTGACCTTCAACTTAAAAGGACCTCCATATGCTCCGTCATCCAGAACGAATTCTTCGTTTTCGTATGTTCCGTCTGGTATCTTCTCTATTTCAGCTCGGGTTCGTTTTTCTGAATAGATCATCAGTTCATTAATGACATCTTTAACGGTCTCAACACCATATCGCTCAACTACCTTGATGATTTCGTCCCGGCCGAATTCACATCCTGAGATCTGGGCCTTTAGATCTCCCTCCATATCGTAAGGGACCCTTGTGTTGTTGAGTATTAAATCCAAAATATCTTTGTTTAGCTTTCCAGCCCTGTACAGCTTGACCGGCTTTATACGTAGACCTTCCTGCCATATTTCCACATTCCAACCACGGGTCCCCGGCCAGTTTCCGCCCACATCACGGTGGTGACCGACAATAGTCGACAGACAAATCAGTTCATCACGATAGAAAACGGGCACAATCGTAACCAAGTCATTAGTGTGATGGCTCCCTTTTGATTCATCATTCTTGCCAATATAAGGATCATTCGTCAGGATCACATCTCCTGGCTGGAGTTCGTGTATGTCAATATGGTAAGAAAAAATACTTTCCAAACATGGCTTAAGCATGTTTAGATGAATCGGCACGTTCGCTCCTTCTGCAATCAAGCGAATGTCTGAATCAAAAATCGATGAGGAGACGTCCTTCATTTCTTTGATGATTGTGGAATAAGCGCTTCGCATAACTACAAGAGTCATCTGATTCGCAATAGCTTGAAAACGGTTCTTTAATATTTCCAACGTAGCGGGATCAACTGACATTTATCTCCTCCTTTGGATGATCAAGGATCCATCTGGGGCAACCTCCCCAGTGTCACCCGGTAATAAAAGCGTTGTCGAGTCCATTTGTTCAATGATGGCAGGACCCTCGATTACATAGCCTCTCAGCATTCTTGTCCTGTCGTACACCGGAACCTCGAATTCGCCCATTGGTAAGAAAATCCTTCTTTTCTCTACTAAGGGCTCACCTTTTTCGAAATCTATCAGAGACATTCTTAATAAATCCGGTGCTTCTTTTTTTATGATAGCTGTAACCCTTAATTTCACGTATTGGACCGGTCTGTTTTCAAAAAAATAACCGTAGGCCTGCTTATGCTTATCAAAGAAGGCTCTACGAATACTGAAAATATCGTCAGCAGTGAGTTTTTTTCTTGGTACAGGTACATTAAGTTCGAAAGATTGTCCGAAGTACCTGAGGTCGACTGATCGCGATATTAAAATCTCTTGGCCATCTAACTCCTCCTGGAGTTCGCGAACGGCCTTGGCCTCCAGCTCTTCATAGATAGAGTTCATCTCTAAAGGCGAAATTTGTTCATCTATGCAAATTTTCGTCGCCACAAAGTCGGCTTTAACATCTGCTGTCAAAATTCCGAAAGCTGACGCGATCCCTGGCCTCGGTGGAATCACAATGACAGGGGAATCTAACTCTGCGGCCACGAAAGAAGCGAACATGGGACCAGCACCGCCAAAGGCCACTAGAGCGAAATCGCGGGGATCTAATCCTCTTGCTACAGAGACGGATTTTATTCCTTCCACTATGTTGGCGGTGGCAACGCGAATTGAAAAGACAGCCGCCTTTTCCCAAGACAGGTTGAGCATTCTGCAGATTTTTTCCTCGAACGCCTTTCGGGCTTTATCCTTTTCAAGAAGCATCCGGCCCCCTAAAAACCTGTTCGGGTTAATAATGCCACACAGAAGCATAGCATCAGTCGTCGTCGGTTCTTTTCCCCCCTTATCGTAACAGGCTGGTCCGGGATCAGCTCCTGCACTCTTAGGACCAACGCGGAGGCTCCCTCCTGAATCAACCCAGACTATACTTCCGCCGCCTGCTCCGATGGTAATAAACTCGACCATGGGTATCTGTATTGGATAGCGCTCTAACTCGCTTTCAATAGTGAAGTTGATCTGGTTGTCTTTAATAATGGAAATATCTGTACTTGTCCCGCCCATATCGAATGTTATTACATCGCTCATACCCCTCGAATTCGCAAAGAATTTACCGGCTAAAACCCCGGCTACGGGGCCAGATGAAGACGCCATAATTGGTCTTTTCTTGACCTTTGGAAAGCCTATCAGCCCTCCGGTGCATTGCATCATAAAGGTCCTGCATTTCATACCGGACCGGCTCAAATTGTCTTCGAGCTGCGTCAGATGGGCTATCATTTTCGGCTGGACGTAAGCGTTTAATGCTGTTGTTGAAGCTCTTTCATATTCCCTAAATTCTGGGCTTACTTCAGACGAGAGAGATACCAGAAGCTGTGGAAAGTTCTTCTGAAGAATCTCCTTTGCTCTTTTTTCATGTATTGGATTTCTATAGGAGTGAAGAAACACGACGGCAACCGATTGCACACCTTCTTCCACCAATCTTTCAGCGGCCCTAATAACCCCTTCTTCGTCCAGAGGCTCGATTATGTTACCTTTAAAATCAATGCGCTCCCTCACACCGAGTCGGAGATACCGTGGGATGAGTGGTTCCTGCTTGTCCATATATATGTCATAAATGTTCCAGTTTCTGTAAGCTCTCCCAATTTCTAAGATGTCCCTGAATCCTTCAGTCGTTAACATCCCAGTTTTGACGGACTCCTTTTGAACGATCATGTTAGTAATCAGGGTCGTCGCATAACAGAATTCCCTGATGCTTTGATGCGACTCCCCTGTCTGCGCCAATATGGATTCAATACCCCTCTGTATTCCTATAATCAGGTTCTTGGGGGTTGTCGGGACCTTGTCCACATACAACTTTCCCGAGCGCTCATCCATAATGATCAGGTCTGTATGCGTCCCGCCTGTGTCAACGGCTAGCCTCATTTGTGCCTCCTTCTGTTACCTAATAGTTATGTTCCCCACTGCACATGGCGGCCTTTCACTGACCCATCAAGAGATTCGGCAGAAATAACGTCAACCATGGGATGTATGTCACCAAAAAAAGCACCACAATCAGAGGAATAAAAAACGGCCAGAAGGCTTTAACAACTTCTTCAAATTTAATTTTCGCTACCCCTGTCATGATGTACAGGCCGATTCCCATTGGAGGGGTGGCAATGCCAATTAGAAGATTTAGGTGAGCGATCATTCCAAAATGAACCCGGTCTATCCCAAACTTGTCCACAACTGGCAGCAAGATAGGAACGATAATCAGCAGAGCCGGAATGCCCTCAATAATCGCGCCGATTAGCAGAAGAAAGACATTTAACAAAAAAAGAAAGACATACTTGTTTGCAGTGATCGCCAAGAAGGATTCAGCGATCATAGAAGGAATTCTTTCGATTGCTAAAAACCAAGTCATTGATGTTGCGAGGGATATAACAAACATGATGAGTGCTGTGGTTTTAACCGTATCTAAAAGAGCATGTGGTAAGATACGCAGTACATCTTTAGGTTTGTTATAAAGAAAACTCGCCAATAGAGCGTAATTTGCAGCTAAAATCCCAGATTCTGTCGCTGTGACAAATCCACCTACCAAACCGCCTACGATAATTACCGGAGCGAAAAGGGCGAAAAGCCCTGTTCCGAAGCTTTTGGCTATTTCTTTAAACGTCGCTCTTCTTTCGGGTTTTGGAAAATCGGCTCGGGTATGAGAAAAAACAAAATTCATAATCATTAACGAAATGCCCACAAGAATCCCGGGGATAAAACCAGCTAGAAATAATCTTGCTACAGATGTGTTCGAAATTACTGCAATGATGACCAGACCGATACTAGGAGGGATTATAGGGCCGATAATGGACGAGGCCAGAGTTATTGCAGCGGAGTAATCTCTTCTGTATCCTCGATCCGTCATGGCCTTCACCTCAACAACACCCAATCCCGCTGCATCTGCTGTTGCAGCACCAGAGATTCCAGCAAAAATCATACTGGCCACTACGTTCACTTGGGCCAGACCTCCTCTTATGTGTCCCACAACCTTGTTTGCGAAATCGAAAATCCTATCGGTCAACCCAGTTCTGTTCATAATATTTCCGGTCAATATAAAGAAAGGAATTGCAAGAAGCGTATAAGTCTGCGTTCCCTCGGCCATGTACATCGGAATGATGTATAGAGAATCGAAGAAGCCGCTGATAATCATTGCAATAAGAGTGGCAATCCCCATAGAGATGGAAATAGGCATCCTGATGCAAATTAAAAGAAGAAATATCCCGAGTAATATAATTCCCCCCAAAGTCTCTTCCTCAATCTTCCGGGTTTTTTGCCTCTAACATGTCCCAGGTTTGGTACACAAAGAGCAGAAGTACAGTGCCAATTCCTATCAATATAGGCAAGGATAGGACATAAGCAGGAAGAGGTAGAATTTCAAGTTTGTACGTTTGCGTCTTTATCAAACCTGGCATTTCATAAATAACAAAAATAAGAAAACTGATCACCATAATATTCACGCTTAGTGCAAGAAATTTCCTAGCGCGAGAAAAGAAGCGATTAACGAAGTACTCAACAACTATATATTCCTTGTGATAAAAAATGATGGCAGCTCCGATAAATGTCAGCCAACTGAAAAGTACGAGTGTAAGGGGATTGATCCATACCAAGGATATTCTAAAAGCGGCGCGAAGAAAAATAGCTACTGTGTTTAGTAACGCCATAATTCCAAGAATCACAATAGTAAATATCGTTTCGACCCTAACGAGCTTCTCAATAAAATTTCCCACTCTGGTTTTCAAGGATACACTCGACATTTTTGGCTTTCTTCCTCTAAAAAATAATTAAGGGAGGCAGCCGGTTCCCTCTTCTCTTAGAATATGGGAACCGGCTATCTGAGGATTAGAGACTTTTGATATAATCTATCATCCCTTTCCTAAGCCCGTATTTTCCCTCCAACTCCCATTTTTCGTAGAGGGGTCTTACTTTTTCACGAAAGGCATCCATTGGAGCCCTGATAAACGTCAGCTTGTCTCTCTGAATCATCCTGTCAATCGATTCCTCCGCTGCTTTCTCCATGATCTCCTGTGAATACTTACACGACGCTTCATATGCCTTACGCAGAACCTTCTTAAGATCTTCAGAAAGTTTCTGATAAGCCTTTTCATTAACAAAAAATGCTATGCTTTGAGGAAATTCGTTTGTTCGAAGCATATATTTTGCCACCTCCTGGAAGTTCATTGATTCCACCAATCCTACAGGAGAGGTGACAGCATCTATTAGACCTCTTTTTAACCCTTCATAGACTTCCGTCCAGGCTAAATAGATTATATTAGCTCCTAATTCTCTCCAAACACTCATAACCATTTCGCTCTTGTACATTCTTAACTTCAGACCCTTTACATCCTCCAATTTCAACACAGGCCTTGTGCTAACAAGCACACGATACGGTCCTCTGACGAACTCACCATAACCCAGAATTCTTATGCCGGCTTTCTTTATCAGCTCTTCTTTCCACTCATTAAACATTGGACTCTGTATAAACTTTATCAGATGAGCTCTGTCTCGAAACACAAAAGGTAGCGTCGGAACGTAAAATTGGGGCACAAAACTGTGTGCGTAAGAAATTCCTTCAACGTATATCTGAATAGTCCCTCTTCTCAGCATGTCCAAAGATACCCTGACGGCGCCCAGTTGTTCACTGTGATAAACCTGGATCTTCATTTTCCCCTTACTGAGCTTGTAAACTTCATCGGCGAACAGTTGATAAGCTTTCCCCTCCGGGCTTGCCGGAGGCATTTTGTGGGCTAGCTTCCAAACAACTTCTCCTTTGGCTGCCCACGGAACCATAAGAATTGATGCCCAAACAGCAGAAACAACTACAGCACTCATTAGCTTTCTCATTTTTTAAACCTCCTTCTTATGCATAGTTAAGTAGATAACCTTCTATGGCCTAGCCTATTTCTTTACATTAACTTTCAAGGCATTGCAACAGAAAGTCTCGCATTATCCCCTCCCTTCATTTTTATTTACTGTTGCAAATGTTAAGGTCAACTAAGACCCTTTGCTCTTTGTTTTTTGGCTTTTTCTTTTAGTTTACTATTTTACTTACAAGCAATATCTGTACCAAACGAATAAACGCAGGATTTTACCTGGGAAGTGCATAAAAAAGAATATTGAGTAGTTGCAATTCTGCATCACTTATTAGACTTTTCTCGTTTTAAATGAGATTGGGGCCCTTAGAAAAAAGAAGAAATATTTTTATGAAATTATTCATCATGATGCATTATCGAGTCATTTCGAATACCATATTTTTTCACTTTCCGCGCAAGGGTAGACTGATTAATACCCAACGGGCCAGCGGCTCTTCTTTGGCTTCCAAAGAACTTGAGGGCTCGAATGATCATGTCCCTTTCCAACCTTGCCACAGCTTTAGAGAGATTCCACCCACTTTCTATCATGTCCAGATGTTTATCGAATGCCTTTATACGAACATGTGCCGGAAGATCTTCTACATCAATGCGATCTCCAGGAGTCAGGACAACCAATCGTTCTATGAGATTCGACAGCTCCCGAACATTTCCAGGAAAAGGATAGCGGCATAGACAGTCAACCGCTCGTGGCGCGATGACCTTGTTTGTGCAGCACATTCGGTTAAACTTTCTAAGGAAGAAATGAATAAGAGGGGGGATATCATCTACCCTCTCGCGTAAAGGGGGAATGTGGAGGGGTACGACGTTCAATCGGAAGAAAAGATCCTTCCGAAACTGTCCTTCCCTCACCATCTTTTCTAGGTTGCGCTGGGTAGCTGCAATAACCCTTACATTAAGTTTTCTGGCTTTTATGCCTCCAATACGTATTAACTCATTTTCTTCTAAAAACCTTAGGAGCTTCACTTGTACATTCATAGGAAGGTCTCCCACCTCGTCTAGGAACAATGTACCTCCTTCAGCTAATTCAAATTGACCTGGCTTTCCTCGAGCACGAGCGCCTGTGAAGGCTCCTTCTTCATACCCAAACAGCTCTGATTCAATAAGGGACTCTGGAATTGCGGCACAGTCCACTCTGATAAAAGGGCCGTCTCTCCGTTTAGATGCTCTATGAATAAGCTTTGCAAAGAAACTTTTCCCCACCCCGGACTCTCCTTGAATCAACACGACTGAATCAAACCCAGCTACCTTCATAGCTGTGTTAAGGACCCTTTGCATAGACTCGCTTCGAATTACTACCTCGTCAAGGAGCGTTTTTTGCAAGTGTAAATTGCGAATTTCGGAACGGTACCTCCTGGCCAAGGCACGGCTTTGTTCCAATTCAGCGCGCAGCCGGTTGAGCTCTGTGATATCCCGCTCATTCACAACTACTAGGTCAATTTCTCCTTGCTGGTCGAATATAGGGGTTCCCGTTACCAAGATTTGCTTGCCACTCCTCAATCGCTGAATCATTGTTATAGGTGTACGGCTTTTAAGAACTTCAAGGGTTACCGAGCGGTCGATCATCCCTTCAGAAACGAGCTCTTCCATTTTTCTACCAACAACTTCATGTGCTTTTATGTCATTGATTTTTTCTGAAGCACGGTTAATCCGTATTACTTTTCCTTCTCTGTCGCAGATCCATAGACCGTCGTAAGATGAGTCTATAATGGCGTCAAGTTGCTCTTGAATTTTATGCTGCTCTCGGAGGATACAGATAATGTTTTTTTTGCCTTTTTCTAAAGCAAGCGGCCTAAATTCTACGCTGATATGGTTATAAGTTCCTTCAACCTTACGAAGGAGGGAATGTCTCTCGTCAGCTTGTAGCCGCTTGAGCTCCTGTTCAGAAATAAATGGTAGAATATTTGTTAAGGCTGTTCCGATACATTGTTCTCGGTCGGTAGCCAAAAGTTTAGCAGCTTTCGGATTAAGGTAAATGACGTGATTCTTATGGTCAAGGAGAATTAGTCCAATGGGGATTGTGTCAAGAAGGAGGGAAACAACATCTTCGTTTATCTTTAGTGAGGGCATTCTAGCTTTAAGGATGCGTTCTCATTTCGAGATCAATTATGCGAAGTAAATTACTTTATGTCAACTGAAAGCATAGGAATAGGTGTGACATGGAACATAGATGAAGTCTCTATGAGGGTGATTGAGCTTTTGGGACGGGGGGTAGATCCTGGATTTTCAAATCCCGCTAGGGGACAGGGCCGTAGAAGCTCTCTGGATACCACTTTGGTTCAACTTTTTGAGGAAGAACAGCTGGGGATGTAAGACTCCTTGGGAGATCCTACATGAGAAGAATCTCATGGGCCACCTCCTTCAAAGAGTCTTACCCACAGGAGGTGGCCCCCTATTTTACACCCTCCCTCATTGTCCCACATCTCTCTGAACCAGGACAGGAGATAGAAGAGTTGTTAAATGGGGGTAGAGGAGGGGGAATTTCTTCTGAGTAAGTTGATCAAGAAGGGGCTGCCCTCATTCTTCAGGAATTATTGGAGCAGGAACTGACTGAGTTTTTGAGCAGGGGGCATTACGAAAGGCAAAAGGGTGAGGGCTCCGTTTAGGCACAGGAGATATGTAAAGACAACGAATCTGGTATCCAGGAGCTTTGAGGAGAAGCGCAGAAGGACAAAGGTGATCCATTTTTTTTGACGGAGAAGTCAGCCCTGAAGTTAGTCTTCTCGATTCTTATCAGGGCTGTCAAAAGATGGCGTAGGGTAAATTTTAGCAAGGTGGAAGTCAATTACTGTTTCCGCTATCGAAGGTGGCACAGAAGCCCATTAGGGTCTTATGGATCTGTTGATCCGCTTATAGGCTGTACGGATTGCTTTCGTCTTTTTGATCCTTGACTTTTCGTCGTGGGGGATTTTATATTGCCAAGAGACAATTTTTGGAGGAGGTGAGGGGATGGAGGTAAAGTGGTACGGGCATGCAGCCTTTCTGCTCCAAGGGGAAGGCATTAAGATCATCACCGACCCTTACGAGCCCGGTGCCTATGGGGGGATCTCCTATGGGCCGATAAAGGATGAAGCGGACATCGTTACCGTGAGCCACGATCACAGCGATCACAACTACGTGGCGGGCTTGCCCGGCTCCCCCCAGGTGGTGAAGGGCGCTGGTCAACATCAGGTCAAGGGCATCGTGTTCAAGGGGATCGCCACCTATCATGACCGATCGAAGGGGTCGGAGAGGGGGCCGAACACGATCTTCACCTTCACCCTTGATGGGATAAGGGTCTGTCATCTGGGCGATCTGGGCCATACCCTTTCCGAGCAGGAAGTGAAGGAGATAGGTGAGGTGGACCTCCTCCTGATCCCGGTGGGGGGCTTCTACACCATCGATCCCAAGGAGGCGACGACAGTGATGGAGCAGATAAAGCCCCATCGGGTCATCCCCATGCATTTCAAGACCCCCAAGTGCAATTTTCCCATCGAGGGGGTGGAGGCCTTCTTGGCCGGCAAAAAGGAGGTCCGCAGGGTGGGAGGAAGTACCGTCTCCTTCAAAGCGGCAGAGATCAAGGAGGGGTTTGAAATAGTGGTCCTGGAGCCTGCCCTTTGAGAGATGGCCGAGAAGCTCCGTTTGCTGTTCTCCCCTCCTCAGATAGAGAGGAGGGTGAGGCGCCTGGCCCGTCAGATATCCCGTGACTATCGGGGGAAGACCCCCCTTCTGGTCTGCGTGCTCAAAGGGGCCTTCGTCTTCCTCGCCGATCTGATCAGGGAGATGACCATACCCGTAGAGGTGGAGTTTGTGCGGGCTTCAAGCTATGGCTCGGCGATGTCCAGCTCAGGCACCGTCCGCCTGGAGGGAGAGGTGGATGTGGAGGGGAGAGACGTGATCCTCGTTGAGGACATCATCGACACGGGTCTGAGCGTGAAGGTCCTGGCCGATTACATCCTCAGCCGCTCCCCTGCGTCCTTTAAGGTCTGTGCCCTGGTGGACAAAAAGGAGAGGAGGGAGGTGGAGGTAAAGGTAGATTATGTGGGATTTGAGATCGAGAGGGGGTTCATTGTGGGCTATGGCATAGATTACGACGAGCGTTACCGTCATCTCCCCGGGATATATGTGGTCGAGAAGAGGCCGTAGCCTGCTCCTTCTGCTTTTCCTCCTTTTCCTCCTGGTCCTTCCTCGGTTTTCCTCCCCTCAAGCGTTGAAAGAGACCGGTGAGTCTCAAGAAGAGATTACTCCGGCGCTCAGGGAGGAGTTCAGGGAGGCAGAGGAGGCCTACAGGGAGGGAGAGAAGGAGCGGGCCCTGGTCCTCCTCAAGGGCTTCCTCAAGGATCATCCCTTCTCGCCCCTGAGCGACGATGCCCTGCTGCTTCTCGGGAAGATCTACCAGGAGAGGGGAGAACATGAGGAGGCGATCTCTTCCCTCTCCTCCTTTCTCAGGCGGTACCCGTCAAGTCCCAAGCTGCCCGAGGCAAAGCTCGCCCTGGCCAAGAGCTACCTTGCCACGGGGAGGGAAAGGCTGGCCCTGGGGATGGCCCATGAGCTCCTGCCCTTCTGTAAGGAGCGCCCTGAGCTCCAGCTCCCCCTCTTCCTCCTGCTGGGGGAGGCGTATGACCGGGCAGGGGAGCCGCTGCTCGCCATCTCCTGGTATCAGAAGGCCTTGGAGTTTGCCTCCTTCGAGGAAAGGGCCTCCATCAAGGAGAGGATGATCGCCCTGCTGGATAGGGAGCTGGACCCGGGGGTCTATTGGGAGGTAGAGACGACCTATCCCAATACCTTCCTTTCCCTTTACGCCCGGTTGAAGCTCGCCGAGATCTACCTGCGAAAGGGGGAGCAGAAGAAGGCGGAGCTCATCCTCAAGGGAATGGAGGAGGCGGCCAAGGGGGAGGGCTTCTACGACCTTTACGCCGAGCTGTGGAGCAGGGTGAAGAAGGGGAGGGGGGAGGTGCTCCTGGGGTGTATCCTGCCTTTAAGCGGACGTTTCAGGTCCTTGGGTGAGAGGGTGCTCCGGGGGATTTTGCTTGGGGCCGGGATATTTGGTCCTCCCTCCTATCCCCATGTAAAGCTGCTGATAAGGGATTCGGGGGGGAGTGGGGAGAAGGGGAGGG
>Ga0209410_1000749_pt1 | contig 15299 bp, 14 predicted proteins | sample Mar14436cmmetaG_FD_184135 | JGI IMG/M metagenome (GOLD analysis project Ga0209410, IMG submission 184135) | Marine hydrothermal vent microbial communities from Guaymas Basin, Gulf of California to study Microbial Dark Matter (Phase II) - Marker... ... | reverse complement strand
AACTATCTTCCCGAGGACCTTGAAGTTTATGGCCCCCATTTTTATCTTCCCCCACATCGCCATAAAGATGCCGAACCCCCATACGGCCCCGACCGTGGAATGGGAAGTTGAGACCGGAAGGCCGAAGAAGGAACATAGGTTGTCCCAAGTCGCAGTGCCCAGAAGTATAGCTATAGCGCAGATGGCCAGGACGGACGGCTCAAGCTGGGTGAACGCCTCGGTCGGGACTATGCCCTTGGCCACGGTCTTCGTCACCCTCCCCCCGAAGAGGAGGGCTCCGGTCAGGTCCAGGAACCCTATAAGGAGCACGGCCTGACGGAGCTTGAGCGCCCCGCTCCCCACGCTCGTCCCAGCGGAGTTCGCAAGGTCGTTCGCTCCTATCCCGAAGGCCTCGGCGAACCCTGCGGCGAGCAGGAGGACGAGCAGGCCTAAGGGTAGGGCTCCCTCCATTAAGGTGCCCTCCCGAGAGCTTCGGCCACAAGCTCCGCCGCCCTCCTACCGCTCAGCAACATACCCCCGAATATCGGCCCCATCCTAGGAAGGCCGTAGACCGCCGCCACGCTCATGCCAGCCACGAAAAGCCCAGGGAAGACCTCTGAGGTGAGCTTCTCGACCCCATCTTCGGCCCTCTCGGCCCACATATATTTCTCCCCCTTGAGCTCGAGCTTCCCCGTCTTCTTCGCAACTATATCGCATACGACGGCTTCGTGTCCGGTGGCGTCCACCACGGCCCTGCATCCCACGGCCACGGGGTCCACATGTAGACCGGTCATCCCCACCGTCGTCCAGTTCACCACCAGGCCCGTCACCCCCTCGTCCCTTATCATGACGTCCTGGACCTCGCAGAGGTTGAAGATGAGTACCCCCGCCTTGCTCGCAGCGTATATGAGTCCTGAGGCCAACTCCACCGCATCCACCACATAGTGCACGCCGTCGTAAGGCTCGTACCCTACCCCGAAGTCTTCCAGGATATCCAGGGAAGCCTTCTGTACGACGACCTTGTTGAAGCTCATCCCTCCTCCCCATATCCCCCCTCCGAGGCTCATCTTCTTCTCAAATAGGGAGACAGAAAGACCCTTCTCGGCAAGGTAGCGGGCGCAGACCAGGCCCGAAGGTCCTCCCCCGACCACGCATACATCGGACCTCGTCCCCTTGAGGAACTTTTCGGCGTACCTTTCGACTATGGCCCTCGTTATCGTGGTCTCCTCTATCATCCCTCTATCAGCGATAGGTACTCTCTGAGCTTTCTCGCATATTGGGGAAGGGCCACCTCAGGCTCAACAAGTTCCGGATGCCAGCGCTTCTCCCACTCTAAGCTCAGGTAGCCTTCGTATCCTGCCCTCCGGAGGAGCCTCAACATCTCAAGTACAGGGACATCCCCCTCGCCCAGGAGGGTGTACCTCCATCCCCCGTCCTCGGCCTCGGAGTCCTTAACGTGGACGTGCCTGAGGAAGGGGCCCAAGTTTCCGAGCGTGACCTCGGGAGGTTCCCCGAGGAAGCGGTAGGGGTGGTGTAGGTCCCAGAGGACGCCCACGTTGGGGTGGTCCACCTTGGAGAGCACCTCCGCTACCTTGCGGCTTTCCACGAAGTCGTCGTGGGTCTCCAAGACCAATATGATCCCTGAGCCCTCGGCCTCCCTCCCCGCGTCCCTGAGGTTCTCCACCAGGGCCTCGGCCGACCCGACCCTGCGGCCCTCCTCCTCCAACCTCCCCCCGAACACCCTCACCAAGGGAGAACCGAGCTCCTTCGCCAGCCTGATGTAATCCCTCACCTCCCGCAGAGCTTCCTTCCTCTCCTCCACAGCCAGCTTGGCGGAGGAGGAGACGCAGGCCACCTCCACCCCCGAGCGTGCGAACATCTCCTTCGTCCTCCGGAGGGAACCTTCCCGGAACGGCTCGGCCTCGGGGAGGTACAGGGCGTCCAAGTACCCTCTCAGTTCCACCCCCCGATACCCGTATTCCACGGCCCGCCTTAGGATCTCTTCCAAGTCCCAGTCCGGACATCCCAACGTGCTGAAGGCCAGCTTCATCATCTTATCTCCTTACATGGGAAGTTAACGCTATGTGGTGAATTTTGGTATCCATTTCGGGACCTTTCTTTTGTATTCCAAATACTCTTTGCCAAATTGTTCTTCGAGGACTCGTTCTTCATGGTCGGCCATTTTAGCGTAAAGATAAACTATCAGTAACCAAGGCAAGATACTCAGAAGGGACATGGTTCCAAGCATATATCCAAGATATATCAAGATTATCCCCAAGTACATAGGATGTCTAACGCGAGCGAAGATCCCAGTAGTTATCAAACCCCTTGATTTCTTTTTAAATAGAACTCGATGCGCTTTCCCAACCAGAATAGAGCCGACGGCGATTATGCACAGAGAACTTGGTATACGTAGTGCCGAAGGAAAAAAGGAAGCAAAGGTGGATAGATTGAGAATAAAGGAATCAATTATCCAGACAGCGAAGAATATTATAAAACATACGATCTGGAGCAGATGTGAACACTTTTTCCCCATTTTTCATCTTGAAGACTCTCTGTGTTCACAAGCCCTCTCAGGTAAAGACCCCTCCAATGGTTCAAAGTTCGAGGTTCAGGTCTAATCCTGATTCCCGCCTCCTTCCGATAGAGGTCCTTACTGCTGGATGTTCCCTTTATTCCTCACTTCGAAATTAGGGGCCCCTGCCCGGCAGGGGCCCTCGTCCTTATTCTTCGTAACGTATAACCTCGGCAGGACAGGACTCCGCCGCCTCCTTAATCTGGTCCTCGTACTGGCTGAAGTCCACGCCCTCCTTAACCATACTGGTCTCGTCCCCGAGTTCGAACACCTCGGGGGCTATGTCCACGCACAGCCCACAGAGCGTGCATCCCTCCTCGATCCACACCTTCTTGATCGCCATATCCCCTCCTTTGTCTTAGAGTTACTGATAATATTCCACCTTGACAAGGATTTCCCGACGGAGATTTCTAATATAATAAAATTCCCACTCCGGTCAAGGTTTTTGTCCCATCGGAATTCACGCTTCAGGGGTTGACAAAGCGACCATAAAAGAGTATTTTCAGGATGTAGCATTTTTCTACCTTCCGGAGGGAAACCTACGACGGCATCGTTCGTGGACCTCGCAACAGGAGGAGGGAACATGCGCATCGGACTGGGCCTGCCCGCCTTGGGGACCGCTCTGTTGGTCATGTCGGCGTACGGTCCCGCTGCGGCCGACGAGAAGGCCGAGGTCATGGAGAGGATAAGGAAGCTTGCGGAAGATGTGCGCTCCTTCAAGGCCAAGATGACCGTAAGGACGGCCATGATGGGGTCCACGGTCACATGGAGGGGCGAGGTGACGGTCAAGAAGCCGAATATGTACAAATCGGTGATGAACATGAACCTCGGAGGTGTGCCGGGCGAACAGGTGACCATCTCCGACGGCCGCACGCAATGGATCTATCAGTCCCAGATGAAGATGGTCATGAAGCTGGACCTCAAGAGGCTCGAGGAGGCCGGGGTCGGTGAATACCAAAAGGAGAAGGCTGGCAAGGACATAACTAAGCCCTTTATGGGGATAGACAGGGAGAGCATAAGGTACCTCGGTAAGGAGAGCTTGGACGGGAGGGAGGTGTACGTGTTCGAAGGGAAGCCCAAGGGCTCCTTCAGAGGGTTGAAGATGGGGGAAGGGGGTGTGTCTCCTCCGGCACGTGTAAGGGTGTGGGTAGGTGCCAAGGACGGACTCCTTTATAAGGAGGTCTTCTACAACGATAAGGGGACGGAGATGATGAGCGTGGAGTTCGAGGAGGTCCATGTCAACGTCCCTATAGGGGACGAGGAGTTCTCGTTCACGCCTCCTGAGGGGACCCAGGTCGTGGATATGACCGAAGGGACTTTGAACATCTTGAAGGCCCTGAAGGGGGCGGAGAAGGAAGGGGATCATTGAGGTTTGCATTTTTAGGTGCTTCATGGTGCCACCATGGAAGGCCCGTAAGCTCGTGGTCCCTTATGAAGATGTCCTCGTAAGGGACGACAGCGGGTATCTGGGGGGTGCCTCCTGCTGAGAAGGCAGCTTCCATCTTCTCCCTGCCCTTCATCTGTCGGCCACACACCTCAGCACTGGCACGCCTTTAAGGCCGAACTTTACGAAGCAGTAACGGTCCACCCAGGTGTGCTCCGGGACCTCCGGCTCGTCCTCGTCGGGGCTTTTCTTGAGGCCGAAGGCCGTCCCTGCGTATACGACCTCCCCCCTCCAGTGGTGATGGGGACCTAAGAGGTTCCTACAGCTTCCGAAAAGTTCCAATGTGATCTCGTTCTCCCCGGGCCTGAGGTTCCCGGTAAGGTCGAACCTATAGGGCCTCCAGGCCCTCACCCCCACGTCCTCGCCGTTGGCAAGGACTCGGACCAGCACCGCATACGGAGGTTCAAGTTCGAGCAGAATTTTCTTTCCCTCCCCGAACCATTCCGAAGGAAGCTCCACCCTCTGTGATAGCCTAACGTTCCCTGCGTAGAACCAGTACCCCTGGGATGTTATGTCCGTCCCCCCGGGTAGGTTATGATTTTTTATCTTCGGCTCCTCGTCGCAGATTGCAAACGGCCCTTCGGTCAAAAGGGTGTTCCTGGCCCCCTCCCTGAAGGGGGAAAGGCTCCGGACCCCGAAGTCCCCCAGGATGTAGATGCTCTCGATCTCGGTCCTCGGTGTGAGCTTCCCCTCTAGCCTCACCACGTTCCTCCCCGGCCGCACGAACTTCCCTATGGGGACCTTCCTGAAGGCTATGTCCCTCCACCATCCCGTATCCTCCGAGCTTACCCTCTGGCCGTTGACGTAGATGGAGAAAAGCTCCGGCGCCTCCAGCACGAGGGTCGTGCCCGAAAGGTCTACCGATGCGGACGGGTCCACCTCGAAGCAATACTCTAGCACGAGCTGGGGTTCCTCGTCGGGGTTCCTCTTCATGTGCTCCTCGAGCTCCATACGGACCTTCAAAGTGGGCTGTGGCTCGCTCAATTCTCCCCCTTCCAAGGCCCAGCGGCAGCGATCCAAAGTGAGGGCGTTCGGGTCGCTCCTTCTGAGGAGCCAATCCCCGGAAAGCTCCTTGGTCCCTATGGTCTCCTCCTCGGGAGGGCGCAGGGCCGCTGCGCCCCTACATGATGTGGGGTCTACAAGGAGCAGGTGGGACTGGGTTGGGAGGAAAGAGAGGGGCACGACCAGGTACTCCCCGTCCCGGCGGGCCGGAAGCCCCTCCACCTCCCCGGTCTCTGGGTCCCACCTCTCGACGGCTCCTTCAGCCCTTATCCTCACGGTCGCATCCACGGATCTATCCCTGCTTATGTTGACGAGGAACAAGATCCTGCGTCCTTGCCCCAAGTCCCTCTCGTGACAGTATATGTGCTCCACCTCCTCGCCTTCGGGGTCCTTCACCTCTACGGACGGCTCCAGCACCCCGTCCAACTCCCTCTTCAGGACCCTCCTCGTCCCCTCCCAGGTCTTGGGCTGGTCGTGGCGGCCAGCCCTCTTAAATTCAGGGGGCCAGGGGGGAAGCTCGAAGCTATATGCCTTGGAGAGGACCTTCCTCGGCTCCTCAGAGCGGACGCCCTCCACCATCTCCGGGGGCTCCCCTATGCAGACAACCTTGCCACCGTTCTCCATGAACTCCTTCAGAAGCTCCAGGGTCCTTTTGTCTATGGAAATTAGTTCCGGGAGAACGACCACCCTGTACGCAGCGTTCCCGACTAAGAACCTGTCCCCCTCTACCTTTCCATATCTGGAAATTATCCCCTCGTCGCCGTAGTCGAAGTCCCTGTGGATCGAAAGCATGGAATTTGCTATCTCCGCCTGTCTGGCGTTGTAGTCCACGAGCTCCTTTCCGCCGTGGGTATCTACGGGACCGGATATCTCCTTCCCGTCGAAGAGGATCCAGGCGGAGCGTATGGGATGGATCATCAGGACATCCACCCTTCGTTCCCCCCGGGTCAGCATGAAGATGAGCCTTGCGAAGTAGTCGTTCAGGAGCTTGTACTCCTTCCACCAAGGCTGTTGGTACGAGTAGGATGGGGGTATGTCCCTCTTGGCCGGGCCGTGGAGGGTGTAGTGGTGCATGTGCTGGCAGAGGAGGTTTATCCCCAAGGCGAGCTGCCATTCAGTGACCCACTTTATCTCTTCGAACTTCACCCCCCATCCCATACCCCCTGCTATCTCGCAGAGCACCCTCCTCCTTCCGAGCTGCCTTGCTACGCTCACGACCTGCTTCTCCCTCGTGCAGTCCATGAGCCTGACCCCTAAGTGGTTAGTGCCGGGGATGTGCATGAACTCGTAGTGGGGCATGGAGGCCCCGTGGAAGGTCATCTGGCCCATGAGGGTCTCGGCCCAGGCTATGTGTCCCGTGAGGGCGATTCCGTGCTCGGAGCACCATTCGTATATCTGCTTCATGTAGGCTTCCACGAACATCTCCAAGACCGTCCTCCAGAAGTCGTACCTCGCCCTCTCGTATCCTTCCACCCTGTAGAAGAGGGCGGGGAGGACCTTGCAGATGTCGTAGCCGTTTCGCCTCTTGAAACGCTCCGGCAGCTCGAAGGACCACGGCAGGAGGCCGTAGGAGGGCTCGTCGGTGAATATGCCCGGTATCTCCGTGCCGAACTTATCCCCGAAGGCCTGGTAGTACCTCTCGTGGGTAAGCTCTATGAACCTCCTTACGGCCTTCCTGCTCAGCACATCCAAGTAGCCCTTGGCCTCGTAATAAAAATGGAGTACAACCACATCTTCCGGCAGGGACCTCAGGGATTCCTCGTCCGGAAGCAAGTGCAAGTCCTCAAAGCCGTCGCCGTTTCGTCTTGCCCCGAAGGCTGCGACGGTGTTCGGCCTCCACCTGAAATCCCCGGGCCTCTCCTCCGAGCAACAGAGCACCTTCCTCTGGTACTCCTCCCCCGCCTCCGGGACCCTGCCCCCCGCCTTTCCGCTTGGAAAGCCGTACTCGTCGTAGAGCCAAGGGTAGATTCCGAGCTTCCTGGCCTCTTCTATCGAGGCCCCCACGCACTCCATCCACTCCTCGCCCATGTAGGGGGTTATGAGCCCTGCCGTCCTTGCGTGCATGAAGAAGCCAGCAAGGCCCACATCCTTAAATTCCCGGATCTGCCTCCTGAGTTCCTCGGGCTTCAGGTCCCCGTTCCATATCCAGAAGGGAACGCTTCGGTATACAAGGCCGTCCCTTCCGGCGTGTGCGAACTCCTCCTTCAGGTTCTCGAAGGGGACCTCGTGACCGCCTAAGTATAGCTCGCATGCTCCGGCCATATCTCCTCCTCAAGCTGTAAAACGATGGCTCTTAGTCCTCGGGCTCGATCTCCACCTCATGTCCACCACGACGGACATCTTCACCTCCCGAGCTCGTGCACGAGCTCGCAGTAAAGCTTTACCCTCCCTACAGGCGTCCCCGGAGTGACGGGGCTCCCCAGGCTCATGACGAACCTCCCCTTGTTCCTCCTGCCAGCAGCTATCTGCCTGGATATCTCCTGCCTCAGTTCCGCGTCCGACCCCCTCTCCAACAATCCCATAGCGTCCAAGTTTCCGAACACCACGAACCGCCCCCTCACCCTCTCCACAACATCCTCTATATCTATCCTGAAGCCCTTCTTGCTCTCCTCGAACGCCAGGGCATCCGCCCCCACCGAAAGTACCTCATCCCACCTGTCGAAGGGATTCCCACAGAAATAATATATGCTCTTCATGCCGAGGTCCCTGATCTCATCCACGAGCCTGCGAGCATACGGAAGGCTCAGTTCCCTGAAGGCTGCCGGGGATATCATGTCGGTCATGCATTCCTCTATCCACACCGCCCTGCTCCCAAGCAGGGCCCACTCCCTCACGCTCCTTACGGCATGGGCCAGGAACCTCTCACAGGCGAACTTCACGAGCTCCGGCTTCGTGCCCACCATCACCATGAGCCCCTCGAACCCCCATAAGCTGTAGCAGCTCCAGAGGGGCGAGTCCACCGGGGAATACGGGAGGAACGTCCCTCCGAACTCCTCCAAGAGCCGTCCGGCCAAGTCGCCCCTCCCATCCCTGAGCACGGAATCCGGAGGGGAGTCGTCCGGGGGAGGGATGGCATCCTCCACATCTTCGAAGTCCTCGGGGAGCGGACGGGAGCCTCCCGGTATTACTTCCCCTCCGACCGGAGGCCTCCTGAGTCTTTCCCTTTCGCCCGTCCTCCTGTTCACCCTGTATACACCTTCCGGCCTTTCCTCTATGAAGATTTCCTCCCTCTCCTTCCGGCTGCTCCCCTTCGGAAGGCGGAACCAGTCCTGGCCCACCTCGGCTATGACCTTCCTCTGCCACGCCAGTTGAAGTTCAAGGTCCGGTGCTTCACGGTACCACCAGGGAAGGTCCGTAAGCTCGTCCCAATGGTCCCTTATGAATATGTCCTCGTAAGGGACAACTGCGGGTATCTCGGGAGTGCCTCCTGCTGAGAAGGCAGCTTCCATCTTCTCCCTGCCCGTCATCGGATGTCTCCTCGGCCATTACATCTCCATCACACACCTCAGCAGGCCAAGGCCTTTACTGCCCGGCCCCTTCGAGCGGACGCCCTCTACCATCTCGTTCTCCATGAACTCCTTCAGAAGCATCCCCTCGTCGCATCGCTGTACCTCGAAGCCACGGCCCTCTCCAATTGGACGGCAGCTAACACGAACCACCCGTTGTTCGGCACCCAGTACTCGTTGGTAAGGTACGCATATGTCCAGCCGTACGTGTCCATGTCCATGAGGGGGTAGTCCAGGGGGAGGTGATCCCCTATCACCAGGTTCCCCGTCCTCCTGTCCCCGAGTTCCACCACCCCTCCGTCGCTCCCCTCTATCCCGTTCAGTATCCCTCCGGGAACCACCCCGTCCTCGTGGCCCTCGCAGGACGCAAGCCTCGTGTGGTAACAGCCCGGTCCCCTTCCGAGGCCAGCCATCATGGACACCTCTAAGGGGTTGTACCCTACTATCCAATGTATCTGCCGCTCTGCTATTTCCAAGTAGTCCCTCCTGTCCAACAACATAGCGGCCGTCGCCATGGCCCAGCCAGCCCTGGCTATGTGGATGTTGCAGGTCCAGGGGGGCAGGTTCCTGGGCCTTCCGTCCCGGTCGGGACCTCCCATCTGACCGAAGTGCGAGAGCCTTGCGAAGGGCTCCCAGAACTCGGCCCATCTGGCGAAGGCATCCACTATCTTAGGTCCGAGGGGATCGTCCGGATATGTGCTCAGGAACTTGTACAGGGCGAAGAGGTGGAACCCCCTCCCCCGACAGGGCCTGGTCCCCTCGTAGTCCGAATAGAAGAACCCCCTTTCGTCCTGGGCGGAAAGTATCGCCTCGACCCTCCTCCTGGCGTCCACTCTATATCCCTCGTCTCCGGTGAGACCCTCGAACTCTATGTCCGCCAAGAGGAGGCCGGCCTGTGTGTCCAGGTAGGAACCTTTATCCTCGTCCGGGACCTCCGAAAAATCTGCGTTGTAGCCCCTCCTGTACCCCCTTTCTGCTACCTTGATGTACTTCTGCACCTTGTCCTCATCGTACCCCAAGGACCTAAGGACCCTGGCGAGCCTCGCCATCGCAGCTCCCACGAGGGTGGTGTTCCCGTAGCTCCTCCCCCCGTAGTCTGCGGACAGCCTCCTTGTGGGCTCCTTCTCCGGCGCCCCCTCCCAGAACCAGGGGTCCTCCCTCCCTCCTACGGCCGATAGGAGGACCCCGTCTTCGAGCTGAACCTTCCTCACATATTCCGCCTCCCAGACCGCCTCTTCCAAGGGGTACGGAAGGCCGTCCACCTCCCAGCGGTCGGGGAAGGCCTCGTAAAGCTCAAGCAGGGCGAAGAGGCCGTAGTAGGAGTAGTGGGACCATTTGTTGTAATCCCCGCCATCGTGCCAGCCTCCGGTTGCGTCGTAGGACTTCCCGTCGAGGATGGCGTCGTCGGTGTGGCATGGCGGATGCCATCCGGGGACCTCGGTACCGCACCGCTGGTAGTAGAACCACCTCGCTCCCCTCTCGGCGAGGTCCAGGTAGAGCGAGGGTCCTATCGGGAAAGTGAAGGAGTCCAGAAGGGACTCGGTCCCTTCCACCCTGGGCCTTATCCTGTACCTTCCGGGGGCTTTGAGGTCGGAAAAGTCCGCTATCAGCGTGTTCCCGCCCCATATGTGGTCTCCCACATCCCTAAGGACTCCCTCGTAGACCACCTCATCCTCCTCGACGTCCACCACCTGGAACGAGCCCCTGAGCTTCTGGGAGTTCGTCCAGATCAGGGCCTGCTTGCTCCCCTCGAGGTGGTATCCTCCCTGGGAGACTATGGGCCTGAGGTTCGGCTGGGCTATTATCTGTCCGGGTGCGAGCTCGGACCAGCTCTCCTTCATCTGCCTTATCTTCCTGAGCGTTCCCATCCTCCCCCTCCTTTCATAGGGACACCAGGTACACCTTGACCCCGTTCTCCTCCAGCCGGTCCGCGAAGGAGGACCCCCCCTCCAGGACAACCTCTCCCGTGACGAAGTTTCGCACCCTTCTGGGTTCCCCTTCGAAGCGCACGACGAAGTCCATCTGCCTCCTTTCATGGTTTATCAGGAAGACCAGCTCCTCCCCTTCGGCCACGAGCCTTCCGACCTCCACGAAAGGGTCGTCGCAGTCGACGGGGAACGGGACGCCGGCCTCGAGGGCCAGGGATCTATATATCTCGTAAGTCCTGTCCCTGAGGTACACGTCCGGCATGTTGGAGAGGTAGTACTCGACACCGAAGGCGAAGCAAAGGACCCCTCCCCTTCCGTACCGGTTCCAGAGCACGCAGGGCCTTCCCTCCCCGTCTACGGCTAAGACCTGAGCCGTCGTGGGCCTCAGCACCGAGAAGTACTGCCGCTCGTTCTCGGGCTTCTCGTGGGAGACGTAATACGTCCAGGTGTCGGAGAAGTACCGCATCCTTGAACCCTTGTTCACTACCCCGAAGTCCTCCAAGAAAGTGAACTCTACCTCGGGAGGACCGGGTATGTAATCCTCGACCACGAACCCCACCACGTCCCTCAAGTAGGATATCCTCCCCCCCAAGGCGTCGGTGACCGAAAGGAGCACGTACCCTCCCGCCTCCACGAACTCCCTTATCCCCTCCATCTCCGAGACCTTAAGGTGGGTGGTCGGGACTACAAGCATCCTCAAGTCCTTCAGGCCCCCAGCCCGGACCATGGACACGTTCAGGTGGGCCTCCTTCGCCAGCACGAAGGCGTTGAAGAGGGAGGCCCTGTGCTCGTACAGGAAATCGTAGTAAGACTCCGGGACCAGTATCCCCACGTCCGGTTCGGCAGGTCGAAACTTCGAGAAGTCTATCCGGTCCACCACCTCCCCGAACTTTTTGAGTTCCAAGGCTGCAGGCTTCTCGGTGTGGTCGGGCCTTACGATCCCGAACTCGGCCTCTGAAGGCCCACCGTCGTAAGTGCTTCGGAGCTTGGGGGAGGAAAGGTCGTATTCGTGGAAGCACCAGGGAAAGACGCCCACAGCTCCGTTGACGAGGCTCGAGTACAGCATCACCCTGTAGCAGCGGCCCTGTAGTTCCTCCGACATAACGTAGCTGTTGTTCCCGCACTCCCCTGGGGCGACCGGTCTTCCCGTTATCTGGGAGAAGCGGATTACGAACGGGGTGACATAGGTATCCCTCAGGGAGCAGGCGCCGTCCACCATTATGTACCCTGCAACGTTGCGGCTGTACACATGCGTGCTCATAAGGTCGTTGGCCTCGGAGAAGCCCACAATGTCGAATCCCGTATCCATGACCACGACCGAATGGTCCACCCCTACGGTGATGGGATGGTTCGGGTCGGCCTCCTTCGCTGCGCGGTAGAGCCTTTTGGCCCAGAGGGTCGTTACCTCCCTGGCCGTCCTCGAATCCTTGCCGCAATATTGGGCGTACTTCAAGGAACTTCCTCCGTAGAGCGCATAGCTCGGCTCGTTGCATATGTCCCACGCTAAGATCATGTCCTCGTCCCTGTACCTGCCGAGCACGGCCCTTATGTACGCCTCCTGTCGGGAGACCGAGGGCTCGACGAACGGGTCCTCCTGCTCGTGTTTGAACTTCGTCCCCCCTTCCCCCTCCAGCTTCAATATTCCACTACCCTGGGCGTAGAACCACCTATCGCCCTGCATGAGGTCCCCGAGGCCGAAGTTGGGGACCAAATAGAGCCCGTACTTCCTGGCGAACTTGAGGATCGTGGAGAAGGTCTTATCCCTGTGAAACTTGGCTGACTGTATCCTTACAGCCACGACTCCGAGTTCCTTCAGATGCCTGAAGTCCCTGTCCACTATCTCCTCGCAGCTTTCGTCCTCCCATAGCTCCGGAAGGTGACCGAACTCGGCGCTCTGGTAGTTTATACCAAGGATAAACTTAGGACGGCCGTCGAACTTGAAATATTTGACGGACATGTTCCCTCCTTTCACAATGTAAAAAGGGCGGAACTTAGGCTCCGCCTCTTGCCCGGAAGGGATCTATGCAAGCCTACAGAAGGTTCTCCATCGTAAAGTGTTATTTAGGCGTACACTATTGCCTCTTCAAACGCCTCCCGGTATGCTTTTGAACATCAAGCCGAATTTGCGGACAAAAGAAGTTGCGGGCGTGTCATTCTTCCAAGATCTTTTCTGCCTCCTCCCTATGAGCTTCCATCACATATGGAATTCCCGAAACCTTCGCTGCCTCCTCGGTTAAAGCCATCAGGTCGCTGCGAGATATCGTCGAAATTTTGAAGTTTCTGCTGCCTGCCATCAATTGTTGCAACCCCAATTTTATCTTCTGGCAGAATGTATACATAGCCACTGCCCCTAAGGGTACATTTTCAATTTCGCTTCCATACTTGCTCCTCAACTCTTCGTAGCAGATGAAGATTTCCTCCACGCTATTCCCGTACTTGGAGACGTTTTTTGGCAAATTGCCCTCTTTTATCCATTTCCCAATATTCTTGCCCACCATCCCCGGAATCATCAGTGCCCTTCCCATACATACCGCCTTCACATAAGGAGCTCCTAAGGCTATCGCCTTGAATATCCCGTCTTCGGTGGAAAAACCACCAGCAATAGCGATATCGGGAACTCTGAAGCCCCTTTCTTCCAGTTTCCTGCAGAATTGATAGGTCAAAGACTCGAGGTAGAACGTGGGGATCCCCCACTCGTTCATCATCGGCCATGGGCTCATTCCCGTTCCTCCCGGTGCACCATCTATCGTGATCAAGTCGAGCTTCGCCTCCGCTCCGAACCTCAACGCCATCGCAAGGTCAACGGCGGAGTAAGCGCCTGTCTTCAGGGTGATCCTCTTGAATCCGATGCTCCTCAGCCTATCCACCTCTTCCAAGAAGGATTCCTTACTGACGAACCCGAGCCTCGAATGCCTCTCAAACTCCCTGATACCCCCTTTCTTATAGGCTTCTCCAATTGCTGGATTTTCGGGATCAGGTAAGACGATATATCCTCTCCTCTTAAGTTCGATCGCTCTTTCTATCGTCTTTACCTTTATCTCGCCGCCTATGCTCTTTGCTCCCTGCCCCCATTTGAGTTCGATCGTCTCGAGGTTATGTTTACTTGCGATATATTCGGGAACGCCAAGCCTCGTATCTTCAACGTTTGCCTGAACGAGTATCTCCCCATATCCCTCATGAAACCTTTTATACACCTCTATCCTACGATCCATCTCAGGCGATTTCTTTACTTTTCCTGAATCGAGCTCAAGTTCGGGGTCCACACCACATACATTTTCTCCACATACTATCGTAATGCCCGAAATAGCAGCGCCTACCGCAAAATGTTCCCAGTTCCTGCGAGCTATCTCGGTGGAGCCCAACGCCCCTGTGAAGATGGGAAGGAGCATCTTTACTTTCTTCTCCCATCCATATTCCGTCGTAGTATCAACGTTCGAAAAGATAGCCTCGTCAGGACCGGCTTCACCTTCCAAGCCCCTTGCTCCCCTCGCATAGCCCTGAATGCTCAGGTGGGAGTAGTCCACAGGATAGTCCTTATCCGCTCCTGCTGTTATCTCCCCGAAGGGCTGTGGATACAACACCTCCCTTCCCCTGAACGATGCCAACCAGACCTCACATCCCCCTTTACATCCGTCAACGCACCTCGTGCAGAGCCCGGACATCGGAACAACGTTCCTGGAACGATTGAACGTCCCCGTTACATCGTTAGCATTCGGCCTTCTCAGGTTCCCCATCTTACCTCCTTGCTTTATGAATTTGCTTTAAATAATGGGGGGTGAAGTGACACTTCGCTCAACCCATCACTTTGGAAAACTTCTTCCCCCTGGTCCTCAGGCTGAAGCATCGCACATCCGCCTCCCCGATGAACCGAAATGTCCCGACGAAGGAGGGAAACGAAGCGTCATTTCGGTTCATCGTCCTGGGGATATGTGAAGTTTGCGCTAGCAAATTTTGGTGAGCAATAGCGAAGCCACATATCCTCCTGTTGTCCGAGTGCGAAAGCACCGAGCAATCCGAAGGATTGCGAGAGTCCTGAACCCCGCTCATCTTTTTTCTTCCTTTTTGAGGATTTCCTGTAACCTTTCTTTTAGTGAAGGAACATCCATTGTTGCCGTATCCCATACAGCGTCCAAATCTACTCCAAAATATCCATGTATCAGCTTATCCCTCATTCCAGCTATTTGTCTCCATGGTATATCTGAATGTTTATTCCTAAACTCCTTTGAAAGATTTTTAGCGGCCTCACCAATTATTTCAATTTCCCTTATAACAGCATCCTGAAGCATACGATTATCTTTAAACTCTTCGTGACTTTTATCTTTTAGATACTCTTCTATTAGATTAATCGCATCTAATATGTGTTTAAGAAATACTGCATCTTTCTTCATCTAAACACCACCTTAGATTCTTTCTCAATTCTTTCCATTAAATATGGACTAATAGATGCTTTTGTAAGTAAATCTACTTTTATGCCTAATGCGTCTTCCAGTTCCTGTTCTATTCCCACTAGTTCAAGTAAGCTTTTTCTTTTTTCAAACTCTACGATAACATCTAAATCACTTCCGGGTTTTGCCTCACCCCTAGCATAAGAGCCAAATACCTCAATTCTTCTAACACCATGCTTCTTTAGAATTGACACTAATTTGTTTATTATTTCATCCATTTTCTATCACCTTTAGAGCGGGGTTCAGGATTTCGGACAACGTTTTGCAGACATGCGAAGTTCGGCTTTGCCGAATTTGGACGGAGCGAAGCGTAGCCATATGTCTGCTGTTATACGCCGTGCACCGCATCTTTCGCCTCTTTTGCCTGCATTTTAATGTATGCCCAAAAATTTACCCCTTTTTCTTTTGCTTCCTCGGCAA
>Ga0209410_1000748_pt1 | contig 15303 bp, 18 predicted proteins | sample Mar14436cmmetaG_FD_184135 | JGI IMG/M metagenome (GOLD analysis project Ga0209410, IMG submission 184135) | Marine hydrothermal vent microbial communities from Guaymas Basin, Gulf of California to study Microbial Dark Matter (Phase II) - Marker... ... | reverse complement strand
TCTGCTACTTCGGTGGAGACCCCGATCCACAGCTCCCCTTCGCCATAAGGGCCTCGGAGATGGCTGTCGAGGCTCGGGGTGATAAGCCCCTACGCATCTGCTTCGAGTGGAATGGATGTGGGAATAGCCGCCTCGTCTATCGAGCCGCTGAGCTTGCCCTGGAGACGGGGGGCAACGTGAAATTCGATTTGAAGTGCTATACGCCTTCGCTGAGCCTCGCCCTCAGCGGCGTCCCGAATAGGAGGGCCTATGAGAACTTCAAGCTGATAGCTGAGAGGCTCTACCCGGAGAGGAGGGGGCTGCCGGTTTTGACGGCGACGACGCTTCTGGTTCCAGGCTACGTCGACGCATTTGAGGTGGAGGCCATCGCCGAGTTCATCGCAGACCTCGATGCATCGATACCCTACAGCCTCCTCATCTTCCACCCCGACTATCACATGATGGATCTGCCCATCACCCCTGTGCGGCAGGTCATCGAATGCTATAAGGCGGCGAAACGGCATCTGGAGAGGGTTCACGTCGGAAACCTACACCTCATCGGTGTGGACTCCATGGAGCGCTTTGAGAGGATCGCCATAAAGTCGGAGCTTTAGGGGTAGAGGAATCGCCCATAACTCGACTCGATATGCACCTCGTTACCCCTCGATCCCCTCTCGCATCGACCTATGATCTGCGCCTCGACGCCGTATCTCTCAGCGATGTCGATGACATCCTCGGCGTATCCCGGTTCGGTGATGACTTCAAAGCCTACACCCATGTTGAAGACCCTATACATCTCCCCCCAATCCACCTCTCCCTCCCTCTGGATCAGCTTGAAGATTGGGTCTGGCTCCGGCAGTGAATCCTTAATGTAGAGGATTCCCCTACCCAGCCTTAGACACTTTGTGAGTCCTCCGCCGGTGTTATGGATGAGGCCGTGAATCCCCTCATGGAGCTCCTCGAGGACTCTGAGGATTATTGGGGCGTAGAGCCTCGTCGGTGACAGCAGGGCCTCCCCAACTGTCATATCCAGCTCATCGAGATACTCGTCAAAGCTGTATCTCCCCCTATAACGCTCACCGGCTGGATGGGTCAGCTCCGGATACCTCTCGACATACTCGGCCTTCATGAGGGTGCATCTCGCAAGGGTGAGGCCGTTGCACATGATTCCGCTGTTCCTCTCCCCCTCATAGCTGGCTTTACCGCCGCTTCTCAGGCCGACTATGATGTCTCCAGGCCTTATGGCCTCACCTGTGATAACCCTATTTAGGGGAACCCTCCCCAGGATGGTTCCTGAGATGTCGAGGGTTCTAAGCTGGTCTGGTAGATCTGCGGTCTCCCCACCCGAGAAGAGGATGTCGACGCCCAATCTCTCAAGGGTTTTGAAGACCTCCTCGAAGCCCTCAGCCATCTCCCTCAGCAGCATCTCCCTATCTATTTGGAGGGTGTTGAAGGCGATGTAGTCGACGAAGGCGGTTGGCCTTGCTCCGACGCAGATGATGTCGTCGAGGTTCATAGCCACCACATCCTGGGTCAACCCCCTAAACCATGCGGCATCCCCGGTCTCCCTCCAGTGTAGATATGCCTGAACCGGCTTGCTGCCCGCCGAGTCCGTGTGGAGAACCAATCCCATCGATGGATCTGAGGGGTCTCGATGGATGACGCAGAAGGCGTTGGGATATAGGCCTTGAGCCACCTCCCTGAAGGCCTCTACCCCTCTCTTTCTCACATCGACTCCGAGCTCCCCATATTTGGAGGACATTCGTCAAGAAGTAGTCTCTCCATCTTTATGATGCTTCGCCCCTTTAGGGTTTCTCCCTCCATGTTTTGAGGGTTTCATACCAGAGGATGATGGCTGGGACGAGGCCGAGGACTATCGCTGCGACGTTTCTCCTCGTTAGCTGTGGATACTGGATGAGGTAGGTGATGAGCATCGATGTGACGAGGACTGCGTAGAATAGGAGCCTCGGCAGTAGGAGTCCCCTTATGGCGATGAATCTTCTCAACACCCCCACCTTCACCAACCTCGCCAATCTATAGTCGCCTCTGACGCTCTCGACGAGGCCCAGCTCCCTCAACTTGTTTAGGTGATACGCAGCGACGCTGGGGCTGCTGAATCCGAGGGCCCTCTGAACCTCCCTGACTCCGACGGTGGATCTCCTGCTTCGGAGTAGGTATAGGTAGACGAGTAGGGTTTTACCCTTCAGCTCCGCCTCTATCAGGTCTTCGTCCCCTGGGGTCATCATTCGGCCTCCAGGAGGTTTAGGAGGGCGAGGGTTGCGTAGACCGCCTCCTCGGTTCTGATGGTCTCGCATCCCTGGTTTGGAATCGTGTTTATAGTGTAGTGGAAGGCCTCCTCCAGGGTTAGGCCCTCCCCCCTTAGGAGCTCCTTTAGGCCTCTCCTCGGCGATCCGAAGGCGATGAGGATTCTCCTCGATCTCCGCCAGCTCTCCCTCAGCTGTCCCTCCACGATTGGATATGGGACTCCATATTTTGATGTGGCTATGGCGAGGTCGAACCCTCCCTCCAAGGCCAGCCTACCTATACCTCCACGATATTGATGTATCCTGAAGCCCCAATAGGTCTCAACCTCCTCTCGGTCGATGAATATTCCCTCGGGGTTGGAGCCTGATTTTATGATCCTAACCGTCGCCCTCCCCCTCTGTGATGGGGGTTTCCCCCTAACCCTTATCGGCTTGTCCACGCCGACGTCGACGAGGTATGAGTCTCTGACGCTTGAGAGAATCAACCCCTCCCTAATCTCCCCCTCCTCCAGCTCCTCAGCCCTCTTCCTCAGGGGGTGATGCGGCGTCCTAAGCGGTGGTAGTATGCCGACGTATCTAAGTTCAGCCATCATGCCGAACATGAGCCGCCTCAGATATTGAGGGGTCTCCATGTAGCTGAGGATGAGCCCTATCAGGCGGCTCTCATCTGGGCGGTCTCGATAGATGTATATGTCGTCAACCCTGAAGATGGCTGCAGCCCTCCCGATGTGTCCTATGATGCCCGTCTTCTCCCTTAGATGCGGTATCTCAGATACGAGGGAGGAGGGTATGGCGATGGAGAGTCTACGCCTCCTCCTCTTAGGCTGAACCATCATCCAACCCTCTTCAACAACTCTATGGACTTGACTGTGGAGGGGTCATAGCCATAGAGGAGGGCGAGATACAGCGAAGTATAATCCCCGATGTAGAGGGCTGACAAAATCTTAGATAGGAGTCCCCTCCCCCTCGCCCAAAGCTCTAAGACCCTTCCAAAGCTCTCCTCCAGCAGCTCTCTAAAGGCGTTGATCCTACGTTTCAGCCTCTCCCCCTCACCCGGCTCCCTGATGATGAGGGCCGCCAACTTCTCCAGCAGCTCCTCAGGGCCCTCACGGCCCATGACGGCGTTGTGGAAGCCTTCGGGTAGGGAGGCTGAGCAGGCAGGTAGCTTCGCATTCTCGTTGAGCTGCGTCCTCAACCTATAGGCGACTGCCTCCATGCGCCGAGGCGCATAGATGTGGGGAATATATCCCCACAGCCCAAGGGCTAAGCTCTTAGCCTCATTAGCCTCAGGGGCTGTCTCAGGCGCCAATTGGGGCCTAAGCTGCTCCAAGACCTTTATGGCCTCCCCAACCTCATCCCAGGGGGCCTCGACGCCGATTCTCCTAAGAGCCACGGCTATGGAGAATAGCTGTTGGGGTAGGGACGCCCTCGGCTGAAGCCCCCTGGGCAGGGGGATTAGGGGGATACCCCTCTCCTCGGATATTTTCCTCATCCTTCCATTTGATGTGACAGTCAATATGGGGCATCCCCTCTCCATGGCCTCCATGAGGGCTGTCAGCGTCTCCTCCGTGTTTCCCGAGTAGCTCACAGCTATTATCAGCGTCTCATCGTCTGTGAAGCCTGGTAGGTGATAGCCCGCTGAGACGTATATGGGGGTTGAGGCGTCGAGGAGCCAGTCTCTGAGGATGAGTCCCCCAATCGCTGATCCCCCCATGCCAGCTATGATTATCCTCCTTGGCTTGAGGCCCTCAAGGTGTTGGAGCTTCACCTCCTCCCCCAGCCTTATACCCTCCCTGCATCCCTCTGGGAGGTTCTCCAGGCTCCTCAGTATCCCTCCACCCCGCCTCCTGATGTCCTCAGCATCTTCTAAGATGTTGGCCATCGATTGATCCCCCAGCTCCAGGCGATTAAAAGGTGGTTGGAGGCTTAAAAAAGGGATGAGGGTTACTCCTCAACCGTTATGGCCTCATTTGGGCAGGACGCCTCACAGGCTCTGCAGACGACGCACTCCTCGGGGTGTGCTACGACCACCTTGTCTCCCTGAACCTCATAGACGCCCATGGGACAGGTGCTGACGCAGGTCTGGCAGAAAGTGCATTTCTCATAGTCGATGGTTATAGTCGGCATATCGATCCCCTCTTTGAATCACTTTAGTTTTCAGCGGCTGGTTAAATCGTTTTCGGGCGATATAACGTTGTTATAAAAATTTCAAGATGTTAATGGTGGCATTAACATCTAAGCCATGCCTCTGAGGGCTGAGATGGCCTCCTCGATTCTCCTTATAGCCCTCCGCCGTCTCTCGACGTGTTCACGTCTCCTCTCCATGTAGTCCCTCCTGCTGATACGCCTCCTCCTCAACCTCCGCTCCAATCCCCTGAGGGCCGCCATCACCCCCTCCAGCTCCTCCTCCGCCCTCCTCAACTCCTCCAGCTCCTCCGAGAGATCAGGCCTCTCCTCCAACAGCCTCGCCTCAAGTCTTTTCAGCCGTCTTGAGAGCTCCATCAACCTCCTATGGGCCTCAGCCGACTTCCTCTCGAATCGTTCACGTCCAATCTCCTTCCTCTCCAGCTCCCCCTCCAACTCCTCAAGCTCCAGTAGAAGCCCTATACGTCGATCATAGAGGTCTAAGAACTCCCCGAGGATCGTCGGCTTCTCCTCCTCTTCCACCTCAACCCTGCGACGCCTAAGTGGGATGGCTATGAGGGCTGAGACGGCGGCGATTAGGAGTCCCCACAGCGTCGGCCTCAGGAGAAGCCAGAAGGGAGTCCACCTATACTCGACGGAGACCACAGCCTCCTCAAGGGGCATAACATCGCCGAGGGCTATCGAAACCCTATAGGAGATGGGGGAGACCCTATTCGCCTCCCCAGATGGCTGACAACCCGTCGGGAAGGCCCCCTCCGGAAGCTGGATCACAATCGAGGCCCCGGAGACATAGCAGGGTGGATGGTGGAGGGTATAGTTCAACCTATACCTCGACTTACTCCTCGTTATGATCTCCTTATTCTGAACCGTGTATCTGAGGGTGAAGCTCCACCTCTCCCCATTCCCGATGGGGAATCTTGGATATACATAGATGTCAACCCCCCCATCCCCAGCCCTGCTGCTCACCTTTAAGGGTCCAGCCCTATCATAGGCCCTAACTCCCCTCACCCTGCCAGGGATCATTATATGGAGGCTCTCCAGCGCTCCACCCCTATTTACGACGGCGTACTCCTCCTCGATCCTCGTGCTCCATCCGATATGCATCCTAACCCTCATGGATTCGAGGGTTATTGGATGCTCCTCCATCGTGGATGGTGTATATACGACGGCGGCTTCAGGGGGCTCCAGGGCCTTGAGGGGCTTCGTAGATGTGAGGCTGAGGAGGCGTCGATCATCAACCGTGGAGTTTGAGATTGGGAGGGGTGAATCCACCTCCACGAGTTCAGCTCCCTCCGGCAGGTAGGCCCTGAAGGTGAGTTGGGTTATATTCCATGGGGTTGGATTCTCAACGCTGTCGGTGATGGCTGGATATAGTGGGATCTCCAGCCGATACTCCCCATTTCTCCACTCCACCTCATCGACGTAGAGGTATGAGATCCTCAATCTACAGGTGGCTCCCCCTGTCGATGGATGTATTGAGAGCCATCTGATGTTCCCCTTCTCAACGATGTCGAGGTCGAGGGTCTTCCAATCCGTCCCCGTATAGATCTGGGCGATGACCCTCTCCTCCCTGAAGCCTGGGGGCTGTCCGATGCATAGGGATGGCGTCGCCTCAAGTGTTATCGTGTCATTTATGAGGAGGATTCCCCCAGGTTGGAGCTCCACGTATCTCTCAACCCCTATCTCCCCGACGGCTCCCTGACCCTGGGTGGATGTTGAGAATAGTAGGAGGGCGATGAGGATGAGGGGTGTCGGAGACATCGCAAAGTATATGGTTGGTTATTTTTTAAAAAGTGGTTTCCCTTCAGCTTCATGGGACGCTTTTAGAAGCATCAAACCATATCGTACTCCTCATCACAACACTTTTTATCGACTCCTCTCCTCTTTGAATCGGTGCCACACTTGGATCTGGAGCTGACGCCCAGGATGCTGGTGAGGGAGGCGATGACGAGCCCCGTCATCACCGTCGATGAGGAGGCCAGCATAGTTGAGGTGGCCCGCATCATGGAGGAGAACAAGATCGGAGCTGTCATCGTCACGAGGAGGGATGGACAGCCCGTCGGCATAGTCACCGAGCGGGACATCGTCGTCAGGGTTGTGGCTAAGGATTTCAAACCTGAGGAGGTTAAGGCTGGGGAGGTGATGTCGACTCCACTGAGAACGGTCTCCCCAGAGACGAGCCTCCTCGACGCCATGACCATGATGAATAGATTGAATATTCGAAGATTGGGGGTCACCTATAAGGGGAGGCTTCTCGGCATCATCTCGGATCGAGACATATTGAGGGTGGTCCCCGACATCATAGAGATAGTTCAGGAGAGGTCGAGGATCATGAGCAGCGAGGCTCCAAGCGGCCCATCTCTCGTAGGCTACTGCGATCGATGTGGAGCCTACTCAACGAATCTGAAGGCCGTCTCAGGGGAGTTCCTCTGCGAGGATTGTAGAGCCGACCTGGAGGAGTAGGGGGAGCCGGGGTGAGGTTTCTCCTCGACGGGATGCTCGGCTCCCTCGCAAGATGGCTCAGAATCTGCGGCTACGACGCCGAGTATCTAAGGGACGCCGAGGATGGGGAGCTCCTCGCCAGAGCCCTCGAGGAGGGTAGGGTTCTACTCACCAGGGATAAGGCCCTATATCAGAAGGCCCTGAGGATGGGTCTCAAAGCCCACTTCGTCGAGGGAGATAGTGACGCCGAGAGATTGGCCTCCGTGGCTCGACGCTTCAACCTCACCCTGAAGCCGGAGGGCTCGAGATGCCCCATGTGCGGCTCAGAGTTGAGGGAGGTTGATAGGGAGACCGTTCGGAATCGGGTTCCCGAGGGGACATATAACCGCTATGAACGCTTCTGGCTCTGCACCGGCTGTGGGAGGATCTATTGGCGAGGCAGCCACTGGCGTAGGATCGTGGAGACCATAGAGGAGGCTGAGAGGCTTTATAAGGGCCTCGGGAGGTAGGTGTGGTGATGAGCTTCACCCTCGAGGATGGGGAGTTTCTCGTCAGGTTGGCTCGAAACGCCATAGAGACAAGGCTTAGAGAGGGCCGCCGCATAGAGCCTTCAGCCCCTGAGAGGCTGATGCAGCCCCGAGGCGTCTTCGTCACCCTCAACAGGGTGGAGGGCCCCCACAGGCTGAGGGGATGCATAGGCTACCCATATCCGGAGAGGCCTCTGGCCGAGGCCGTAGTCGACGCAGCGATAAGCGCCGCCCTCCATGATCCAAGGTTCAAGCCCGTCAGCCTCGAGGAGATGGATGAGATCGTCGTAGAGGTGAGCGTCCTCACACCTCCGGAGAGGATAGTCGTCGAGAGGCCTGAGGATTATCCAAGTCACATCGTCATAGGTCGAGACGGCCTCATCGTCAGCCGTGGAGGCTTCAGGGGGCTTCTGCTGCCTCAGGTTCCGGTGGAGTGGGGCTGGGACGCCGAGGAGTTCCTCACCCAGTGCTGCCTCAAGGCCTGGCTCCCCCCAGATGCCTGGCTCCTCCCAGACACGGAGGTTTACAAGTTTCAGGCTGAGATATTCGCAGAGGAGGAGCCGAGGGGTAGAGTCATCAGAGTAGAGTTGGAGAGGCGTTGAGGATGCCCCAAGGCCTCGAGGGGGCGAGGATATACATCGCCCCCTGCGGCCTCGGATATGGCCATGTCACCCGATGCCATGTCATAGCCAGGGAGCTTCAGAGGAGGGGTTGCAGACTCCTCTTCTCAACATATCTCGAGGGCGTTGATTATCTCAGGGGATATGGCTACGGCGTAGTTGAGGTTCCCCCGATGTCCCTGGAGACAGATGCGATGGGGCAGATCGATCTGAGGAGGTCGGCGGCTAAGGGTTTGATTCCAGTAATACCACGATTCCTCCACCAGGTGGGTGTTGAGCTTGAGTATATGAGGGCCTTCAAGCCGAATCTCGTCATATCCGATACGAGGCTCTCCCCCATCTATGCGGCGAGGATTCTTGGGCTGCCCATCATCCTCATCCTAAACCAATTTCAACTGATAGTTCCCAGGAGTAAGCGATTCTTCACCCTCTCGAGGATCGCCGATGGGGGGCTTCTCACCCTAATCGGATGGGGTTGGTCTCGCCCTACACCATATCCCTCGACTCACTGCGCATCCCGAGGGCCTATAGGGGGAAGGTGAGGTTTATCGGCGCCATACTCCCCGTCCAGCCCTCGGAGGTTGGGGGCGTCGAGGAGCTCCGCCGCCAGCTCGAAGCCGAGGATCGCTTCCTCATCTACGCCTCCATCAGCGGCCCGAGGAGGGAGAGGCTCCCCCTAATAGAGGTGTTGACGAAAATCTTCGAGGATTTCCCCGACGAGTTTAGGATCGTCATGTCGATGGGCATGGTGGGCGGAGGCTCTAAGCCGATGAGGAGGGGTCCCCTAACCCTCATACCCTGGATCGAGGATAGGTTCAGATACCTAAAGGCCTGCGACCTCGTCGTCTCGAGGGCGGGGCATGAGACGATACTCCAGAGCATCTGCTACGGTAAGCCGCAGATACTCATCCCGACTCCTGGGCATACTGAGCAGTACGCCAACGCGAGAAGAGCGAGGGAGCTGGGCGTAGCGGAGGTTTTGGAGCAGTTCCAACTCTCAACCGATAGGCTGCTCCACCTGATCAGAGGGATGCTGAGGGATGAAGCCTACCTCGAGAGGCTGGGGGAGATGTCCACCCTCGCAGAGCTTGGGGGCGGCGTGGAGAGAGCCGTTGAGGCCGTGGAGGAGCTCCTCAGCCACCCTACTTGAGGGGTATATACATCGAGCTCCTCGAAGCTCCGACGCCGGGCCTCCCATGCTTCACGGGCTTGTTTGTGATGGCGAATTCGCCGAGGTAGTGGCCTATCATCTTCTCCGTTATCCTGACGGGGACGAAATCCTTACCGTTGTGGACGAAGATTGTTCGGCCAACCATCTCTGGGAGTATGATCATGTCTCGGCAGTGGGTTCTCAGGGGCTTGTCTGGAGGCGTCGATCTGAGCTTCTCAAGGAATATCCTCTGAGCCGGTGTGAGGCCCCTCCGGAGGCTCCTCCTCTGCCTCGATGGTAGCAGCTTGATGAAGTCATCCATCGGCATCGCTCTCAGCTCATCGATGGTGAAGCCCCTATAGAGGAACTCCCTTGGCATATCGCCCCACTCTACTCCTCCAAGATATTTAAGGGCTTACTTCCTCTTCCTCTTCTTCCTACCCGTCTCCCTCGCAGCTATGAGGCCCACCTTACGCCCTGGAGGTGCATGCCTCGAAACCGTCGTCGGCTTCCCAGGATACTTGTGGCTGCCGCCGCCGTGGGGATGTGAGACGGCAGCCATGGCCACGCCCCTAACCTTCGGATACTTATGTCCCTTAGCCCTCATCAGATGATACTTCTCACCGGCCTTCATGAAGGGCTTCTCCTTCCTGCCTCCACCGGCTATGACTCCAACCGTCGCCCTACATCCATCTGGGAGGATGACGATCTTCTTCGAAGGCAGCTTCACAAGGGTTCCAGCCGGCGTATGCGATACGACGATGGCGTAGCTCCCGGAGCTCCTCGCAATCTTGCCGCCGTCGCCGGGCCTGATCTCGACGTTGCAGATCATAGTCCCCTCGGGTATCACGCCAAGGGGGAGGACGTTTCCAACCTTAACCGGGGCCTCAGGCCCTATCTCAACGGTCTGGCCAACGTATAGGCCCTCTGGGGCTGCGATGTAATAGGCGGCTCCCTCCTCGAGGGCTATGTAGGCGAGGGGCGCCCCTCGCCCGGCGTCGTGGAGCAGCTCCTTCACCCAGCCTCTCCCCAGGACGTTGAGGGGTGGATACTTCACGGGTGCAACCTTCCCACTCTTAGCTGCCCTGAAGGTCGGCGAACCCCTGCCTCGGCGCTGGACTATCAGCCTCTTACCCATATCCTCTCACCTATAGGATTCCGAGCCTTATAGCGAGGTCGGTTGCGTCATACCCCTTCTTAAGTTTAACCATCGCCTTCTTCTCCCCCTTCGGCGTTATCAGCGTCCAGACCTTCTCCACGCCCACGCCGTAGAGCTGCTCCACAGCCCTGGCGATGTCATGCTTCGTGGCTCTGCGGTCGACGATGAAGGTGATCTTGTTCTCACGCTCGATGAGGTTGACTGCCTTCTCAGTCATCAGGGGATATTTAATCACCTCGTGAGGCTTCAAGGCTTTTCACCCCAAACCTTGTCTAGAGCCTCAAAGGCTGAGCGGGACCAGATGACGAGTCTCCCGGGATGCGCCCCTGGGGCTAAGACCTCTGCGTTTAGGTCGGTCACCTTCACCACCTCGACGCCTGGGAGGTTGGCGCTGGCTTTGCCTATTCCCCTATCCTCCATGACGACGATTAGAGGTCCCTTACCCACCTTCCGCTTACGCCCCCTCATCTTCCCCTTACCAGCCCTGATCTTGCCCCTGTCAGCCCTCTCAACGTCGGGCCAGACGCCGAGCTTCATGAAGAGCTCCCTTACCTCCCTCGTCTTCCTCAACTCCTCTATGGAGTCGTCGACGACGATGGGTAGATGGCTGACGGCGTCGATGATGTGTCCACGGGCTGCGACGACGTCCCTCAGGGCTGTGGCCGCTATGGCTGACTTTATGGCGAGCCACCTCTCCTTCTTGTTGATCCTCTTCCTGATCCTCTTCTCACTCGTCGGCGGGAAGGCTCTGCGGCCTCCGACGGTTCCGACGGCGAAGGCTCCACGCCGAGTCCCCTTAACCCTCGGAATCCTCGCTATGCCGAGCCCCGTCCCGAGGGATTCAGCCGTCGTCCTTTTACCAGCCATGGGGTCTCTGCCCTGAGGCTGAAACCTATGGGACTGCTGGGCTATCACCGCCCTCTTGATGACGTCGGGTCTGAAGGGGGTTTGGAATACCTTTGGGAGCTCCACCTCGTCGATGACGTTGTTCTCCAGGTCTACGACGGGAATCTTCAACCTCCCTCACCCTCCACGGAGCCTCTGTGTATATAGGTTATCTTGGGCGGCTCCTCTGGGAAGTGGGGTGGCCTGACGGCCTTCCTCAGCTTTATCAGCCTCTTCGGGGGCCCCATGACGCTCCCCTTCAACAAGACGTAGTCGGTGCGTATGACGCCGTATCTTGTGAATCCCCCCTTCGGGGTGACCTTCTCCCCATCTTCGCCGATGAGGAGTATCCGCTTATTATACTCTGTTCTATTATGGAAGCCCATCTGACCGGCCCTGGGAACGGTGGGCATAACCCTTGCGGGATGCCATGGGCCGAGGGTTCCGACATCTCTCCTCTTCTTCCTCGACTTATGGGAGAGTATCTTCACACCCCACCGCTTCACGGGCCCCTGGAATCCCTTACCCTTAGTGACGCCGATGACATCGACGGCCTCTCCAGGCTTGAAGACGTCGTTTATCCTTATCGTCTTACCGAGGAGCTCCCTGGCATACTCCAGCTGCTCCTCCCTGGTTCCACCGCCGATCTTGATCTCCATCAGCTCCGGCTTCTTCTTCGGCACCGACGCCAATCTCGGCTGGGTGGCGGCGATGACCCTAAGCTCAGCTATCCTATCGATGTTCTCCTCCAGCAGCTTGAATCCCTCCTCCGGTGAGCCCCCTCGAAGGGTTTTAATCCTCCTCTTCAGGTCTTCCGGCGGATTCTCCATCCAGACCTCGGTGAGGGCTTTGAGGCCGTCCACCGTCTTCTCATAAGCTCTGACGCCGCAGATGAGCATCGGAGGAGTCTCAAGAACAGTGGCGGCGCATCTAACCTCCTTCCCATAATCCGGTGAGCGTTCCCTATCCTCGATCATGAAGACGTGGGTCATGCCGGCCTTATAGCCTGCGAAGCCGAGGAGCCTCGGCCCCTCCTCCACATCAGGCCAGAAGCGGATTCGGCCTGAGATACTCTTAGCTCTTTTCCTCGGCGAATAGGCCATGGAGCCCCTCCTCGGGGCCCTCGTCGTCGGCATCCCTCAACATCCCCTTTCTTTCAGTGGCTGTTATCTACACAAACGTCATAGATTTAAAGGATTCGCAGCCCCCATCCCTCCCCGTCCTGGGAGCCTCCACTATACCTATCATTAGGCAGTGGGAGGATTAGGAGCTGCGTCTTCCCCACGGTCTTCATGTTATGAGGCTCTCCACAACCCCTATGATCGTGGGCGTTAATGAGGTCTCTATGAGGGCTGCGAGTATGAGGAGGGGGGCTATGCGACGGATGTAGAGCCTTAAGGCCTTCCCCAGCTCCTCGCTGAGGCTGCCTCTCCCCCTGAGTCTGTTTATGGTGTGGTATCCGAGGGCGAGACCTGTGGCTGAGCTTAGGAGGACGGCTGGCAGCTCTATAATGCCGTGGGGTGTTAGGGCGGCGATGGTTAGCAGCAGTCCATGCTCCTCCACCGAGTTGTGGGAGATCCAGCCAATGTAGAAGCCGTTTAGGATGGTGAAGAGGATCGGCGGCAGGGAGAGGAGTATGCCCATCAGCATCCAGATCAGGCTCTTGACGAGGTTGTTGACGGCTATTATGAGGAAGAGGGTTAGGGGCGTCATCTCCTCCAGGTTTGGTATGAGCCTCCTAAACTGCTCCAGGGGGTCTCCGGGGAGTCTTCCTCCGAGGATGTAGCCGATGAGGAGGGATGAGGTGAAGACCATCAGCGTGAGGAGGAAGAGGTGGCGTAGCTCCCAGACATATTCAGCTGAGTCGCCGAAGATGAGTGTTATAAGCCTCGGCGCTTTATCGCTCATCGCTTGGATTCAACCTCCCTCTTGGCGGCCTTCACATCCCTCGCCAGGACTGTTTTACGCCCCTCCCTCCGGGCGTTGGCCACGGCTGCCCTCGCGATGCGCTCTCCATATTCCCCTATAACCCTGCGGAGCTCCTCGCTGGCCTCGACGCTGACCCGTATGTCTCCAAACCGTTTTAGGAGCCTCCTCATCGGCGCCAGGGTGAACTCCTCGGCCAACCCAGAGAGCTTTAAGGCTTAGAGACCTATTTAGCTTCTGATTTCGATGCTGAACCTCATCCTCGTGGAGGCGGCGTTGGAGCCTGTTCCAAAGGCGATTATACATCATCCAGCGGTGAGGAGGGATGCGAAGAGGAGGGGGAAGAGGCCTTCGGAGGTTCTCTTAGATAGAAGCCTCCACCACGCAGCGATGAAGGGGCTGCCTAAGGCCCATAAGAGGGGGAGACCCGACATAGTTCATTTCTGCCTCCTCGAAGCCTTAGGCTCACCCCTGAACCGTGAGGGGGGACTAAGGGTTTGGGTTCACACCATCGGAGGCTACGTCATCGACGTCGACCCCGAGACGAGGCTTCCAAGAGACTACAACCGGTTTAAAGGACTCATCGAGCAGCTCTTCCAGAGGGGCTCCGTCCCTCCAGGCGCTGAGAAGCCCCTGCTGAGGCTTAGGCGTATGGAGCTTAGAGAGCTCCTGGAGGAGATAGGCGCCACCTACGTCATAGCGCTCACAAGCCATGGACGTGAGGGGAGCCTCGAGGAGATCTGTGGGAGACTGATAAAGGAGGAGGGGCCCACGGTCTTCATAGGGGCCTATCCAAAGGGGGAGTTGGAGGGGGAGACCATGGCCCTGGTGGATGAGGCCGTCAGCATCTATCCCGAGGTTCTCGACGCCTGGGTTGTCACCTCAAGGCTCATCTATGAGTTCGAGAGGTTTTGGAGGTCTTCTCAACCCTCTCCCTCAGCCTCTCAGCGTATTTAGCCATCTCCTCCCTATGCTCGGAGAGATGTTTCACGATCCTCCTCACAGCCTCCCTCCTCTCGCTTAGGTTTTGGGTCATCTCCCTCAGCTTCATCTTAGCCCTCTCAACCTCCTCCCTAATCTCCGTCGGATTTCCACCTCTAAGCGCTATCCTCCTCGCCGTCTCGTTGAGGATGAGCATCTTGGCCTGAAGCCTATCAACCTCCATCAGCAGCCTCGAGTAGTCTCCCTCCACCTCGCCGAGGGCTCTCACCATCTCGCTTGTGGCGTTGTCAAGCTCCGCCACGATGCCCCTCATCTCCCTTTCCTCCACTCGAGTCCTCATCCTCTCTAGCTTCTCCTCCACCCTCTCCAGCCTCCTGAGGCATCTATCCAGCTTCTCCTCTGGAACCCTGCCCCTGAGGGTCTCGATCCTCATCTTCAAGGCCTCTATGCGCCTCTCGGTGTGGTTTAGGAAGCGCACTATCCGTCTCTCCCTCACGCCCATCATCAGCTTATGTAGATAGGCCCAAGCCCTCCCGAGGAGCCCCCTTGCCGCCGCCAGCTCCCTCGCCGCCTCTTCGACCTCCCCATCGCTTATGAGCCTCTCAGCCTCCTCCAGATGCATCCTGGCCTCATCCAACATCTCCCTCACCTCCGAGACGTTGTAGCCCTCATCCTCAAGTCTATCAGCCATCTCCTCCACCCTCTCCAGGAAGCTGTAGGCCCTCTCGATAGCCATCTTTAGACATCTCATCTCCTCAGCCACATCCTCCGCCGCCGTCGTAGGCATCTCACTCAACAGGATTCTCAACGCCTCCTTGAATTCCCTCAGGGCCTCCATCGCATATTTCATCGCCCCCTCCGGGTCTCCTTTCCTCAGCGCCTCCACAGCCTTATTGAGGGCGTCGACGCCATGCTGATAATGCTCCAGGGCCTCCTCCGGTATCTCAACTCCAGAGCTGTTAAGCCTCTCCATGAGGGCCTCAACCCTGAGGCGGCTCCTATTCGCAATCTGTATCAGCCTCTCAGCGATGGTCTCGAGGGCCGAGATGGTGACGGTGAAGCTCCCCTCAGCGGACTCACCATCGGAGATGGCTGAGACCCTATAGACGCCGGGCGTCGCATTCTCCTCCAGGGTTAGCTGGAGGGTGTAGCTTCCATCCTCATCGGCCTTCACAGTGGTGTTCAGTATCACCTCACCCATCATCGATGTGACGACTATGGAGACCTCAGCCCCAGGCTCGGCGGCTCCATATATGGAGATGAC